>Ga0209487_1003128_pt1 | contig 13118 bp, 16 predicted proteins | sample Poulit2012_FD_187524 | JGI IMG/M metagenome (GOLD analysis project Ga0209487, IMG submission 187524) | Agricultural soil microbial communities from Georgia to study Nitrogen management - Poultry litter 2012 (SPAdes) (version 2) | ecosystem: Environmental > Terrestrial > Soil > Agricultural land... | reverse complement strand
AAGATAGGATTTTTTTCGCCTCAATGGGGTCCTGCCAAATATTAATACCATTCAGCCTGATGTCGCCATCGGTCGGCTCAAGTAATCCCGTTATCATTTTAATTGTGGTCGTCTTACCAGCACCATTCGGACCTAAAAAGCCAAACAATTCACCCTTCTGCACCTCAAGATCAATACCTTTAACAGCCACTTGCTTTCCGTACATTTTCCTTAAATGATTCAATTTTATTGATATTGGTTCCATATCCGTTCCCCCCTGACAATCTTCTCTACTACCCATACTAAAGGTTATAAAACTTTTAAACCAGTCTTTTTTATATTTCTCATTCAATACCTTGTCATATATAACACAACCTACTTGCTTTTCTCTAATTTAGAGGCGATCCACAGATAAATGACAGTACCACCAAGCGTAATGATTTGACCTACAATAAGTTGGGTTTCGTGTTGCAATGATGTTTGATTGAGTATCATATCTGGTAATGCTAAAAGAGCCATTAAAATAATTAAAATCCATGTTTTAGCCCAGTAAGACATACCAATCAGAAATAGTATGGCGATGATACCGATTATCAAGCTGCCTGTATGCCCAAAATAAATGATAGGCGTTTCAATCATTCTATTTACATACATTAAACCTATAAACAAGGCTATTGGCAATATGGCGATAGAAAATAATATGAACCATTGTGTCTTTTTAGAGGGGTTATTTTTAGACATGTATTTAAATCCAGTAAATACAGTAGCGATGAAAATTGCTGTAATGATAAGATCCTCTACAATTTCCAATATAGAGTAATTAAGATTGCCTTCCAATAAATCCATAAAAATAGTGACAGAGAAAGCCCCAAAAATAATGAGACAAATGTATTTAATCCATGTTCGATAATCAATAATCATTTCATCAGAAATCATTTCCATATATGCTTCTGGTGTTTTTCCAATCACCTTCTCTATGGGCTTACCATTTCTCTCCGCTTCATGTAAATGTATTTCCAACTCTTCAACAATATCATCAATTTCATCTGACTTCTTCCCACTGGAAAATAAGTATATACGTAGGTTATCTAGAAATTCCTTACTTTTGTTTGAAAGCTTTAATTCATTAGTCAATGATTTCATCTCCTTCTGTATCAGACTCATAACGTAAAACCCTATTGACATTGCCTTGTAAAGCACGCCAGCGTTCCATAAACATTTCCAGCTCATCTTCCCCTTTGGGCGTCAGTGAGTAATACTTTCTTCTCGGACCCGCTGTTGACTTTTTTAATGTGGATTGCACCAATTCTGCTTTTTGCATACGCATTAATAATGGATAAATGGTTCCTTCACTAAAAGAATCAAAACCATAATCCCCTAATTTTTCCGCTAATTCATAACCATACACTTCTTTATTTTTAATAATGGCTAATAAACAGCCATCAATGATCCCCTTTAACATTTGTGTTGATGACATGGCCTCACCCTTCCCTCTATACCTTGTAATACAAGACTAATGAGCATAACGCTTCTTATCTTGTATTGCATGATAGTAAAAGTATAACGTTTTTAGTCTTGCAATGCAAGGTAAATTTCAAATTAAAATTAGCAACACACATGTGTATATTTTAAAGACCAGGTTGCATTCATACCCAAATACGTTATGATTGTTATAACAGTTATAACATATGGAGGCGATATTTATGCGAGATGTAGAAAGAAAAGTGACTAAAATCGGAAATAGCTATGGCATTACAGTCCCTGTTGAAATGCTTAAGGAGGCTGGTATTTCATATGGTGATCATGTCCAGTTAGAAACAAATAAGAAAGGAGAGATTACTGTGCGTAAAAAAAATGATGTTAAGTTGCCGGAGGGTGTTGAAAATGACTTTATGAATACTTTAAATGATGTGATCAAAGAACATGAAATTGCATTTAAAGGACTCGTTGATAAATGACAAATTCAGAACACGTCGTATATTTGACTACCAATCAAGTGATTACAATCAATACAATGCAAATTCATACGTTTTCACCCCAAGAACAGGTTGGTGTAAAGGAGCCTGGATTGCTTGATTCAGCCCTTCATAGACCCAAACAAACTTTATTTGGAAATGATACCTATCCCACTATTTATGAGAAAGCGGCTGCCTTAACTGAATCACTAGCTAAAAATCATACCTTTTATAACGCCAACAAAAGAACAGCACTCGCTTCTTTGATAATTTTTTTAAAACTTAATGGTTATACGTGGACAATGGATGTCATTCAAGAACAAGATTTTATAGTAAATATCGTTACCAATGAATATTCTTTTTCTGAAATTACCGAATTGATAAAGGATCATACTGACTTATCATGAATATGATTTTGCCTGATTGTCCTGCTTATTAAAGTGGGACAATTTATTTCCCTCGTATTCTAAAAAATAATGCCCTCCTATGTCTGACCTATTATAAAAATAGCATCATCACCGGACCTACACAGGCTTACCCTTTACAAAATATACTGCATTAAGTGTGAAGGGAGGTGTTAACTTGAATAGGAACGAAATTTTTGCATTTATCGGTTTGATGATTCTACTTGTGGCTACTATTTTCATCACCTATCAAACACAACCCGAACAAATTGAGCCACCGCAAGATAATCATGAACAAAATGATAATGACGATAGTAACGACAATAGCAATGGTAATGACAATGGCAATAACAACGATAATGATGACGGGCCAGATCCGTATTGGGGTGTTGATTCAGCCAGTAACGCAGATGAAAAATTATATCAATGTGTCACAGACAATTTCGGAACGCCAAAAGTTTGGGGGAGATATCTTGGCGGAATAGAAGGCGTTTCAGCTGGACTTGATGAGGATGAAGTTGACTTTTTGCATGACAGTGATAGTCATATTCTCGTTATCTACAATCACTTCAATGACGCAACAGGCTACGATCATGGTGCAGAAGAAGCTGAAAAAGCTATCAAACTCGCCCAAGATTTGGAGATTCCCAAAGGTGTTGGTATTTTTGGAGATATTGAACCAAAATATGATGTTGATGCCGATTTTATCAATGGCTGGTTTGATACACTCGATGATTCCGACTACGCGCCAGGTATTTATGGCGTATTCAATGAAGATGGTGCCGTGCTCGCGGCATTTTCAGATGCAGATAATGACGCGCAAGCGAACACGATCTTATGGACGGCTTATCCTCAAGAAGAAATCACCTCAAAAGACGATGCCCCTGACTATAACCCACAAGGACCAGATAATTCCAAACTGTTCGGCTGGCAGTATGGTACAGATGCTGAACAATGTAACATTGATACCAATCTCTTTACAGAAGATATGCTAGACTATTTATGGCAACCAAATGACTCATAGAAAGTAAAAAGCATGCCCCCATAGGAAATGTGGGGGCATGCTAATCTGAATGCCGGCATACGACCAATCAGTTCTACCTCTACTGGTGTTACCTCATATTCAGTTGATGCATTATATAAACACATGGCACAAGAGTCCATATTTAACTTTGATTCAAATTGTTGCTTCAAGCTTTATAACTTAGCTGAAGCATCATGTTTCTTTTACTATTTAATGAGTTACCGCTTCTTTACCATCCTCAAAATCAATCAAAGGCGTCTTTAACAAGGTAGAAATCAGACCATGGATCAAAGCTGCTGGTAAAAGCGGAATAATACATCATCCTTATTTCATAAAAAAGATTGGTTTTTTCAATCTTTTTACCTTTGAGACGACTTTTGAATGCACTTAATGCAAGGCCATAGATATTTCCAATCATAATTGCTCGAACAGCCCCAAGTATCCCCAACGCTTTTTCCTTTCCATACGTTTGAACAACACGATCCCATGATTCTTTAGACGGATTTCCTCTCGTATCTGCATAATACTGCGCGAACATAACAGCTGTCATTTCATCATTGGAGACCTTTTCCGTGTTGCCCACTAAAAGCATTTTGATTTCTTCGTTACTCATACCTTGTTCAAGTGCCATTTTTGTGTGCGCATAGGAACAAACCTCACAGCCATTTACTTCTGTTACAGCCAACATGATTCTTTCAATTAAATGGGGAGATAGGTGCTTCATTTTCTTGGCTTTCTTCATGTATCTAAATGTTCTTAACCCTTTATGAAGCGCTATATACAATTCTCTCATATTATAAATTTTTTTATATAACTTCTGCTCCAATGACATCAACCCTTTAAGTCAAAATTAATTTTCCGCTCTTTTCCTTTGAAAATTTTACCGTGAATCCATCATCTCAAGTAATAACGATACATCATTTGTATCACCAACAGAGATAACCTTTTTCCGGTCGTCGTTTACAAATCCTCTCACTATTTCCGCGAAATCCGTCCTGGTTACAATAATGTCTGCATGATCAATGGCAGTCATCAAGTCATCTTTCGGTGATGACACATCGATCTCATTAATTTCCGCAGACGTCATACGCTTTATTTCATTCAAATAAAAAACACATGAACTCACCTTGCACTCAACAAAAAGATAACGCTGCTTTCGTTTCCGAGGTTGATCAAATAGCTGGATATAAGCAAAACCAGAGAGCAACATATTTTCAATATTATAGCCTGCATCATCAGCATCTTTAATAATATGTTCAATAAATGAAAAGTATGGGTTTTGTTTTTTAAACTGCGTGACTTTTTCGCCACTGGCAATCTGCGTCCCCTTTCCCCGTTGTACGTTTAAAAGGCCGTCTTCCTTGAGCTGAGAATAGACACTTTGAATCGTATTCCGATTGATGGATAATTGATTCGCTAATTGATTAGTCGATGGAAGGCTATCTCCCGGCTTCAGCAAATCTTTCCCAATTAACCACTTAATCTGCTCTCTGATCTGCACATGAATAGGCATGGGGGAATGGGGATCAATTTTAAAAAGTGCGCTCGAATATTCCATAATTAAATAACTCAACTCCAAGTTAGCTAGTTAAATAGATAATTTAAGTCTAATAAAAAAGGAGCACAACGTCAAGATTATTCACCAAACACTCACCACACATTGACGCATCGTGTTTGACAACCTAAATGAGCGGTTGTAGACTGAAAACAAGTTAACTATCTATTTAGTTAATCAAAACCATTTTATAAAGGCGGGAAAAGATAATGGCTAATGACACAACAATTTTAAAAACAGTTTGGAATGGAGACGCAACAGGAAAAGGTAATATTAAAGCAAATTTCCTGGAAACAGACATTGCAATACCAAAACCTTTAGGCGGTAACGGAGAAGGAGCAGAGCCGAAGGAAATTCTTATCGCTTCTGCAACAGCTTGCTTTACAATGACACTTACCGGTATGCTACAAGGAAGAAAATTGCTAGTCGAGAAGATAACTATGGATACAGAATCAACCAAATCAAAAGAAGAAGGATTTAAAATCATACATTCTCCTCACATTATATTGTCCGCTGGTACAACAGATGAGCAAATTCAAACAGCACACAAAGCCATTGAATTAGCAAATAAAAGATGTGAAGTCGGAATTATGTTGAGAAAAGCAGATGTTCAAATACAAGCTAAAGGCACAGTATCCGTATCCTAATCTAAATCTAACATCAGAAAAGCACCCTCCTGTAAAAAAGGAAGGTGCTTTTTTCCGTAATGAACACAGTTCATTTATTCCTGAGTCGCGCCCGATTTCAATATTACATTCTATCAAAAAATAAAAGCACCGAACTCGCAGCCCAAAGAAAAATTGCGATTTGAGTTATAATATAAACTGCTATCTCTACCCGTGTCAGTTCTCTTTCCCTTTTTATTTTCTTAAAATGAAAATAATAATAAATTGCACACATGAGCAAGGCCAAACCTGCTAATTGTTGTATCTGTCCTAATATCTCACCTACCTCAATAGAAATCTTCCTCTCTAAACTGACACTTTCCCTGAATAGGTGCCGTGCCTCGTTTGGGCACCCATTAATTGAATAATATTAAATCCCTACTTCACAAACTTTGCTTTCAACAAATAAACAGCACGATATTGGTTCAATTCATCTATGTTAGCCTCTGGGTCTTCATAGAAATCATTAGAGATAAAAGTGGTGCTTCCATTATCGGAATAAGCAATAGTTGCCAACACGTTTTCTTCATTATCATCATTTAGTGTTTTTTCATCTGCTAATTGGCCGGATATAATCGATTGATCTTCCACATCTTTTATCTCCTCAACAAGGATAAAAGTGGAAGACGTCCCACCTTCATCACCGACCCCAATATTGTATATTTGATCTTTTCTCTCACCGCCTGTTTTTGATGTTGCTAAGATTATCGTACCATTACTTTCATTTATCTCTGTGGTCATTTTAATTAATTCATCGTCTACCAATTTACCCGATTCATATTTTTCAACCCACACACCGACTTCTTTGTACCCCTCTATTTTGTAATCAAATACAAACGCATCATGGGAAGTTGTTGAAATGATAGAACTTTCCCTTTCATTTAGATCAGCGGGAGAGATTGTATTTAACTTTGAATTAGAATTGCCATTATCACAAGCACTTAGTGATAAAAGAAACAGAACGATCAGTATTACAGATGTTTTTTTCAATTTATACCGCCTTTACAACCGTCATTTGGGGGTTTGATTCTGTTAAATAGCTCCGATAAACGGATAAAATTGTTTAAGAATGATTAAAACCAGTCTCACCTTCAATAGATACAATTAGAGTTGCTGCCAGCTTATAAATTTTGTTTTTAAGAGTATACAATTGGAATGTCCCCCATGTAGCACTAACACTGATTCACCTTGTTTTCCTGTGATTGAATATTCGATAGTTTGACCATCCACAGTATATGTACCTATAATTCTATCCACTATTCCACACATCCTTCACAAACTTTGACGTAGCTTTTTCATTCAATAACTTGGGCCACATGAAGCATAATTTTTGTTACTTTAAAGCGTCCCAGTTGTTAATTCGGTACATAATTTATTTGTATTAATTATCTTTTTTGAAAAAACCAATTAATATTAAAATGAATCCGAAAATTATGGTGAAAATTTCAAACCCAGCTGTGTTATATATAACTTCTTGTGGAATATACATTGAAACTAATATTATCGAAATACCTAATAACATTATTTTTATAGACCGCACATTATTCTCCCTTTCTTTAAACTCATCAATATACAAAGCCACATATCACAATTTAGACATACAGCTGCTTTTGTCTTTGCGGAAACCCGATTGAAAATCCCCTTACCCGTTTATTTTGCAAGCCAATCATCTGCTAAGGATGTTCCCAAATTATTACTGGGCAAAATTAATATTAGTCCAATAACTCCTAACAGTGAACCTAAAAACATTAATTTATTTAATGTATCATTCCGTATATTACACTTCCTATTGGCGCTCTTGATTAACTTCTTGTTCTTATTAGTTCAATAAACTTTATTCAGTTAAATGGTCTTTTAATGGAGCGCTGCTATGCCGCAATAGCGCCCGTTTAAAGAATGAGCTTTTCAATTATGTCTTTCTTTTTTAACTTTCATTATTGATTGGAAGGAGCGGATATTCCAAGTGCGTGTAACATTCATTCAAATTATAATATCCGGCTTCTATATCTTTTGAAATATAGCTACATTGTTGACTCATATTAAAAACATTTTGAGTTTCATCTTCAGGTGGAGAATAATGACTTAAGTCTGGAGTGACATCAATCCATCCCTCGTCGGCATATTTACTATATACCGATTTTAAATCATAAATTATCACCCCTTTTTCTTCCTCATCCTTCACTACTCTAATTCCAATGTCATTGTTTTTACCATTTTCCCCAGCGGCATTCATAAATTCTTCAAGAATATCCCTGTTTTTCAGTTTATTATGTTCCCATACAACATCGTCTTCACCTGGTAGATATTGTTCTTTTTGCTCTTTTTGTTCATCTTGAGTATCATTTTTAGATGATTTTCCCTTGCCTTCTCGCTCGTTTAATTGCGCTTGTGCAACAATAATAGCAGATTGAAGACTGAAAACAGCACCAGATTCCTCGCTCCGTCTTCCATCTTTTGTATCAATTTCACCAATTGCTTTCAGTGCTTCATCAATTTGTTCTTGGTCAGTTGAATCCTTTATCTTACTTGATTTCCCATCTTCAACTTTTATCCCAGCCTGAAACAAATTTCTCACCTTTTGAACTGCTATGTCCATTTTATTTTGTTCGGTATTACATCCTTGCAGTATTAATAGTATACTTAATATAATCAATGCGTTTATTGCAATGACTTTCTTTTTACTTCTCTCGGTAGGCTCTTGATTTGATTTCTTGTCTCTATTCAACATAATGCTCCTTTAATTTTATAAATCAAAATGTCCGATTCTTACATAATGTTGTACGATTATTGCGATTGTAGCATAGTGTTACATACTTTATTATTTATCCTTCCACTAAGCCTAAATAACGTATTTCTCCATCGTCTGTTTTAACAATGTAAATCGATCCACCGATAGCGTCTTCTTGAGGTTCATATATTTTTGTGCCAACTGATAGCTTTGAGGCTGTAAGGTTTTCAAAATCCTCACTATCATCAGATTGTTTTTCTATCTCTCCAACTTCTTCTCCTGTTGTTAATTCTTCTTCATTGACCCAATCAATATCCTGTGCATTTGTATATACTAAATCGCCTTCAACAAATATATCGGCGTTCTTATCCTCCGATAAGATTTCCTCAGGTGTAGGATTATGGGTTGTATGTTGTTCTTCATCGTTTGCGCTACAAGCCATTAATGCAAGCAATAGAAAAAGAAATAGAAACAATCCCTTCTTATACATTTTAACCCCCCTTGGATTTAAAAATCATATCTAGCAAATGACCCGATTCAGGCACAATCCTTATTTTAGAATTGCATCGTACTTAGAAAAGAAAATCTTCCTTACTACTTAACTCTATTAAAAATGGATAAAGAATAAAGACAATGACAGCTAAAACAGGAATTAAACTAAGTAAAATAACGACTGGTACATTAAAGAAAGTCTGAATAAGAAGTGGCAATAAAACAATTAATCCCCAAAAAGGAGCTTTGGTTTTAGTACTTTTTGATTGATATTGTTTTGCACCGCAATGTGGACAAGACATTTCTGGATTTAATGTCATAGTTTTTTTTACTGTCTGTTTCCAACTCCACTTTTCATTACAGTTCGAACAACTTGGCATTTCAATACCACCCTTCTAAACAACATGCCCCTATTGTGGATATATTTTGTAAGGCTACTCCTCATTCTTCAGCTTTTCGTCCTGCTCTCTATAGTATTTCATTAATTCATCATGTGCCTTCTCTATACGCTCTGTAAGCCCATCTTCATAAATGTCTTCATATAAAAAATTAGCTGTTCGAATACTTGTATCATCTTCATTTGGTATTCCCTCAGAAGTACGCGGTTTTTCTAAAACAAAGTCGATCGCGTAAAAAGGAACATTCGCTTCATCTAACGAATCTTTAACAATTAGTAAAAGTTCACTCGCTTTTGTAAATGATATGTCGTCATCTTGTGCATAAAAAGTAATATGACCTTTTGTTTCAACTAATTTTTTTATATCATATCTTTTATCTACCTCTAGTTCCTTCAACTTCACGCCATAATCGGGTTCATCATATTCAAAAGTTGCGTCATCCACGATTAATTTAATCGAACCAAAATCAATTTCACTTTCTAATGGAAAATCGGGGGAGGTAAAGACACGGTCTACCATTTTGCTATAATCATAATCGATTCTTTCATAAGTGTTCCAGCCACTCAATACGTCATCTTCATATGAATCGTACACTACTTTATTCCAACTCATGGAAACTTCAAAATGCGTATCGATACTAGATGGAGAATTTACTTTTACATGATAATAGCCATCTTTGAAACTATAGACTACATCCTCAATCTCAAAATCTCGTTCGCTATAAATATCTGTAATATATTTCTCCGCACTATTTTTGGCCATCTTTTTTGAAATAGGGTTTCCATAAATGCTATTAGCGAACCAAAGACTTCCACCAACAATAACAATACATCCTACAATTATTAAGATCTTTGTCTTCTTTTTCATTTTGCTAGCCCACCCTTATCGTGATCATATCGCTACGTATATCGTACCTATTTCAATTAAATGGCCTTTTCGCTGATTTGGCGCTGTTACTTATTAATAAATTATGCCTGTTAGCTGTACAAATGAATGCTCAATTAAAAATGCAAATATTTCAAACGCAATGAACCCCGTCCTTCTTAAACAAATGGCACGGTTCTTAACGTTCATTACTTAGCAATTACACACCAATTTAAATTATCTCATTGACTTTTATTTTCTAATTCTTTAATGCGTTCTTCTAATTTTTTTATTTGTTTAATTGAATAAATGACGAGTCCCAATGCTATTGCGGCTATAGTAAGGATCGGGAAAACAATAAAACCAGCTAATTCCTCTTTTGATAAAATTAAATCAATAGTAATGATTTCTTATTTTTACTTGGTTAAATTAAAACTTTGCTCAATTAAGTTATAAATTTCCCCTTCTGGATCAGTCCGATTTAAAACAAGTGAAATCCAATGTTCTCTGTCCATATGATATCCAGGCAAGATATCACGACCATTTCTTAAACTCCCAATTAATTCAGGAGGACATTTTAAATTCAAAATATCTATTTCCTCATTTCCTTCTAATCCTAGTTTTTCCGGAAGGATATTCATCACAAGACCATACCACTTTCCGTTAGTTGTATGCCTTAAAGTAGCATAGTTCGGAAATTTTATAAATGGGTAATCAGGTGATGAACCATAGGTTTCTTGAACATGCTTGAAGACATCTTCCCTTGTTAACATACTAAATAATCCCTCCCAATGCTGCAGTAGGAATAACATTTAATAATTCCCGCTTCCCTTTAACCTAATAGTTATAGATCTCAACACAATATTGCATGTTGAACTTTATAGTTTTACTCTCCTAAAACGATCTGGAAATAAGCCAAAATAGAGGGTTAAAACGAATATAACTCCATCATTTTATCTATGGGTAATTTACTCGGATTGCTCATATCAACAAAATAAGGCAACTGCCATTTTTGTGTTTTTACAGCTTGCTTACTGGTCGGTTTATCCCAAATAGAATAAATTCTTATTGCCATTTTCCCCTTCGTTGAACTAGACCTAAGAATATCCTGTTTGAAAAGAACTTCTTTTGGAAAAATAAATTGTCCAAATTCACCATCATCTTTAAAAGTAGTGATCACGAATAAATCTGGTGCTTCCTCATATAAAAAGGGTTGGTTTTTATTATCTTCATCTTTTTCCCAAAAGGAAACAAACTGTCCTACTTTGGTGGGGGTTATATTTGCAACTCTGAAGCGAACTGTTTTCGAAGATAAGCGAAATGTACCAGCACCATACTTAGAGTTTTGCTTTTCTTCTTGAGTCGACTTTACAGTTAAATTATTTGGCTCATAAATCATTTTATTCACATAGTTTAAGGCTGTATAAAAATCATTCACTGTTTTACCCCCCCACAAATTTTCCAACAATCTGCTCTCTATATGCAATAGCGGAATTCGTATTAGTTAGTAAGCTCTGTTAGTTCAAATAGATTTGATTCTAATTGACATATAACTGTAAAATGTTTTCATTTTTGTCATATCTACCTTTTATTAGCCCTATACCATCAATAGTAAGCGAATTGGCATTTTCTATGGGCTTTTTCTTAACTATCAAATGTAGTTTAAATATATCTTGAAGTTTTCCTTTACAATAGGCTATAACAGGTTGTTCAATCAGATAATTTTGATTGTTAATTTCTATTTTTATAAAGTTATTATGCAAAAGTCTATCATCAAATAGAACGATATTCATTGGATCAAAAGATTTAGCGGTTATTTTACCTTGAATAAATAAATGAATGCCATCTTGTTGCTCAAAGTTTCTTATAGCGTTCTCTCTCTTTTTTAAAGCATTATCAATTACTTTCTCTGTTTCAGAATATATTTCTAGCTTATTTATTGGCACAGCCTCATCATAAAGTTGTTTTAATATATCATACAACGACTCTTCTTTTTCCCAAAAACGCTCTTTCCAATCAGGTACAAAGTCATCGAGTAATAGACATATAAACAAACCAGAACGATAACAGCTTTTTCTTATATTTAAAGTTGACTCAAAATCATCCATGAGCTGTTGACCATAAGTGTTCAAAACTTGATTATATGTTTGTTGGCTCTTTTTAAAATATGCTTTTAGTTCGACATACCAAGCAGGACCTTCAATTGTTTCGATTAAATTTTCGTATAAAAGATGGCTGTTGATTAAGTCTCTTCTTTTTTCTCTTAAGGCTATGAAAGTAGTAAGTAATTGTTTCTTTTTTATTTTATCTTTTTCTAACACGGCACGATACAGATAAGATCTTTCCTGATTTCGTAATTCAACATTTTCTTTTGTTAAGGGGTATGTGATTCCCAGAACTTCGTCGGCAAATCGCTTTTCACCCTTAATATATTGAAAACCATGAAATAATTCGTGCACGATAATTGAGTATAAACTTGCATAATCCTTATACAGTTCTAAGTCTACTATCGCTGTTGGATAATCTTGATAGAGAATAAGTGTACAACCCACAAACTGGTCATCTCGTTTTAAAATTTGATAATCTCTTTTAGGTTCTTTTGTCATTTTAGGATGGTTGAATAAATACACAAAATTTTCATCATATAAAGCGTATGCAACTGCTTCAAAACCTATCCAATAATTACGCCAATTTTCATTTTCCAAGTCTTGGATAATTTCATCAAAATACGCTTTCATTCTTTTCATCCTCTACATTTTGTATGTCTCTATTTAAGGTTCATATTATCCTTCATTTTTAATATTTATTATGCGAGAAAATGAACAAAACTTTAAGTTTCGATAACCCCTTTTATGTTAAGATTCTCTTTAACATAAAAACTAAAAATCCTTTATTTCAAAAAAACGAAATAAATATAAATTGCTGCCGCGATTGCATTTGGTAAACCAAATAGTAAAAATCGGGTTGACCATTTTATACGAGCATCTTTGGTATCCTCAGTTTGACTCATAACGTCAGATACGGCATCTCCACCATAACTGGCTTCTCCTCCAC
>Ga0209487_1003127_pt1 | contig 13121 bp, 12 predicted proteins | sample Poulit2012_FD_187524 | JGI IMG/M metagenome (GOLD analysis project Ga0209487, IMG submission 187524) | Agricultural soil microbial communities from Georgia to study Nitrogen management - Poultry litter 2012 (SPAdes) (version 2) | ecosystem: Environmental > Terrestrial > Soil > Agricultural land... | reverse complement strand
AAAAGCCCGACCCCGGCTGGCGCAAAAACTCTTCCTCTTCCGGGGTAGAAACACGGCCTAACAGCGCGTTTCGGTGCGGATATCGACCAAAACGATCAATAATCACCTTGTGCCGCATTTCATAGCCCAGATTTTCCTCTAACCCAGGCGCACTGAACAACTCCACCGCGATTTCATGAATCTTTCGCGATTCACTGTGCATAAACGGCATATAAAGAAAGCTCAGTGGCGCGCCTTGGAGAGCCTTATCGGCCCCAACGGCTATGGCCTCCTGGGCCAGCCCCAGAGCCAGCGGATCGTATGCAAACGCTTGGGCTGAGTCCCGAAACATATTGCGGGAAAGCTGATCCAGCACAATGATTTCCGCCAGCCGGCCCCGCGGCCGCTTTCTCCATGCGTAGTGCTCACATGCGGCCACTTCCCGGTGCAAATCGCCAAAACGCCTCCTGATCAGCCGGTCTACATTCGGGTCTTTTTCAAACCATTGGGCCGGTTTAAGCTCGGTAAACCAAAAATTCAGCACACTTTCCCACATAAGAGACTCCTCGTTTTATCGCGAAACAGAGCGCTTTAATGTGCTCTGTGTACAAACTTATCCACAGCGGCCAGATGTCAAACTACGCCATTTACGAAAGTTATCCACACTTGTTCACAGGTTTATCCCGCAAATCCCTGTTTTCACACGAAAATTTATATTTTTGTGGCTAACCTTCTGCATGACTTCGGTATAAACGGGGGATGAATTTGTGAATAAGTCCCGGTTTTGAAATTCTCTGTATAACTGGCGCTTTCATACGCAGCTTGTCCTCAGCTTGCAGGCAGCTTCAAGCCCCCTCACACGGCGTTTTATCCTTGCGATAAGTGACTGATATAACTGCGATATTTCCAGTTATGCACCTAAATCCCGTTCACTATATATAACAACAGTATTAATCTCTCTTAAACATTAAATGATTTATTTATAATTTGATTATTTGTTAATGGATAACACGAAAATCCGTTTGCACACCTTTTGTACAAATGGATTGCTAGACCCTATAATGCACGCCCTTTCGGGATTGACTAAAAATTGGTCGACTTCCTAATTTTTTGAGCCTGGCCCCTGAAGCGCGAGAACATGCAGCACGAGGCATGCCACCGATGAAAGCTCCGACAGCGCCGTACAGAATTTTTGAGACATCAGCATGAACTACCCTGAACGCTTCGACGTCATTGTCATTGGCGGTGGTCATGCGGGCACAGAGGCCTGCATGGCGGCCGCGCGTATGGGCTGTCGAACGTTGCTGTTGACCCATAACCTCGACACGTTGGGGCAAATGTCGTGCAACCCCGCCATTGGCGGTATTGGCAAGAGTCACCTGGTCAAAGAAATTGATGCATTGGGTGGCGCCATGGCTCTGGCCACGGATCATGCGGGCATTCAGTTTCGGGTACTCAACGCACGCAAAGGCCCCGCGGTGCGCGCCACCCGGGCGCAAGCGGATCGTGAGCTGTACAAAATGGCCATCCGCCAACAGCTGCAATCCCAACCTAATCTGTGGATTTTCCAGCAGGCGGTCGATGATTTGATCGTTTCTGGCGAACGAGTGACCGGAGTGGTCACCCAAATGGGGCTGAAGTTTCACGCCCCCGCCGTGGTGTTGACCACTGGAACATTTTTGGGTGGCCAGATCCATATCGGCCTGCAAAACCACGCTGGCGGCCGCGCAGGTGACCCGCCGGCGCAGGCGTTAGCCCAGAGATTACGGGAATTACCGCTGCAGGTTGATCGGCTAAAAACCGGCACGCCACCGCGAATCGACGCCAACAGCGTGGATTTTAGTGACTTAGAGGAACAGTGGGGGGATGAGCCCCGCCCGGTGATGTCGGTCCGTGGCAGTCAGGATTTACACCCACGCCAAGTGTGCTGCTGGATCAGCCACACCAACGAGCGTACCCACGACATTATCCGCGGCGGTTTGGACCGCTCGCCCATGTACTCCGGTGTCATCGAAGGGGTTGGCCCTCGTTACTGCCCGTCCATTGAAGACAAAATTCACCGTTTTGCCGACAAACCCTCGCACCAGGTATTTATCGAACCGGAGGGCTTGAGCACCACTGAGCTCTACCCCAATGGCATTTCGACGAGTCTGCCGTTTGATGTGCAGATTGAGCTGGTACGCTCCATCAAAGGGTTTGAAAACGCTCACATCACCCGTCCTGGCTACGCCATTGAGTATGATTTTTTTAACCCTCAGGACTTGCGCTACAGTCTGGAAACCAAATTGATCCAAGGGCTGTTTTTTGCAGGCCAAATCAACGGCACGACGGGTTATGAAGAAGCCGGCGCCCAGGGTTTGCTGGCAGGCGTCAATGCGGCGCTACAAGTTCAGGAAAAAGACCCATGGTGCCCCCGGCGGGATGAGGCGTACCTGGGGGTTTTGGTGGACGATTTGATTTCCCACGGCACCCGCGAGCCTTACCGCATGTTCACCAGCCGCGCCGAATACCGGCTGTTGCTGCGTGAAGATAACGCCGATTTTCGCCTAACCGAACAGGGCCGTGCTCTGGGGCTGATTGCGGATGATCATTGGCAGCGCTTTTGTGAGCAGCGCGAAGGAATCGCCCTTGAGCAGCAGCGCTTGCAAAGCACCTGGATTCAAGCCGCCTCTCCAGAAGCTCAGCAACTGGAGGCCAAGCTGGCCACCAAACTCAGCCGAGAATACAACCTGTTTGAACTGCTAAAACGCCCGGAGCTGAGCTACGCCGACTTGGCGGGCCTCAAAGGCACCCCAGTCGAAGACCCACGGGTGGCGCAACAAATTGAAATCGACGCCAAATATTCGGGTTATATCGATCGACAACTGGATGAAATCGAGCGCCTGCGGGCTTACGAAGAGACGGCCATTCCCGAGGATTTGGACTTTAACCAGGTTCAAGGGCTGTCGAATGAGGTTAAACAGAAGCTGAGCGAAACCCGGCCCGCCACCTTGGCGAGAGCCTCGCGAGTGCCCGGCGTAACGCCAGCGGCGGTGTCACTGCTGTTGATATATTTGAAAAAACGGGGTTTGCTGCGGACTCAAAACCGCCGTGCGTCATGAATAAAACCTTGCCATTGCTCGGCGCTGCTCTGGAAGCCGGTGTTGCGGAAATGGGGTTGGCGCTCAGCGAGCCCCAGTTTGAGCAGCTCTTGCGCTACCTAATGGAATTGGACAAGTGGAACCGCGCCTATAACCTCTCGGCCGTGCGGGATGTGAATGCCATGGTGAGCCGGCATATTCTGGACAGCCTGAGCGTGCTGCCCCATTTGCGTACGTTCAAACCGGCCACGGCCATTGATGTGGGCACTGGCGCGGGCTTGCCGGGGATTCCTCTGGCTATTGCCTTCCCGGAATGCCGTTTTACACTGCTCGATAGCGCTGGAAAAAAAACCCGCTTTTTATTTCACGTGGCCACCACTTTGGGCCTGGACAATGTGCGGGTGGAAAACCGGCGAGTGGAGACGTATCAGCCCGATACCCTATACCCAGTCGTACTCAGCCGGGCTTTTGCCAGTTTGGCGGATATGACGTCCAGTTGCGCCCATCTTTTGTCCCACAGCGGTGTGTTCCTGGCCATGAAGGGCCAATACCCCAGTGACGAATTGACGGAGATCGAGGCCCATTACAATGTTGTTGGTGTGCACTCACTTTTTGTGCCGGATACAGAGGGCGAGCGCCATCTGGTGGTGCTGCAAGCCCCTTCAGGCGCTTAATACCGGCTCGGGCTTGTCGCGGCCGGTTAAGTGCCACACAATAGCGGGCCCCTTGAATCCACCAGCGACGGCAGAAGGATAATCACTTTGACCCGAATTTACGCGGTTGCCAACCAGAAAGGCGGGGTTGGCAAAACCACAACCTGTGTCAATCTGGCTGCCTCTTTGGTGGCCACTAAAAAACGTGTCCTGCTGGTGGATCTGGATCCGCAAGGCAACGCCACCATGGGCAGCGGCGTGGATAAAAACGCCTTGGAGCGCACGGTTTACGATGTGCTCACCAATCGGGCGGGTATACGGGACTGCTTGACGGTTTCCGAGAGCGGAAAGTTCGACTTGTTGCCCGCCAACGGCGACTTAACCGCCGCCGAAGTGGAAATGCTGCATCTGGACGGCAAAGAAAAGCGATTACATAGGGCCCTGGTTGAGGTCCGTGATGATTATGATTACATCATCATTGATTGTCCCCCCTCCCTAAATATGCTCACAGTCAATGCATTGGCGGCCTGCACGGGAGTCATTATTCCCATGCAGTGTGAATATTACGCGCTGGAAGGTTTGACGGCGTTGATGAATACCCTCGAAGGCATCCGCGTCCGGGTGAACCCGGAGCTCAGAATCGAAGGCCTGCTGCGCACCATGTACGATCCGCGCAACAGCCTGACCAATGAAGTATCGGCTCAGTTGACCCAGCACTTCGGTGATCGGGTGTACCGCACCTGTATTCCGCGCAATGTGCGCTTGGCTGAAGCCCCCAGTTTTGGTGAGCCGGTACTCAGTTATGATCGCCAGTCCAAGGGCGCCATTGCCTACCTGGCCCTGGCGGGAGAAATTATCCGTCGCAATGAGGCGCACAATAACGCCGCCGCGGATGCGGCCGCGCACTAACGGTTTTAATTGATAGGTTCACAAGCATGGCGGGAAAGCGTAAAGGTTTGGGTAAAGGTCTGGATGCGTTGCTGGGCGCGGGTATCGGCACCCAATCGTCTGCCACAGGCACCGGTTCGTCGGAAAGCGGGGCCGCCGGTCTGGAAGGACGCCTGGCGCATTTACCGGTGGAGCTCGTGCAGCGTGGTCGCTACCAGCCCCGGCGGGACATGCATCAGGACGCTCTGGAAGAGCTGGCGGCGTCCATTCGCTCGCAGGGCGTCATGCAGCCGATCGTCGTCCGCCCCATCAGCGACGAAAAATATGAAATTATCGCTGGTGAGCGCCGCTGGCGCGCCGCGCAGCTGGCGGAGTTAGACAGAATTCCGGCGATTATTCGCGATGTGCCCGATGAAGCCGCCATCGCCATGGCGCTGATTGAAAACATCCAGCGCGAAGACCTCAACCCCATCGAAGAGGCACTGGCGCTTAAACGCCTGCAGGATGAGTTTGAACTTACTCACCAAGAAGTGGCTCAGGCTGTGGGTAAATCTCGCACCACCGTCACCAACCTGTTGCGCTTGATCGCGTTGACCGATGAGGTCAAAACCCTGTTGGAACACGGGGACCTGGAAATGGGCCATGCCCGCGCCCTGCTGTCGCTGGAGGCAGAGGAGCAAAAAGCAATCGCCCGGCAGATTGTCGCCAAAGGGCTGACAGTCCGCCAGACAGAAACCCTGGTGCGCAACTATCAGGAGCGCAAAAACAAACCGGAAATTAACGTTCCCGAAGCGCCTTCAGCGGACATCAGGAATTTGGAAGAAGAGCTCTCCCAAAAGTTGGGTGCCGGCGTCAGCATTCAGCACACCGCCAAGGGCAAAGGGAAGTTAGTGATTAATTACAACTCTTTGGATGAACTCGATGGCATACTTGCCCACATCCAGTAAAGAGTTCTGATCCGCGCAATTTACGCCATTGCCTGTTTGTTTGGGTCTTTCCGCGGGTCTGTGGTGGCAACCGTTCAGCCAAGCAAATTTCGGGCCTTTGAGGTTGAAGCAGGGAATCAATGTCCCTATAATGCCGCGGACTTTTGATTGCGTGATTGCGGAAGCCGGACCAGAGCTTTCGCGCGTTGGTGATCGCCATGCGCTTAAACATGCACATGCTGGCTGGACGCACATCGGCAAGGCACAGTGGCGCAGTGGAAAGTGCCGAAAAAGCTCGGTTATCTCGGGCAGTTCAAGCAGTAAATCGCACCGCGGGGGCCCCACAGGACGGCTGCGACCAGGGAATTGCGCGCCAATAATCGCCGGATGCCCACTGGGTACCATGCATTAATCCGGATGAAAATAAGAGGTCTGCTCAGTTGTGAAAGGGTTGTTTACGTCTACCCGAACACAGGCTATACCTCGTCCCGCTTTGTGGCGCTTAATTTCGATACAATGCGCGGGCTGGCTGGCAGCGATAATTCCATGTGCCGTCTTTTGGCCGCACCATGTCTCAAGTGTTTTCTGGGCGGGTGTGGTTAGCTTATTGGCGCAAGGGGTGTGGCTCTGGCGTATTCTGCGCGCTTATGGCGACCCGCACAGCACTGGTTTCCTGACAGGCGCAATAAGCGGAATGATTGGTAAGTGGCTCATTCTGGGGTTTGGTTTGGTGCTCTTGTGGCGCAATCTTCCAGGCGTTTCCGTGGCCACGACTCTGGTAACGGTATTTGGATTAAATACCCTGGTGGCGCTGATTGCGCCAATCGTAATTTCACGACGACGCTAAAGCGTGACAATTAAGGTAGCTCGAACTCATGGCAGCAGGTGAATACGAAAACGCGGGCGATTATATTGCTCACCACTTGGTGAATCTTACCTACGGCCGACTGCCCGCTGGCGCAGAGCTGTGTAACGGCGGCGTTGCGGAAACCACCCAGTGGCAGCTTGCCGGCTGTGCTTCAGAAGCGGCCGCCATGGGTTTTATGGCCGTTCACGTGGACAGTTTGCTCTGGTCCTTCGGACTTGGCGCGCTGATTCTATTTATCTTCTATCGCGCGGGGAAAAAAGCTTCCCTTGAAGCGCCGGGTCGATTCCAGGCCGCTATTGAAATCATCGTTGAGTTTGTGGGTAACACCACCAAAGATGTCTTCCACGGCCGTACTGGTGCTATCGCACCCATTGCTCTGACCGTCTTTATCTGGGTGTTCATGATGAACCTCATGAAACTGGTGCCGGTCGATCTTATCCCCTATCCGCTGGAGAAATTCTTCGGCGTCGAGTACCACAAAATTGCAGCCACCACTGATCCCAACATTACTCTGGGTATGGCGACTTTTGTTCTGATGCTCGTCATCGGCTTCTCCATCAAAATGAAAGGTTGGGGTTATCTCCGAGAGCTTTCTTTTACGCCCTTTAATACCTGGTTTCTGGTGCCGGTCAACCTGGTGCTGGAAATTGTCGGCCTGCTGGCTAAACCGATCAGCCTGGGACTGCGACTGTTCGGCAACATGTTCGCTGGTGAAGTGATATTCCTACTGATCGCGGCCTTGTTTGGGGCCAGCATATTGTTTATGCCGCTGGCTACCGGTCTGAACTTGATCTGGGCCATTTTCCATATTCTGGTAATCACTCTGCAGGCGTTTATTTTCATGGTGTTGACCATTGTGTACCTCGCCTTGGCCCACGACGACCCGCATTGACCAGGTGGGCGTGGAAACGCGTCCTGAATGTTTACTAACAATTTTAAAACCACTGTAACTTTAAACGACGCAAGTCTAGGAGAAGAAGCATGATCTTTATCGCCGTCGCAATCATTATTGGTGCCGCTGCCATTGGTGGAGCCTTGGGAATGTCCGTACTGGGTAGCAAGCTGCTGGAAACTTCAGCACGTCAGCCAGAGCTGGCACCTACTCTGCAAACCAAGTTCTTCATCGTCGCCGGTCTGGTGGAAGCGATCCCCATTATGGGCGTTGGTATTGCACTGTTTCTTGTCTTCGCGGTTGCTTAAGCACGCCTTGTGCCCTTCGGGGCGCATAGTTAGAGCAATCCAATCAAAGACGGGGTAACGCCGTGAATTTTAATTTAACGTTTATCGGACAAATCCTAGCGTTTGCCATTTTCGTGTGGTTTTGTGGCAAGTTCGTTTGGCCGCCGCTAACAAAGGCCATCGACGCACGGCGCAAGATCATCGCCGATGGTTTGATGGCCGCCGACCGGGCAAGCAAAGATTTAGAGCTTGCCCAGGAACGCGCCACCAAAATTATCCGTGAGGCGAAGCAAGAAGCCTCGGGTATTGTGGATGCGGCCAACCGGCGTGCAGCAAAACTTGTTGACGACGCTAAAGACAAAGGCCGGGCGGAAGCCGAGCGCATTAAGATCGCCGCGAAAGCGGAAATCGAGCAGGAAATGGAGCACGCGAGAGAGCAGTTGCGTTCACAAGTTGCCAGTCTGGCACTTGCCGGCGCAACCAAAGTGCTGGAAGCATCCGTTGACGAGTCCGCTCACAAAGCCATGCTCGATAAGCTGGCCGTCAACTTATAACAGTGAGGTGATCTGTGGCTGAATTAAGTACGCTCGCCAGACCTTACGCCCGGGCCGCGTTTTATTACGCGCGCGATGCCAAACAGCTCGACGAGTGGGGCCGGCAGCTGGCTTTGCTGGCAAGCGTCTATCAGCATGACAAGGTGCGCAGCCTGCTCGCCAACCCTTCGATGACCGCCGATGCGCAAGCCAAAGTGGTTATCGATATCGGCGGCGATGAACTCGACGAGCCAGTGGGTAATTTTGTCGCGCTGTTGGCGACCAACAAACGCCTACCCCTGTTGCCGGAAATCTTCCGCCTGTTCGATGCGCTCAAGCGTGATTACGAACAAGCCGTGGATATTGAACTGACGTCGGCTATGGCAGTGGATAGTGCGGCGGAAGAGAAGCTGGCGAAAGCGCTGGCGGAAAAACTGGCGCGTAAGGTGAACATTCATACGGTAATTGACGACAGCTTAATCGCCGGCGCAATTATCAAAGCGGGTGATTTAGTCATCGATGGCTCAATGCGCGGTCGGTTAGAAAAACTCGCCAAAGCAATCAATTCGTAGGATTGAGGAACAAAGCATGCAGCAGCTGAATCCATCCGAGATTAGCGACCTGATCAAACAGCGCATTGAGAAGCTCGATGTGTCTGCCGAAGCCCGCCAGGTGGGCACCGTGGTGTCCGTCTCCGACGGCATCGTACGCATCCACGGCCTGATGGACGTGATGTATGGCGAGATGATTGAGTTTGAAGGCAATCGCTTTGGTATCGCCCTGAACCTGGAGCGCGACTCCGTGGGCGCCGTCCTGCTGGGCGATCAGCTGGGTGTGGCCGAGGGTCAAAGCTGTCAGTGCACCGGTCGTATTCTGGAAGTGCCTGTAGGACCTGAGCTGGAAGGTCGGGTTGTGGACGCCCTGGGAAATCCCATCGACGGCAAGGGCGCCATTAAAACCGAACTCACCGACGCTCTTGAAAAAGTAGCGCCTGGTGTGATCTGGCGGCAGTCAGTCGACGAGCCGGTGCAGATTGGCCTCAAGGCGGTGGATGCCATGGTACCCATCGGTCGCGGGCAGCGTGAGCTGATTATCGGTGACCGACAAATCGGTAAAACGGCCATCGCCGTAGATGCCATCATCAACCAGAAAAACTCTGGCATTAAATGTATCTACGTCGCTGTGGGTCAAAAAGCGTCTTCGGTTGCCGCTGTAGTGCGCAAACTCGAAGAGCACGGCGCCATGGATCACACCATCGTTGTTGCCGCTACCGCCGCCGATCCGGCCGCTATGCAATACCTGGCCCCCTTCGCTGGCTGTACCATCGGCGAATACTATCGTGACCGCGGTCAAGACGCGCTGATCATTTATGATGACCTGACCAAACAGGCTTGGGCCTATCGTCAGATTTCGCTGTTGCTGCGTCGCCCACCGGGCCGCGAAGCTTATCCTGGTGATGTGTTCTATCTGCATTCGCGTCTGTTGGAGCGCGCCTCTCGAGTCAGCGCCGCGTACGTGGAGCAATTTACCAAGGGCGAAGTGAAAGGCAAAACCGGTTCGTTAACCGCCCTGCCCATCATTGAAACCCAGGCCGGTGACGTATCCGCATTCGTACCCACCAACGTGATTTCGATCACCGACGGACAGATCTTTTTGGAAAGCTCCATGTTCAACGCGGGCATTCGCCCGTCTATGAACGCCGGGGTTTCGGTTTCTCGAGTGGGTGGTTCGGCGCAAACCAAGATTATTAAAAAGCTCTCCGGCGGTATCCGTACTGCTCTGGCTCAGTACCGGGAGCTGGCGGCGTTCTCGCAGTTTGCTTCGGATCTGGATGAAGCCACAAAGGCACAGTTGAACCACGGTGAACGGGTGACCGAGCTGATGAAACAACAGCAGTACTCACCCATGACCGTCGCCCAAATGGCACTGGTTCTGTACTGCGCCAACGAGGGCTACCTGGAGGATGTTGAAGTCAAAGACGTGCTGAAATTCGAGCGCGATCTATTGGCCTTTGCCGAACACGAAGCGAAGGACATGATGGACGACATCAACGCGACCGGCGATTGGAACGCGGAATTGGAAGCACGCTTCAAAGAGCTGGTAGAAAAGTTTAAAAGCCAGAACGTGTAAGACAGGGGTGGCGCGGCCACCCCGACGCAAACGCTTGAGGGCCTTGTAATATGGCAGGCGCAAAAGAAATTCGCACGCAGATTTCGAGCATTAAAAGTACGCAGAAAATTACCAGCGCGATGGAAATGGTCGCGGCCAGTAAAATGCGTCGTGCTCAAGATCGTATGGCCGTGGGTAAACCCTACGCCACACGCATCCGTCAGGTGGTTGGGCATATTGCCAACGCTAACCCCGAATACCAGCACCAGTATATGGAGTCGCGGGAGATCAAACGCGTTGGCTACATTATTGTCTCCACCGATCGGGGGCTGTGCGGAGGCCTGAACATTAACTTGTTTAAGGCGGCCATCAAAGCTATGAAGGGCTGGTCGGATACCAATGTCGAGATCGACCTGTGTCTGATCGGTGCCAAGGCCGAGGCTTTTTTTCGAAGCTATGGGGGCAATGTGGTCGCTACCGCTCGCGATGTGGGCGAAGCACCATCACTGGAGTCACTGATCGGTAGCGTCAAGGTGATGCTGGACGGTTACTCCGAAGGAAAAATCGATCGTTTGTACGTGGTGAGCAACGAGTTTGTGAACACCATGACCCAAACTCCAAAAATCCAGCAACTGCTGCCCCTTGAGCCGGAACCCGATGAGCAACTGAAACACAACTGGGACTACATCTATGAGCCGAGCCCCCAGGGTTTACTGGAAGGGCTATTGGTTCGCTACATCGAATCCCAGGTATACCAAGCGGTGGTGGAAAACGCCGCTTGTGAGCAAGCCGCGCGTATGGTGGCCATGAAAAGCGCTACCGACAACGCCGGTGACCTGATTGACGGTTTACAACTGGTGTACAACAAAGCCCGTCAGGCGGCGATTACCCAGGAACTGTCTGAAATCGTTGGCGGTGCTGCGGCCGTATCATCCTAGGCCGTCGTCGCAATATTGTTTAAGTTTAAACCTTCAGGGAGCCGCCGAGTGCTCGGCTTGATCTGAAACCAAGAGGAAGCGGAAATGAGTAGCGGACGTATCGTACAAGTCATCGGTGCCGTGATCGATGTGGAATTCCCGCGTGATGCGGTACCAAAAATATATCACGCACTGAAAGTTACCGAGAGCGACCTAACTCTGGAAGTGCAACAACAGTTGGGCGATGGTGTCGTTCGCACCATTGCGCTGGGCGCATCCGAAGGCCTGCGCCGCGGCTTGGCCGTTAGCAATACCCAAGAGCCAATTAAAGTACCCGTGGGCACAAAAACCCTGGGCCGGATTATGAACGTTCTCGGCGAGCCCATTGATGAGGCTGGCGAAATCGGCGAACAAGAGCGCATGCAGATTCACCGCGAAGCACCGGCTTACGATGAACTGTCCGCGTCTAATGAATTGCTGGAAACCGGCATCAAGGTCATTGACTTGGTGTGTCCCTTCGCCAAGGGCGGTAAAGTCGGTCTGTTCGGCGGCGCCGGTGTGGGTAAAACCGTCAACATGATGGAGTTGATTAACAACATCGCCAAAGAGCACAGCGGTCTGTCGGTGTTTGCCGGTGTGGGTGAGCGTACCCGTGAAGGTAACGACTTCTACCACGAAATGACCGACTCTAAAGTTGTGGACAAAGTGGCCATGGTTTACGGCCAGATGAACGAGCCACCGGGCAACCGCTTGCGCGTTGCTCTGACCGGCCTCACCATGGCGGAAAAATTCCGTGACGAAGGCAAAGACGTACTGCTGTTTATCGACAACATCTACCGTTACACCTTGGCCGGTACTGAAGTATCCGCCCTGCTCGGCCGTATGCCGTCAGCGGTAGGTTATCAGCCGACTCTGGCGGAAGAGATGGGCGTACTGCAAGAGCGTATTACGTCCACCAAGACCGGCTCCATTACCTCGGTGCAAGCGGTTTACGTTCCTGCGGATGACCTGACCGACCCCTCACCCGCCACCACCTTTGCTCACCTGGACTCCACCGTGGTACTGAGCCGGGATATTGCCTCTAAAGGTATCTACCCAGCCATTGATCCGCTGGACTCCACCTCCCGTCAGTTGGATCCGATGATCGTTGGCGAGGAGCACTACAGCGTGGCCCGTGGTGTGCAGTCGGTGCTGCAGCGGTATACCGAACTGAAAGACATCATCGCTATCCTGGGTATGGACGAGCTGTCCGAAGAGGACAAGCTGACCGTAGCGCGCGCCCGTAAGATCGAGCGTTTCCTGTCCCAGCCGTTCCACGTAGCGGAAGTGTTCACCGGTTCGCCGGGTAAGTATGTATCGCTGAAAGACACCATCAAAGGCTTCCAGGGCATTCTCGATGGCGAATACGATACTCTCCCAGAGCAGGCGTTCTACATGGTAGGCACCATCGAAGAAGCGGTTGAAAAGGCCAATAAGGTCCAGTAAGCGGTTCACCGGACAGTGACCTGTCCGGTGCCAACACCGAGGTTGAGATTATGGCTATGACGGTCCATTGCGATATCGTCAGCGCAGAGCAGGAAATATTTTCCGGCTTGGTAGAAATGGTGGTTGCCCCCGGAGTGGAAGGTCCACTGGGTGTGATTTACGGACACTCCCCACTACTTACCTCCCTTGAGCCGGGCCCGATCCGGGTCATCAAGCAAGGCGGTGAAGAGGAAATATACTACGTTTCCGGAGGCTATCTGGAAGTGCAGCCCTACCAGGTTACTGTACTGGCGGACACAGCGCTGCGCGCCGACGATATGGACGAAGCCGCTGCTTTGGAAGCCCAGGAAGCGGCCAAAAAAGCGCTGGCCAACCAGTCCAGCGACATCGATTACAGCCGCGCGGCCATTCAACTGGCTGAAGCATCGGCGCAGTTGCGCACCTTGCAGTCCATTCGTAAAAAAATGGGCCGCAACCGGTAACCTCTGCACACTCAGAGCGTAT
>Ga0209487_1003126_pt1 | contig 13123 bp, 5 predicted proteins | sample Poulit2012_FD_187524 | JGI IMG/M metagenome (GOLD analysis project Ga0209487, IMG submission 187524) | Agricultural soil microbial communities from Georgia to study Nitrogen management - Poultry litter 2012 (SPAdes) (version 2) | ecosystem: Environmental > Terrestrial > Soil > Agricultural land... | reverse complement strand
TTGATCAGCAGGTATCCAGCTCCACCTCTGTATTTTCATCACTGAACTACCTCACGGATCAGAGCATGATACCCGGATCGAGTCTTGATCGATTAAATCTTACGACGCGATCAGTTTCAAATTTTGGTCCGGAGGAGAGCTGGAGCACCGATGTAAAAGTACAATACATCAAGTTAACCGCTAAAAACAGACCATTGAGCGGAGTGAATCAATCCAATGCTTTTGCGACGATGTATCTGATGCCTCGATCGGTAGATGTCACCCGATATCAGGATGGATCAGACGAATTCGGAAATATGATTTGGTTTTTACCATCCAATGCAGTCAATCCCTATTGGGCGGCAAAAAACAACCTGAATGAAGATTCAAGAGACCGATTCATGATCAGTGGATCCGTCAAAAACCAAATCAATCATTGGTTGTCTGCGGAAATCCGCGCCGGGTTTGATCTGTACAACACACATACTGAAACAAAACAATACGGCGGAAGCCCCTTGTCCCCCACCGGTCGATACAGCCTTGGAAACAACGCTTTCACGGAAGGAAACTACAGCTTTCTTTTGTCTGCTTCCCAGGACAACCTGTTTGGCAAATTCGGCGGGACCTTCAATTTCGGAGGAAACCTGATGCATCAGACCAGCAACAACCTCAGCTCCAATTCCGGGGTTCTGGTCGTTCCCAACCTGTTTGCGCTGAACAACGGCGAAAGCAATCCAACCGTGGACCATGGTTTTTCAGAGCGAAAAATCAACTCCCTCTATGGGACTTTTCAAACCAACTATGCCGGATTTCTTTTCCTGGACATTACAGGAAGAAACGACTGGTCGTCCACACTGAGCAAAGAAAACCGATCTTTTTTCTATCCCTCCGTGAGTACCTCCTGGGTGATATCGGACATGATAGAAGCGGGTGGCGGAAATCTGCCCTCCTGGCTCATGTTTGCCAAGATACGGGCTTCTTACGCGGAAGTAGGTAATGACCTGGCACCCTATCAGCTCTTTAATTATTACAACATCGGCAATGATCCCAAAGGGAATACGACAGCATCCAAAAATGACGTACTCTTCAACCCGGATGTAAAAAGCGAGCTGATCCAATCATGGGAGGTCGGTTTTGATGCGCGTCTGTTTGAGAATAGAATCGGAATCGATTTTGCTTACTACAAATCCAATGCGACGAGACAGCTCCTCGACATCCCTCTCAACCCTCTGAGCGGATACAGCTCGATGAAAGTAAATGCTGGAAACATTGAAAACAAAGGCTTTGAGCTGGCCCTGACCGGTCACGTACTCGAGAATCCTGACGGATTCAACTGGGATATGGGGATCAATTTTTCCAAAAACATCAATACTGTGGTTGAATTGACGGAAGGTGTGAGCCAGTACCGACTGGGAGGTTTTGAGAATGTTTCGATCCTGGCCGCTTCAGGAGAGCGGTACGGAGATATCTGGGGCACCGAGTTCAAAAGAGTAACAGACGCATCCAGTACGCATTACGGAAAAATCATCGTGGATGAAGCAGGGATTCCCCTGGCCAATTCGGAGGTGGTTCGCCTGGGCAACCAACAGCCCGATGCCATGGTCGGTTTCACAAACTCCTTCCGGTATAAAAACTTTTCTCTGAGCATGCTGATCGACGGACGTTTCGGCGGAAAAATATTTTCCGGAACCAACTGGGCGCTTCAGAATTCAGGAAATGCAGCAGAGACCGTGGTAAACGGGAAGCGGGAAGACATCGTATTCGACGGAGTCATCGAGCAGGGAGAGGGAAAATATGCTCAAAATACAACAGCGGTGGATCCGGAGATTTATTGGTCTACACTGGCAGTACGAAGCAATGTAAACCTCGGTGTAACGGAAGCAAACCTTTACGATGCGACCAATATCAGAATTCGGAATGTCGAATTGAATTACAATGTGCCCCGCTCCTTCATTCAGCGATCCGGAATGCAGAGATTGCAAATCGGTGCTTCGATGAACAATGTGGCCATGCTCAAGAGCCATTTGAAAGGAATCGATCCGGAATCAGTTTTTGCCACCGGAACCAATGCGGTAGGATTTGAGAATCTGTCCCCGCCCACCACACGGAGCCTTTACTTTAACTTAGTTGTAGGATTCTAAAATCAAAAATCATGAAAATCATAATAAAGCTTAGTTTTTTCCTTTTACTGACCCTCACCATCTCGTGTTCGGATTTTGAGGAGATCAATATCCACCCGACTGCAGCTAGTGCAGATCAGGTACAGGTGGAATATTTCATCAACAATTCGATCGTTTCAGCTCAAATGGATCCGCATGTGGCAGAAAGGGCTTTTGTCCTTTACTGGAAAGCTGCCGGACATCAGGACCGCACCAACACACTGACAGTGGGCAACTATGACGATGGATGGTCAGGCGATTATTTCAATTACATCTCGGACTGGCTCAACTATGCATATACAGCGATCGAAGTGGCCGAGCAGCAGGAGGAGTCGGGTGAGATCAAGGAATATACCAACAATCTGAAACAAGTGGCGCGCATCTGGCGGGCTTATCTGATGAGTGAAATGGCTGACAATTTCGGTCCCATGCCGATCCATGGCTATCAGGGAGTCAATCCCGATTTTGACAGCGTGGAAGATGTATATCATTTTCTGCTGACGGAACTGGAGGATGCAGTGAGCAAGATAGATCCTTCCGTGACCTCAACCAGTGAAATACAAGACCTTGACCCGGCTTATAAATACAACTTCAACAAATGGATCCGATACGGAAATTCCATGCGGATGCGTCTGGCGATGCGCCTTTCAAAAGCGGATGAGGCACTGGCCAAAAAGCATTTTGAAGCCGCCGCGGGAGGTGATTTTATCGCCACTCTGGACGACAACTTTGCAGTGGAAGAAACCGGTGGATGGGATGCCTACACAGGCGTGATGACGCGGGAATGGAACATGAATTACCTCTCACCCACCATGAACAACCTGATGATCGGTCTGGGCGGAATCCTGAGTAAAGATCAGTTGTCTGCTTCTATGGAACAATACATCAAACCGGCGGATTATATGGGCCAAAAGTATGAAGATCATTTCACCACGATGACCAATGATCCTTCAGCAGGATATTGGTTTGACGGCTTGCATCCAGTGATCGATCCACGTTCTTACGTACAATTTCCGATTCCGGGTGATTTTGACAATCCTGAAATGAACAGGTATCCGACTTATGATCTGCCTTTAACAGGAGAAACGGTCAAAAAACTCATGGATGACAACGACAACACTGTCAAAGAAATCGATGCTGCATTTACCTGGAATGCTCCTACGATGGGGAGCTGGGGTGCAAAAGGAACAAAAAATAATGTGTATTCCAATCCAGGTTCGGTACCCCGACTGGCCAACCGCTTTAGGAACGGAACCTCCAAAAGAATATTTTTCGCTTCATGGGAATCCTATTTCCTGATTGCAGAAGCTGCTGTGAGAGGATGGAATGTTCCTTTGAGCGGGAAAGAGGCTTATGAAAACGGCATCCAAGAAAGCTTTGCTTATTGGAATGTCACTGGTTTTGCATCTGATTATCTGACCTCTGAAGATTACAACCGAGTGGGTACCTCCGTGGCATGGGATCATATTACAGAGCCGCCTTCTTCGCTCACAATGCAATATGTGAACGGCTACACCGGAGAAACAGGAACGATGGAGTTCACTTATCCGGACAATGGATTGTACAAAGAGGGTACTGTGAAAAATGATCATCTGACAAAGATTATCACACAAAAATTCATCGCCCAATCCCCATGGTTGCCCCTGGAAACATGGAGCGATCACCGCCGGCTCGGTCTTCCTTTCTTTGAGAATCCTGCGATCGAACGATCCATCGAAACCATGCCGCAGCTGAACTCAAGCAATTATATGGAAAGCCGATGGGAATTCTTCCCGCAGAGACTGAAGTATCCTTCCAGCCTGAGAAGCAATGTCACTGAAGGATATGAACAAGCAAAAGGTTTTCTGAAAGGAGGCAAGGACGAAATATTCACCCCTCTTTGGTGGGCGGGTGCATACTAATTAGATCAATTTCTGTTTTAGTTCATTTAAAAGGCGGCCTGCGGTGGCAGATCGCCTTTTTTTATTTTGCTGCTAGTGCATCAAACGCTAAATTCATAAGGTGCCAAGTTTTGTTCTTCTTATTCAGCTTCACAACCCTGCCAATACAAACCGACCACCCACGGCTTATAAAATCTGAGGGATTTGCAAGCCTATGAATTTTGGGACCGAAAGAGACCAAAAGAACGGATTGTAAAGCCCGGTCTTCTATTTCTGCTTCACAATCCAGTTTTCCCGCTGTGCCTGCCGCACGGCTTATGAGTCTGAAACTAAATGGAACTATGTTACTTCACCGGGTAAGATTGTGGTGACTGGCACTCACACCTCAGGAAAAAAAGATCGGAAAAACAGCAAACAAAGGATCTCAGGAAAAAATGAATGCCCTCTACACCAAAAGAAATGATTTTTTTCAAAAGAGGTACCAGAACCGATGGATAGGGTACCGTCGTCAAAAAGCTCTGGGATGTCATACCAAGGGAAATTACACGAAGCCAGAAGAACTAAAAACAAAAAGACCGGCATCTGTAAGCACAAACGCCAGTCTTTTTATGAATTCTACAGTCAATCTGAACACATCAGTAACTGGGATTCTGAGTCAATTGCGGAGCTTTGTTCATCTCCGTTCTCGAAATCGGCATCCAATACTGGCGATCTCTCCACCCTCTGTTGTCCACCGTGGTGGAAGTATCATAATGCCATTTGGAGCTTCCGTCCGCGTAATGACTGATCACGATCGGATGAACATCTTTGATCACCTCATCCGCGATCATCCATTTCCGGATGGAATACCAACGATCCCCTTCACCGAAAAACTCGATCTGACGCTCATGCCGCAGCCATTCCCGCGCCTGATCCTGATCGGAGGTTTCCCGCCCGGGAAGTCCCGCTCGATACCGCACCAAATTCAAAGCATCCAGTCCTTCCTGGACATCCCCCAACTCAATGGCCGCCTCTGCAAAATCGAGCAAAACTTCCGCATATCGCATTTCAAGCCACGCATTTTCATTGTTGAAGTACTGCCCGTCCACAGATTCATCCATGTACTTTTTCAAATAATATCCCACTTTCGTTCCGTTCCAGGATTCGATCAGGCTCTGTCGTGTATCCAGTCCCGCTGTCATCTCCCCACTGGAAGAATAAGTATACCCGGTCTGCACACGGCCTTCCGGATCCAGTCCGGCAACATCTGAAGGTCGGTCCTGCCACTTGGCACCGTCAAACAGTACAGTAGCATAGAATCTCGGCTCCCGACCCACATAAGGATTTCTCTCGGGATCCGCCTTTAGCTCTGCCGCCGAAAATTCCCGCACCGTCTCATTTCCCGGATCATACTTGTCCCATTGGAACGGGCTTCCGTCTTTCATCTCAAACTGGCGCACCACCGGTTCCAGCGGATTATTATTTCCCCAATTGTGGTATCCGTTCGGCCCATTCCACTTATTCTGAGCCACCGCATTGCCCTGCGCATTAAGATATTGCACCCCCCAAATCACCTCCTCATTCCAATCACCTTTCTGATTGAAAAGATTGTAAAAATTGTCCGCATACGCTTTCACATCGTCTTCACTCAGCTCGGCAGGAGGCACCTCCGTCGATCCGGCCAGGCCATAATCACCATATTTTCCGTCCATCACATCTTTGGCTGCTGCTTTGGCCGCCTCCAGTCTCTGCGTTCTCGAACCATTCTGAAAAGACACCAGCGGATTGGAAGGTTCATAACCGCCATTCATCAACTCACCGGAACAAAAACTCAGCAATCGGGACTTCAATGCTCCGGCAGCCCCTTTGGTCGCCCGTCCTTGTTCGATCCCTCCCTTCTCAGGCAAGCCTGCAATCGCCTTTTCGATATCCCTGAGGATGAAATCCAAAGTTTCATCCACCGATGAACGTTTGATATTTGAAAAATCCTGTCCTAATTCAAAAGGTTCATCCACCAGAATCACACCCCCGTAAGAACGAAGCAAATTGGTATAATTAAAGGCCCTGATGAAGTGAGCCTCGGCTTTCATTCTTTCGAGCAGTGCTTCATCATTGGCTGTCCCCACAGGAACATTATCAATATTGGCCAAAAAAACATTCAAATTTCGGATATTCTTGTACAACGGATCCCATCTCAAAAATGAAAACCGCCAGTCTCCGAAATGCCCCATCTCATCCGGACTCATTTTTCCCTGCACAAATGTATAGCCGCCCGGCCGGTGAATACAAAGCGTCTCATCCGTCGCGGACGCCAGAAGATCTTCCCGCAGCCCAAGAACCAGATTATCATCTCCGCCGATCCAGTCATAGCAGCGTCCCAAATAAGCCTTCACCAGATTGATATCTTGAAAAACGGTTTCCTCATTAAAAGAATCCACTGCCTGCTGATCCAGGATATCCTCGCATGAAAAGAGACCCATCAGACCAAAAAGGCACAACGATTTTATTATAATATTTTTCATAATTTCTTTTTTTCGTTTTGATGATTAAAATGTCACTTTCACACCCAACGCAAGCGTCTTCACAGCCGGATAAGTCATCGGCGCACCGATCTCCGGATCGAAATTACGCTGTGCGGAATAGAGCAACGCCAGGTTGTTTCCGGAGAAAAAGACATTCGCATAGGAAATCCCCAGATTACCAAACACCTCTCTGGGGATGGTATAGCTCAGCACCAGATTCTTAAGTCTCGCATAGGCCATATTGTCCCACCAGTATGTACTATTGTTTCGATTAAAAGCCCAATATTGATCATCACGGTTATAAGCTCTGGCTACCGTAGCATCCCGATTATCAGGTCTCCACCGATTATCAAAGTGCCATTGAAAATAATTGCCAGCTTCTCCGCGTCGATCATCCTGAACATTCATTCGATAATACTCTCCCTGTCCCTGTACCAATACTGAAAGCGACCAGTTTTTGTATGTAGCGTCCAATCCGAGCCCATAAAAGACCCTTGGTGCATCGGTTTTATCAAACAAGATTCTGTCGTCACTATCTATCACCCCGTCTCCGTTCACATCTTCAAAAATAACATCTCCTGGTTTGGCACCATCCCAGTGAGGAAATTTTTCCAGATCAGCTTCATCTTTGAAAATGCCAATCGCATTATAGAGCAACTGAGCACCATAAGGATGACCCGTCCGCTGCTGCCAAGGCACCGCTCTCTCAGGCTCATCCATGAAGACCACTTCGTTTTTGTTGAAACTGAAGTTTCCGAATATGTCAAATCTGAAATCATCATTGATCTGCTTGTGATATCCGGCATCCAGCTCAAACCCTTTGTTATCCACTCTGGCTATATTCTCATCCGGCAGTTCCAATCCTGTAAAGCCAGGCACGGAAGCATCCCGGGGCGCAAGAATATCCTCACGTTTATTGTAGAAGAGGTCCAGGTCCACATGGAACAGATTATTCAAAAACTGAGCCTCAAAGCCGATATTAGAGGTGGTCTGCTTCTCCCAGGTAATAAAGGGGTTGGCTACTCCGCTCTGCCTTACAATTGTCTCCACCACTTTGCTCGATCCAAAGGTCATTCCCGTCCCCAGCACGTACTTATTCACATACTGAAAAGGATCCCCAGGGTCCATACCGATCTTCCCGTAAGAACCTCTCAATTTGAAATAATTGATAAACGAAAGATTCTCCTTCCAGAAATTCTCCTCAGAAGCCCGCCATGCAAGGAGAAGAGCGGGGAAATTTCCCCAACGGCTGTCCGGCGGGAATTTCAGGGAACCATCCCTTCTGAACAGAAACTCTGCCAGATATTTCTCTTGATAATCATAATTCACCCGGCCAATCCATGATTTCCGCGCATAGATCCCAAGTTTCCCTGCATTGTTTTTATCGGTATCAGATCCCGCATCAATGCTCTGTACCAGATCGGAAATATAATATTTCCGGAAGGCATTGAAATCATTCCAATTCTCATCCAGCTGCTCGTACGCTCCAAACAGATTCAAGCTATGATCTCCGAACCGGCGCTCATATTGGGCGCTGAAGTTCCCCATCTTCCGGACAAACCGTTCGTAATATTCATTCAGTTCCGGCGAGGCAACCCCTCTCGGCGTCGGCGTCAGATCCATATCCGTGATGTACCCCTCCGAATTCCGGGTCGCGGATTCCCATATCGGAAAATACAGAATCCAGGGCTTCTGAAATCTTTTCCGGTAGGTATTCCCCAGATCATAGGTAAAGAAACCGCTGAGGGTCAGCCCGTCCGCAAAAGCCGGAGTCACATTGGCTTTGAAGGTAAACTGATTGTTATAATTTTTATGATCATCATATCCCGTTTCAAAGGTGGATGTCACCACGGGGTTGTCCCCGTATTCGATATCCGGCCCCGGAAGCCCGTTGGGCCAGAAAGACCATTGAGTCGGTACAAGTCTGGTAGACTGGCCATAGATATCCCCTGCCCCCTTTGTAGGATACATTTTCTGATTCAAAAATCCTGCATAATCCAATGAAGTGGTCAGCCAGTCCGTAAACGGAACCTCGATCTTTGCCCGTACATTATACTGCTTGAAGTTGGTCGATTCTTGCTGATAGATCGCTTCCTGATTCTTGTATCCTGCAGATACATAATACAGCATCCCGTTGTTTCCGCCATCGAAAGTCACGTTGTGCTTACTGGTCGTTGTCCAGTTTTTTACCAAATCTCCGATCCAGTCGCTATTGGGATGCTCCCAGGGATCGCGTCCACTATAAAACAAAGCGATATCGTCATCAGAATAGGTCCTGTTCCGATTCTCATAATCCTGATACTCGCTCAGCATCGTCGCATAGTCTCCCGCATTGGTCACTTTGGGCAGGATGGTCGGTGTCATAAATCCCTGGTAAGCCTGATAGCTCAGTCTCGGATAGCCCGACTCTCCCCGCTTGGTGGTCACAAGGATCACCCCGTTGGCCGCAGCGGATCCGTAGATGGCCGCAGAAGCATCTTTCAGTACAGAAATACTTTCGATGTCCACCGGATCTATCTCAGTCAGAGATCTTCCCGGGATACCATCTATCACTACCAAGGGATTGGTAGTCTTAATATTCTCATTCTGATCGGACTTCCCCAGTGTAGAACGTCCCCGGATCATAATCCTGGCGGCATCCTGTCCCGGCTCACCTGACCCCTGCATGATGGTCGTCCCCGGCAATCTTCCGGCAATCGCATTGCTCACATCCGGCGCCGGAATCGCCTCAATCTTCGCACCGCTTACGGCCGTCACTGCACCGACCAGATTCGCCTTTTTTTGCGTCCCATATCCCACCACCACGATTTCGTCCAGCTGCTGAAGATCTTCCTGCATTACGACGTTGATCTGAGACCGTCCGTCCACCGCCACCTCCAGCGTCTGATAACCTATATAAGAAAAGACCAAAATCGCACTTTCATCCACCTCCTCCAGTGAAAATTCACCGTCAAAATCTGTAGAAGTCCCCTTTGTAGATCCTTTCACCACTACATTTACCCCGATCAGGGGTTCTCCATCACTGTCTTTGACAGTTCCCGAAATATCAATATCGGGAATTTCTCCTTCCGACAAGCCCGCCGGGACATACCCGTTCACGGCCGCGGTTCCTGTCACCGGCATCATAAAACCAGCGACCAGGAAGGCCATTAACATAAATTTGAGTCTGACTTTTTTCATATCATAAGAATTTATTTACAATCAAATCTGAATTTCAAACAATGCACTTCATCCCTTCTCTTCAACCAAACACAACTGAACAGGAAGGAATCATCATAAACCCATTGAGGTTTTCGACTTTTAAAAGACAGATCTTTTCACATCTTTTAAGGCATATATGCCTTCCAAAAACACACAATTTATAAAGCTCATCACACAAATCCAAGCAAACAGATCATAAAATTTTTAATGTTATAAAAAAGTCCGTGAATAAAAATGGCTTACCCTCAGCAAACAAAGGAGAGGTATGAAGATCAAAAAGATCTGATTCAAAAAATTGAGATAGAAGAGCCTCCCCGGCAGAAAAAACCGGACAAAAAGCAAGCATTGGCAGAATCTTCAGGATAAAAAACTCATCCTGAATGCCGGGGAGCAAGTGTTTATTATTTCACGCGAAGCTCGGCCATGACAGGACGATGGTCTGATGCGTATTCTTCTTCCACCACCCGGTGTAAAATCGTTTCAAAGGCATCTTTCGGTTGAAAGATAATGAAATCAATGGCTCTGTGCGGGTCGATCTGGGGAAAAGTAGGAGGACAATCTCCCGGACATGTCCGCTCAAAATGTTCATCAAACAATTGCATCGTCGTGCTGTGCTCCGTAGCATTGAAATCGCCGGCAATGATCACCGGAATGTCCACTTCGTCAAAAGCACGGATCAGCATATCAGACTGGTAGAGATTATTTTCTTCAGTTTTAAAATCAAGATGTGTACTACCAAACCACAATTCCGTCCCCTGAACGTCTACCTTGATCCCTGCCCAGACCCGATCTTCCGTAATCACTCCTTCCATCGCCGGCAGTTCCACATCCATCCTGTCCAGAATTGGAAATTTGGACAATACGGCATTTCCATAGAAGCCACCCTGATAATCAATCGCTTTTGCAAAATGAAAATACATTCCCAGTTCTTCAGCAATGGCTTCTGCCTGATGCAAATCCTCCCCTGAACGTCGATTGTTAACATCCACCTCCTGCAGTGCCACAAGATCGGGATTTTCCCTGCGAATCACTTCCGCGATCACCTCCGGGCTGATCACACCGGGTTCGGAGGGAGGGTTAGAATGGTGAATATTGTAAGCCATCACCCTGAGGATCGGCTGATCTTCCGCTTGTCCCGACCCCGAAGAGGAAGAGGAACACCGGATGAATAACAGGCCGATCATTATGATCAAAAACACATTGGTATGGCGATAAAAAAGAATCATATTTTTCATTATCATGGTTGATTTTACATTCCTGATTTCGCCCAAAAATATATAAAAAGACGGAAGACAGAGGTTCAAAAGGGGAGAAAGATAAACGGCAACGAAAAAGATATGGGAAAATCCCAAAAACATACTGTACAAAAACACCATATTTCCAGATTATATTCTGTACCATTATATTTGCAATCCGATTCATCTGCTAAAAAAATAAAACCTGCATATCATCACCCATGTCCGTCCGTGAGTTTTTACGTTCCGAAGATACCGAGCTGGCACTGCGAGTAGTGATCGGCGGCGGAATTCCTTTGTTCTTATTGGGTTTTTTAGGATTTCATCGGGAAGCTCTGCTGGTGATGATCGGCTCTACCTTCATCTCCGGCATCGACATCCCGGCAGAACTGCCCCGTAAGCTCCGGCTGATGAGCGTCTCCCTGATTGCCACCCCTCTGATCTTTGCCGCCGTTTCGTATTCTTATTTTTATCCGCCTATATTTTTCCTCCTTCTTGCCCTGTTGATTTTTGTCATCAGCTTCATCGCTCCTTTCAGCTTTCACTTTGGGAAGGTCGCCTTCATGTTCAATCTTGCCATCATGGTGGCATTGGGATTTTCAGTCAATCTTAGCAGCTCCGACGGAATCATCCGGTCTGCGCTACTCATCTTTGCTGGCGGCTTGTGGTATATGATCTTTGCGGGAGTGATGCATTTTATCCAGCGGCCCGTACAGATTTCCCGACGTCTTGCCGATGCATTCCGGGCGACTTCCGAATATTTTGAGGCACGGAGTGCGTTCTTCGAATATGGAAAAGACCAACGTGAAGTCCTTCTGAGCCTTGCTGAAAAACAGGCACAACTCACCGATCAGCATGAAAATGTACGGGCGGTTCTGATGAGAGACTTTCATTATTCCAGCAAAATGAATGCCCCGATCGGCCGGCTGGTTCACATTTTTGCCGCCCTGGTCGATCTCTTTGATGAGGCGCTGGCTACTTCGTGGAAAATTCAGGAATCTTCCGACATTCTGGAGGACACTACTTTTCATGACCTCCTGTTTGAGGTCAACACTTCCATCGCCCGGGTCCTTTCCAGAATGGGAGATTATCTGAGCGGCAACAGGCCGATCAGCGAACTTCTCGAAACGAGAAAAAATATCCGCGCAAAAACCAGCTCCATGGAATCCACCCTTCTGGCGATGCAGGAAAAATCAGCGCCAGACTCCGCCGATGCTGGCTTTTATGATTTCAAGACCATCCAGATCTATATCGAAGCCCAGATGAACACCCTGAGCTTCATCGTCGATCTTCTGGAAGGAACTGCCAAAGAATCACAATGGGGAATCGGGGAAAAGGATCTTCCCTACTTCGAAACCCGGGATCAAGTACGCCTGGAACAGATGATAAGTCACATCACTTTCCAGTCTGGATATTTCCGTTACGCACTGCGGGTCACGGTCACCGCTCTGATCGCTTATTTTTTCACCCGTTTCCTCGGATTTCAGCATCCACACTGGGCGATCCTGACCATCCTCGTGATCCTGAAACCAGGCTACCGGGTATCGCGGGAAAGGATGATCCGGCGGGTGATCGGCACCTCCGCCGGGGTCGTCATCGCTTATGTATTGTTTTCACTGCTCACTCCGAGCCATTTTCTCAGTCAGATCTTATTTCTGATCGCCTTCTTCGGAGGATTTGCTTTTGCCAATACCAACTATGCGGTGGCCTCTTCTTTTTTTACCATTTATATCCTGTTCATTTATGCTTTTCTGGACCGCAGCATGGAGATATCCGCTTTTTTCCGGATGAGCAACACCATTCTGGCAGCGATTCTGAGCGTTTTTTCGATCCGTTTCCTTTTTCCTTACTGGGAAAACCGGAACATGAAATATTTTCTCACGGAGAGTCTGACTGCCACGCGGAAATATCTGCACACCATCTTCGTGGAATTGCAAAAGGAAGAAATCGACATCACCGGGTATAAAGTCAGTCGCAAAGATGCGCATCTGGCGATGGGAAATCTGACGCATTCTTACCAACGTATTCTCTCCGAACCCCGAAGCAAACAAGGAGATGTTACAGAATTTAGTGCATGGGTGCTTGCCTCTTCCAGTCTTTTGGCCGTCAGTTCCAATCTTGGTATTTTTTTGAGAAGAGAACCAGATTATCAGTTGGATCAACCCTAC
>Ga0209487_1003125_pt1 | contig 13125 bp, 14 predicted proteins | sample Poulit2012_FD_187524 | JGI IMG/M metagenome (GOLD analysis project Ga0209487, IMG submission 187524) | Agricultural soil microbial communities from Georgia to study Nitrogen management - Poultry litter 2012 (SPAdes) (version 2) | ecosystem: Environmental > Terrestrial > Soil > Agricultural land... | reverse complement strand
ATTACAATGAGATATGTAATGAAAAAGATAAACTTATAATATTACTTTATGAGATACGTTTATAATAAGACTGGTTTGTGTTTTGTTATAGTTTGAGATGAGTAGGTTATGCAAACCGTAATATTTGTGGTAAATATTTGTCTTAAATATAGATTTAGTTTAAATTAATTTCAACTAATTTGTTTGGAGTATTGTTTATTTATTGTTAATATTGTTTTAGCCCAAAAATATATATATGATAAGAAAACTACTATTATAAATATTTTAAATGTAGTAAAATGATTGTTAGACCAATGTATCAATACACTAAGTCTGTATTGTTGAAAGTTAGTTTTGATGTGAATTTATTTTACAGAGAGCTAGAAAAGGCTTTAAACCAATTGTTACCACATGAAATTGAAGAGCTTAAAGACTGGCTAGAATCACTTATTTCGGAAAAGCCTGAGTTAAACCACTGTATGGTATTATTGGATACCTAAATTAAATGGTAGTATTTATCAGATTACTTCTTAAGTATAGGACTCACTATTTGCACATCTGAAAAAGCAATAGAGGCTCTTACTATTCCCATAATTACTTTATGGAGCGCATCGGTAATTTGCTGTTTTAATTTGTTTTCGCTGTAGATAAGACTTACCTCTCTTGCAGGTGATGGCTCTTCGAAATAGCGAAGGTTCTCTTTATTTGGAAGATTTAAAGTATGTAAATAGGGGAGGAGAGTAATACCCATTCCTTCGTCTGCAAGCTTAACTAAGGTTTCGAAGCTTCCACTTTGTAATTGAAAGTTGGAGGCGTTCATCTTTCTAGATGCAGAGCATAGGTTTAATACGCCATCGCTAAAGCAATGACCATCCTCAAGCAATAAAATTTGTGAGATGTCCAAATCTTCTGAATGGATTTTCCCTTTTTTATGTAGTGGAAAATGAGCAGGGATATATCCTACAAATGGCTCGAAATACAAAACTCTTTCTTTTATGCCGTCCTCATCTAATGGTGTTGCAGCAATTCCAGCATCTAAAGATCCGTCTTTTATTTGCTGAATAATTTTTTGGGTATTTAATTCGTGAATCTTAAGATTTACTTGTGGATATCTCTTTATAAAACTTTGCAAAAACATTGGTAACAATGTTGGCATAATGGTAGGGATAATTCCTAGATTGAAATCTCCGCCTATATACCCCTTCCCCAAATCCACAATATCTTGCATTCGCTTGGCTTCGTTCACAATGTTTTTGGCTTGCTCGACTATTTTTACACCAATATCGGTTAAACTCAAAGGTTTTTTACTTCTATCAAAAATCAATGTGTCGAGTTCTTGTTCAAGTTTTTGAACTTGCATACTCAATGTTGGTTGAGTAACAAAACATGATTCTGCTGCCCTTGTAAAGTTTTTATGTTCTGCAACAGCCAACACATATTCTAATTGGGTAATAGTCATAAATAATTTGGTTTAATAGGTAGGGCTTTGTTTTGTATCCTGTTAAAACAAAGCTGAATTAAACAATTGTATTTCTTTCTTGCCCTAAAGATACTATATAAGTCTTAAAGCGGAAAGGCAATTAAATATAACGATGTTATTTATCCTCGTTTAAATGCTTTTGATGTTGCTGTAAAGTATAATATAAAAAGACACTGCCTATAATAGGAAATATACTTGTCAACATATTTACAATAGCATTCAATGTAGAAATTACTGTAAAGCTCAATTTAGTCATCTCGTCAGGTCCATACATACTAGAACCAATAATAGAAATAGGAAGTTGCAGTACAATTCTAGCAAGAACATAAACTATGTAAAAAGTCAATAAGTAGCCCAAACTCATGAACCACTTGGTACCGGTCAGCATAAAGCTTTTCCTTATCCCTTGGAATATCTTGGAATTTTCAAAAACTACAATAGTGGCAGTTAAAGCTAACGATACACCAAAATAGATTCCAGGAATAATAAAAGAAGCAAGCCCAAAGAATATAATGCTAATGTAAAGAAATTGTACGATAAATACTTTTGGGAACTCATATAGTAATTCATTCCACATAGCTTTATTAGACAAGTCTTTACTATTATTATTGCAATAGCTTTTTAGATAGATTAAGGTGATTGTTAGAAAAACAATCCAAACCAAAGCTTGGCTGATTACTGCAAACCAAAGGTTTTCCCACTCTAGTGTTAAAAATACTTCCTCTAGTTGCGAAGTTTCGGTGCTTAACACTTCGTTTATTAAGTATAAATCCGATTGGTAGGTCAAATAAGCAACTGGTATAAAAAGAGGTAAAACAAATCGCAAATAATACCCGAACAAGGTCTTTCCTTCCAATTTAACAAACTGAAAGCAGGATCTAATAATTTCAGTTAAACTAAGGTTAGCTTTAAAATTAATTTTTTCCATCTATTTATAAAAATTGACTTGCAAAGTACTAGAAAATATGTTTGCGACACAACTTTATTGCTAGACTTCTAAATCCATTGACCTATAGTTATTGCTTTGGTCAGTATTGGTCACTATAAAATTAATTTGCATAGAATTACACCATAACCACACATTATTATTTTAGTAATAGGTTAAAATATGTAACCTAGTAGAATTGTGTGCTCCCAAAATAATAAAGTATCTTTGCGCCATTCAAAAGAAAGTGGTGTTTTGTGTTGTTATGGAATGCTATTTTATGATGCTTTGAATAGAACTTGAAATGATATTTACAGAAGTTCAATAATTGGTAGTGATACAGCCTATTAAATAAATAATTATCTTTTTTGAAATAGGGATGTTCCTCAATGTTTTTCATGCGAGGATAATTAATTGAATCAAGTTTAGTCAAGTAATTTGAGGGTATAAATGGATATAAAAAATCTATCTTTAGTTAGTAATTAGCCTATATAGAATGTTTTATTATTTTGATTTATTAGGAACTGGTGCATTTGCTGCTTCTGGAGTATTGGCTGCCATGCATAAACGGATGGATTTTTTTGGAATCTTTATAATTGCCTTTGTAACGGCAGTAGGTGGAGGAACATTAAGAGACTTGTTGTTGGCGGTAGATATTGCTTGGATGGTAGATTTAAATTATTTGTATGTCACTATAGCAGCTACAATATTCACTATGATTTTTCATAAACAGGTAGCTAGGAACACTTGGTCTTTGGCGGTTTTAGATAGTATTGGTATGGGGGTTTTTACTGTAGTGGGAATTGAGAAAGGTTTGGCCAATGAACACGTGGCTATTATCTGCATTACGCTTGGAACCATGTCAGCATGTTTTGGTGGGGTAATCCGAGATATTTTGTCTAATGAGATTCCGATAATATTTAAAAAAGAAATCTATGCTACCGCTTGTATTCTAGGAGGGATGGTTTATTTTGCGCTCCAATATTTAAGTGTTCCTGATGATCAGTTGACTTTATATGTCGCTAGTACCGTAGTTGTTATTCGCTTGTTGAGTGTGTTTTTCGATTTATCGCTACCTAATATCTATCGGAATCAAACGGATTAATCTAAAACACTCGCTTTTATATAAATCAATTGTATAGGCCACTCACCGGCATCGGTCTCTAATTCCGATATTTTTATAGCCGTATCCAATCCTTCTATCACTTTACCAAAAATAGTGTAACTATCGTTTAAATGTCTTCCTGAAACAGGCTCACCAACAAAAATAAAAAACTCATATGGTGCGGTTTGATGTCCAGGATTATCTCGATATTGTTTCGCACCAGAAACAGTTCCTAACTTGTGGACTCTAGAAGGATTTATCTCGGCAGGTAGTAAATAATGACGCCCAATTTCGTTACGAGCTACTCCAACTTCTTTACCATCATTTCCGCCAGCTTGAATTATAAAGTCTTTTACTACACGATGAAAAGTAGTTAAGTCAAAGTATCCATTTTTAACTAGAAATATAAAATTTGCGCGATGCAAAGGTGTGTCCTCATATAATTGAATTACTATATCTCCAAGATTTGTCTCTATTTTTACTTTCGTTTCTGGATTTTCATTTCCATAATCTTCAAAAAATTTTGGAGCAGTTTCCGTGGTTAATAACTCCCAATCTGGGGTTTTATCTTCCTCTTTTTTTTCTTCCTCTACTTTATTCAAATCTTCTGTGACGACGCTGTCTTTTATTGTTTCTATAGAATCTGTTGCGCTAGAAGGTTTAGATATAGCTTCCTTTTTTGTATCTTGACAAGAATATAAAAGGCATGTGATGCCTATAAATAGAACGAAAATTAGTTTTTGTAATGACATTCGAAGAGTTTAAAAATCTTTGCACAAACATACAAAATATGAGTTTACCTGGCGAAAGTAGTCAGCTAAAGATGGCGCCAGCATCTCGATTGGTAGAGCAAAAAATTCAATCAAAGCAAAATAATACCGCTAGAAAGGCGGGAGTTATGGTTTTGTTTTATGGTTATGATAGTCTTAATGTGGCTTTAATTCGCCGTACAATAGATGGTTCTGTACATTCAGGGCAAATAGCTCTGCCTGGGGGTGAGAAAGAGGAGATTGACAAAGATTTATTAGATACTGCTAAAAGGGAACTTCAAGAAGAGATAGGGGTGGAGGAGAAGAAATATAAAGTCATTAAAAGACTTACTGATATATATATTCCACCCAGTAATTTTTATGTGCAACCATTTTTAGCTGTATGTCATCAACATCCAGAATTTTATAAACAAAAATCAGAAGTGGCAGAATTGGTTCAAGTACCTATTGCTCAATTATTGGACGATTCACATCTTATAAATACAAAACTTAAGTCAGCATATAACACAGAAATAGAAGTGCCAGCATTTAAGTTTGGCGAACATATTGTTTGGGGAGCTACAGCCATGATTTTACATGAAGTACGTGATTTGGTAAAACAAGTTCAGCAAATAGCATAATTATGTATATTTGCAGCCTTCTTCAAGATAAAAAGAACTAAAAAGAGTTTATGGGAATTTTCAAGAAAAATCCATTTGGACATATATTATTTTTAAAACTTTGGCTTATACGTATTATGGGTGCTGCTACTCATAGACGATTTAAGGGGTTTAACAAACTGGAGGTAATCGGTAGTGATGTAATTCGAAACCTACCCGATAAAAATGTTTTGTTTGTATCCAACCACCAAACTTACTTTGCCGATGTAGTTGCCATGTTTCATGTGTTTAATGCCAGCTTACATGGACGTGACGATAATATCAAAAACATAGGGTACTTATGGCGTCCAAAACTTAATATATACTTTGTTGCAGCAAAAGAGACTATGCAGGATGGACTTTTACCTAAAATTCTAGCCTATGCTGGATCGGTAAGTATTGAACGTACCTGGCGTGCTAAAGGGGAGGATATTAAGCGACAGGTTAAAATGAGTGATATTAGCAATATCAACAAGGCTTTAGAAGATGGGTGGGTAATAACCTTTCCTCAAGGAACAACCAAACCATGGCGTCCAATTCGTAGAGGAACTGCCTACATTATTAAACGAAATAAACCTGTTGTCGTGCCTATTGTAATAGATGGTTTTAGACGCTCATTCGATAAAAAAGGCGTGCGTATAAAAAAACGTGGTATTCTGCAGTCTATGGAAATTAAAGAGCCTTTAGAAATTGACTACGAAAATGATTCTATAGACGATATTGTAGAGAAAATAGAATATGCGATCGAACAACATCCATCATTTTTAAAAGTAATACCAGAAAAAGAATTGAAAAAGCAAAGAGAGCTTGATAAGCTACGACAGTGGCGCCAGGATGATGAGTAATTGTCGTAGTTTGCTTTTAAAACAATATTATTTGAATCTAGAGTCAAGAGGAATTTTGACACGTAATATAACTGCTCGGCTTTTAATAATCACTATTCATTATTAAAATGAAACCATCTTGTGTATGTATATTTACAATTTGAAAAAAGACATACAAAAGATGGTCTACAATATTTGTGAATATAATTAGTTATAAATATAAGCTAACTATTATCTGGAATTTATTCCCTTCGTAATTTATTCTTGTTGATTTCGTCTTGTAATTGACGACGTACTTTTTGTTCACGCTCCAAAGAACGCTTTCTTAAATTTTCTAGTTCAACTTCTGTTTCCTCTAGTTTTTCTCTAGCATCTTTAGTATCGCCATGGCTCTTTTTAAATCTAAAAAATAAAATACTTGAGATAAGTAGTAAGACAATGACAATACTCCACATTATAGTATTATAGGTAGATTTGTTTGTGGGAATACCTAGTAGACTAATATTTTCTACTTTGTCTTGTGTTTTAGCCAAATCAAGGTTTAAATCCTCTATTTGATTTGTAATGCTATCAATTTTATTGTTTTGCTCTAGAATTACACTTTCTGAAGTAGCTATAGAAGTTTTTAAAACGCTAATGGAATCTCGAATATTTCGTTGGAGTACTCGAAGTTTGTTTAGCTCTATTACTTTGTACGACTGATATGTGTTAGATTTTTCAATCAACTCTGAAATCTGATCGTCTACAGTTTGACTATTGTTCTCTTGGCTAATACCACTAAAGCTTATTAAAAGGAAACAGCAAATAAATAATGTCTTTTTTCTCATCTTGGGGAAATGGCTGGTTAAAATGATGTACGCTTATAAAATTTAAGTGTAAGCTAATATATTATAATAACGATAAATATAATTAAAAAAACACCATATATCATGTAGAGTTGGTGTAAATATGTGAAGTTTACTTTTTATAGTTATTTTACTTTACATTTTCATGATAAATGTTGATTACGTAGTCTCTGTTATTAAGATCTGTAGAGTGATAGAGGCGTTTATTTATAGTAAGCAACCTTTGCAATGCAACTGCCTTTATCTTTTTCTGTCTAGAGGTAATACTATTCTTTAAAATTGCTCTCATATCGTTTATTAGTTTAAGTGCTAATGTAGTGCTTGAAGTCTTTATGCAAAAGCGAAATAGTGTGTTTAACTTTACTTTATATTCGAATTAAAGCATTCTTTTGTTAATCGGAAATTGATTGGTTTTTGATCAAGTTTTAGTCTGTGAATTAAGGTGCTTTTTAACTATTATATCACTTCGAATTATGTAGCTTTAAGCCGATTAATAAACTATTAAATTCACGCAATATCTCATTTATGAAAAGAGCAAGCTTCCTCCTAATTCTGTCTATATTTGTTTTTACTTTCTCCCATGCACAAATTCGAACTCCAGAGGCTAGTCCAGCACAAAAAACAACTCAAACAGTTGGGGTTACAGAAGTAACTATTGAGTATGCAAGGCCGTCAGTGAAGAATCGAGTTGTTTTTGGTGATTTGGTGCCTTACAATAAACTTTGGCGAACTGGTGCTAACTGGAATACAAAAATTAGCTTCGATAATCCAATAACCGTTGGGGATGAAACACTTGCACCAGGCACCTACGCTCTTTACACCATTCCAAATCCATTTGAATGGGAAATTATCTTTTATAAAGACGCAAGTAATTGGGGATTGCCAGAAGAGTGGAATGAGGATTTAGTGGCGGTAAGATTGAAAGGTGAAGTAATGACCTTACCGTTAAATTTCGAAACCTTTACTATTGGGTTTGATAGTGTTATGCACGATAGTGCGAACCTTCAAATTATTTGGGAGAAAACTTATGTAACCATTCCATTGTATTTTGATACCGATGCTATTGTAACTGCTTCTATAGACGAAACATTAGGTGGACCTAAAGCTAATGAGTATTATGCTGCTGCAGTATATTATCTAGAGGCTGATAAAGATATGAATCAAGCTAAAGAATGGATAAATACCGCGATAGAGATGATGGGTAAGGATACAGAGTATTTTGTTTATCGTCAACAAGCTTTAATTTACGCTAAGTTGGGGAATAGAAAAGAAGCGATAAAGGCAGCAGAAAAGTCCTTGGAGTTGGCTAAAGAAGCTGGTAATGAAGATTATATTAGACTTAATATGAGGTCGTTGGAATCTTGGCGCTCTTAGAGATATGAATCTGGTTTGGATTTATCCTCTTCTTCTTTCGCCAATCTTTCTTTCAACTCTTCTATATTTTCTTCATTTAATATAGAAACACCTTTTTGCAACATCATGCTATTTGGAAAGGTGGTAACTTTATTGTCTAGGCCTCTAATAATTACTTGAAATGTTCGTATGTCTTCTATATAGCCGTAAATAGAGTCTTCTCCCTCATGGATTTTTATAAAGTCTCCTAATTTATAAGGAAAGGTGAAAAACATGATTATTCCACTGGTTATATTGCTTAGGATAGACCACTGTGCAAAAAAAGCTATACCTATTACTGCAAAAATAGAGGATAAGAATACTGTCACATCCTTTGGTTGAAACCCCCAAATCAACGGAAGAAAAAGGATTATTATAAACACCATAAAGAAGTTTATAAACTTCTTTATAAGGGTGGTTCTAGTATGCACTCGCTTCCATTTGATAGCTGCTTTATTAATGGTTTTAAAAATAATTGCTCGTGAAATAAAAACAAGTACAAAGAAAATTAAGGTTAAGAATATTTCATTATTAAAAATTTCAATCATATCCATTCTTTGAACTGTGTAAAATTGGTTTGAATTATAGGATCAACTTATTTTTTAAAGATAGGGATAAGATAAGTTAACGAGTAACCATATCCTACTCCAAAACTGCTGTTATCGTAGGTTCGATTAAATCCTGGTGCATAGAGAATACCAAAGTTATCTGGCTGTGTTTCACTAATTGAGGCTTTTACTTCTACATGCAAGCCTAAAAATAAGTTTTTAAAGAGTTCTGCTTTTACTCCAAATTGGAACTCTATCCAGTGCAAGTTCAAATTATCAAAAGTCTCATTAACCTCTCTAATTTCAGTAGGCAAAATTTTATCGGTGTTGTACACACGATAGGAAAGAAGGGTTTCTTTAAAGCTAGAGTAACCGTATCTAAAGCCTACATAAATGGCATTATTCATATCTAGCCAATTGTTATAAGCGTTATAGTCTATTCCAGCTTTGAAATAACTACCTTCTATATCAGCGTGCAAGTAATCTTTATCCCATTTCTTTTTTTCATTACCAAACTCAGCTGCTATATAGAATTTATTGCTAATTCGGATATCGCCTAAGAGAGAAAACCCGTGATAATCATCACTTATTGCAGTTCTTGCTAGCTTACCTATGTCGGTTCCAACACGAAGTCCATAAGGCTTTTTTATCTGTATAGTATCGGTGTCAATAGCTATATCTTCCTCTTGAGCCCATAGATTTGTATACCCAAATAAACTAATGCAAAATAGTAATATGAGCGCTTTTCTCATCTTCTACAATTGGATTTAATATGGTTATAAATTTTGCCCAAGTGGGAATACTATCAGTATTAGAAATATCTTCGGCCATCAAATTGGTATAACGCATTTTGTAACCACAGGCTCTACTAACATATATTTCTTCTCGGTTATAATCGAATTGGTAAATATTGGTGTAAGGAATTTCTTCTTTTACAATTGTAAACGCATAAGTGCTTCTATTCATTTCGGTAGACAACGGAATACTAATCGTGTCAGCAGGTGCATCCCAGACAATGGTGTCGTACTCTATATTCCTTATTTTAAGATGGTTTAGAGGTTTTGCTACCCCAGAAATCATATGATCAGCAAAGCTAATTACCATTTTTGGAGTAGTCTGCGTTTCTTCTGAGCAGATATCATCTGCTGTGCATGCAGCATAGATGGTTGCTACAAAAAGAAGTACTACAAAAGATTTTAATACCTTATACATGCTAGCTAAATTACGACAACTTCTCTAAAAGCACAACGTTTTCTACATGATGCGTTTGTGGGAACATGTCGACTGGTTGTACTTTGGTTACTTTATAGTGTTCTTTAAGCATTTCTATGTCTCTTGCTTGTGTAGCAGAGTTACAACTAACATAAACAATACGTGGAGCACCAATTTTAGCTAGTTGCTTTACTACATCTGGATGCATTCCCTCACGTGGTGGATCGGTAATGATTAAATCTGGATTACCATAGGTGCTTGCAAAATTATCGTCGAATACTTTGCGCATATCCCCAACAAGGAAAGTGGTGTTGTCTATATTATTTCGTTCTGCGTTCTCTTTAGCTGCCAGGATTGCATCGGGCACTGCTTCAACACCAATCACTTCTTTAGCATCTTTTGCAACAAACTGCGCAATGGTTCCTGTCCCGGTATATAAGTCATAGACTACTTCATCACCATTTAATGCAGCGATATCTCGTATTATCTTATATAAAACGTAGGCTTGGGCTGAGTTCGTTTGGTAAAAAGATTTGGCAGTTACTTTAAACTCTAAGCCTTCCATCTCTTCCATAATAAATTCATTCCCGTGATAGCAATGCACGTCTAAATCGTATATGGTATCGTTTGCTTTATCGTTAATCACATATAACAACGAGGTGATACTTGGGAACTCCTTTTGAATGGCACTTAATAGCTTTTCATTACTATCATCCTCATAGTGAAATTGTATGAGCACCATTACATCTGCTGTACTAGAAGTTCTAATCATTAAACTTCTGAGAAGCCCTTCTTTTTTTCTTACATCAAAAAAAGGCATGTCTAACTCTTGGGATTTGGCTTTCACAAAATCACGTATAGCGTTGCTTGGGCCTCCTTGTAAGTGACACTTATTTAAGTCCAGAATTTTATCCCACATTCCTGGAATATTAAATCCTAAGGCATTTTTATTGTCAATCTCCTCACCACTATCAATCTGCTCTCTTGTCAACCATTTATTATTGCTAAAAGAAAACTCCATTTTGTTGCGATAGAAGTATTGCTCCTCCGAGCCTACAATAGGAAGCACTTCTTCTGGCAGTTCTACTTTTCCAATCCGAACAAGGTTGTTTAACACTTCTTTTTCTTTGTAAAATAGCTGACTTTCATAATTCATATTTTGCCATTTACAACCACCACAGGTGCCAAAATGTTCACACTCTGGTGTAACACGCTTGTCGGAATAACTAATGATATCAGTTACCCTAGCATGATAAAAACCTTTTCGTCTTCTATAGGTTTGTACATTTACCACATCGCCTGGTACCGCATTGTCTATAAATACAATACGTCCATCAGGAGCTTTAGCAACTGCTTTGCCTTTTGCGCCAGCATCTATTACTTCTAGTTGCTCAAATTCTTTATGTTTATTACGTCTTCGCTTTGCCATAACCGCAAAAGTAATGTTTTTTACTATCTATATAACCACGAATTTTAAAAATAACTCTTTGGTAATAGTTGTAGGGGCAACTCTCTTTTATTTTGATGGTTTATTTGATTAGTTGAAATAGGTGTTGAATAAATGGAGGTATGGGCGGTAATAAATTAAGTGTTGAATGTTTTTTAATAAAGTGGATTAAATATGGTTATGGCCCGTTTATATTTAGGTTTATTTAATTTTATAGGTTTATTGTGTGAAAAAAGATAAAAAAATAACAAATCAGAGGAAATATAGTATTACCTTTCCACCATAAAATTAAAATAATGTGTGGAATAGTTGGTTACATAGGCCACAGAAAGGCCTATCCCATAATTATAAACGGTTTAAAAAGACTAGAGTATCGAGGCTACGACAGTGCTGGAATCGTATTAGCGACAAGTAAAGGATTTGAGTTAGTAAAAAAGAAAGGAAAAGTATCGGAATTAGAGAATGAGTCCAAGTCAATTGATCAGACTCCAACAGTCGGGATAGGGCACACACGTTGGGCAACCCATGGCGTTCCGAACGATGTCAACTCTCATCCTCATTTATCAAATAATGGGCGTATTGCTCTTGTGCATAATGGGATTATTGAAAACTACGAAGCCATTAAAAAAATATTGGTAGAAAAGGGCTATACTTTTAAAAGTGATACGGATACTGAAGTACTTGTGAACTTTATTCAAATGTTCCAAGAAGAGCAAAGCTTGGATTTAAATGATGCCGTTCGATCCGCTTTAAATGAAGTAGTAGGTGCATATGCTATTGCGGTATTAGATAATCAAGATGTCAATGGTATTGTGGTTGCCCGTATGGGTAGTCCATTGGCGATTGGGATAGGCGAAAATGATTACTTTATTGCCTCCGATGCTTCGCCATTTATTGAGTTCACTAAAGATGCTATTTATTTAGAAGATGGCGATATGGCTTCCATCCGAACGGATCGAGACATTGCTATACACACAATTAAAACAAATGAACCGGTTTCTTTAGATATTCAAGAGTTGAAAATGAATATGGAGGCAATTGAAAAAGGTGGTTATGAACACTTTATGCTAAAGGAAATCTATGAACAACCAAGATCTATAAGGGATGCTATGCGAGGCCGTCTTTTAGTTGACGAGGGCATAATTAAAATGGCAGGTATATGGGATAACTTAAATCGTTTTCAAAAAGCAAAGCGCATTATTATTGTAGCTTGTGGTACCTCTTATCATGCCGGGCTTGTTGCGGAGTATATGTTGGAAGATTTTGCCCGTATTCCTGTTGAGGTAGAGTACGCCTCGGAGTTTCGATATCGCAATCCAATTGTAGATGAAAATGATATTGTAATCGCCATTTCTCAATCGGGTGAAACAGCCGACACTTTAGCTGCTTTAAAATTAGCAAAAGAGAAAGGAGCGTTTATTTATGGAATTAATAACGTGGTTGGCTCCTCTATTGCACGAATTACCGATGCAGGCTCATATATACATGCTGGTCCCGAAATTGGAGTTGCCTCAACAAAGGCATTTACTGCTCAGTTAACTATTCTAGCCCTTATTGCTTTAAAACTAGGAAAAAAGAAAGGTGAATTAAGTGCTGAGAGGTATAATCTTTTAACTAGAGAGTTAGATCGAATTCCTGATTTAGTGAAAAAAGTATTAAATGACTGTGAGGGTAAAATAGAGAGAATCGCTGAAAAGTACAAAGATAATCATAACGCTATCTATCTAGGACGTGGTTACAATTACCCGTCGGCTTTAGAAGGAGCATTAAAACTAAAAGAGATATCCTATATACATGCAGAAGGCTATCCTGCAGCAGAGATGAAGCATGGTCCTATTGCATTACTAGACGAGAATATGCCAGTTATTGTAATTGCAACTAAAGGAGGAAGTTATGATAAGGTTGTTTCTAATGTACAAGAGGCTAAATCAAGAAACGCTCGAATTATAGCAGTGGTTAG
>Ga0209487_1003124_pt1 | contig 13126 bp, 14 predicted proteins | sample Poulit2012_FD_187524 | JGI IMG/M metagenome (GOLD analysis project Ga0209487, IMG submission 187524) | Agricultural soil microbial communities from Georgia to study Nitrogen management - Poultry litter 2012 (SPAdes) (version 2) | ecosystem: Environmental > Terrestrial > Soil > Agricultural land... | reverse complement strand
TAAAATATTGTATAAAAGGAGATAGAAATTCATAGTTAGAACAGCATTAGTGACAGGAGGTAGTAGAGGACTAGGAGCAACAATCGCGAAAACATTGGCGGAGCGGGATTATAAAGTAGTCATTAAATATTATAAAAGCAAGGAAAAAGCTGGGGCACTCGTAGAAGAGATTGGCAAAGAAAAAGCAATTGCTATCCAAGCAGACGTTACAGACCGTAAACAAGTAGATACATTAGTAAGTGAAGCTACGAAATACTTTGGACAAGTTGACGTTGTCATTAATAATGCATTGGTGGATTTCAAGTTTGATCCGAATGCACAGAAGCCTTTTAAGGACTTGGCGTGGGAAGATTATGAGCGTCAACTAAATGGGACGATAAAAGCAGCATTTAACGTTATTCAAAGTGCTGTGCCGCAATTTATTGAACGAAAAAATGGGACGATCATTAGTATCGGTACAAATCTTTATCAAAATCCGGTTGTTCCTTATCATGAATATACGACGGCAAAAGCGGCTTTAATTGGATTTACAAGAAATATCGCTGCCGAACTAGGCGAGTATGGTATAAATGCAAATGTCGTGTCAGGTGGATTGCTGAAAACGACAGATGCGAGTGCGGTAACGACACAAGAAGTGTTTGACTTAATTGCGCAATCAACACCTTTGAGAAAAGTAACGACACCACAAGATGTAGCGAATATGGTCGCTTTTTTAGCATCGGAAGAAGCCGACGGTATTACAGGACAAAACATTACAGTTGATGGTGGATTAACGATGAACTAATCGCAACGTACTTTCACAAAAAAATTTATACATTTACGAAATGTAAAAGTTTAGAAGCGACGAAGCAGTTACACAGTGGTATGTTATTGTACGGGTGAGGTCATCATTAAACGTCATCCGTTTACGTTTGAAGCAAGAAATTCCGCTTTATGGAATATAAAACGAGCAAAAAGCTCTCATGTAATGGATCGTTCCCGAAATGCAAAAAGTAGAAAATGTTAGAAAACAATATAATTAGTCACTCGTTGCGAGTACAGGTGAACTTACTTCCAGTGTCGTCACGATCAAAAAAATGAAGTAAATAAAGGACTACAACGCGGTTCTGTTTATGCACAAAACAGAACCGTTTTATTTTTAAAATGTTATGTCACACTGATAGTTTTCAGTGCCATTTTAATGATACAACGACATTCTTAGTTAACGATGTTTTTATGAATTATTTTATAGCCAATTTATAATAGCTCCTAATTAATAAGGTAGATGGAAAGTGCGAATATTGACAAATATTATGCTAATATTTAAATATAACTATTTCAACAAGGCTATTCATTATAGCGTTTGTTCCTATCGTTCGTTTTACAAACATAACTTTTGACCTTCTTTCACTTTGTTTGTAAGCTTAAAAGAGGAAGAAAAGAGGAGGAACAGACTGTTGGAACCGATCGTTACAGAAAAAGTACAAAAGCATTTAGATGCTCTAAAACATAAACAAGTTTACGTACATTTAGAAACGACAAATGGCGCTTATGCGAGCCATTGGAATAGCGGTGTTAATGTCGGTGCATACATTCGCAATGCGCAAGTTACGTATACAGATGCAAAAATTAAAGGGGAAAAGGGGAGCTACCGTGTCGGTGTGAAGACAGAGCTCGGTTGGATCTATGCGGAAGGCTTAACGGATTGGGAACTTTACGAGAACAAACTTCTTTTAGCTGGTCACGATCAGGAAGGCCGTTTAATGGTAGCATTCCAACTAAGTGAAACACCATTTGAATAAAGGGGAATAAAGTAACTATGGAAAATCATACACATGTCGTTGTCGTTTACCCGCATCCAGATGATGAATCGTTTGGCGCTTCTGGTGTATCGCAGAAGTTTCGTAGTTTAGGCATACCGGTTACGTATTTGTGTGGTACGCTTGGGGAAATGGGCCGCAATATGGGAACACCCCCATTTGCTAATAGAGAAACGTTACCGAAAATTCGCGAAAAAGAATTACAAGATGCGTGTCATTTATTAGATATTGATTATCGCTTACTTGGCTATCGTGATAAGACGATTGAGTTTTTAGATAAAGCGGAAGTTGCGGCACATATAAAAAGTATTTTAGAAGAAATTAAACCGTCTCTCGTTATAACTCATTATCCTGGATATGCTGTTCATCCAGATCACGATTCGCTCGGTGCAGCGACGATTGAAGCGGTACGATTAATGGATGAGGATAAACGCCCGGTAGTTTGGGCATCAGCCATTGCGCGAAATTTCCAAGACGTACTTGGAAAGCCGGATGTTTACATTGAAGTGGCAGATTTCGAGAAAAAGCTGCAAGCCATTTTCCAACATAAATCACAAGCCGAAGGCTTGATGAAAAAAGTCGAAGAAACGTTTGACGGGAAAGATCAATATATGGAAGAATTGAAAGAGAGGTTCGGCACGGAACGCTTTTTTATTTGGAAGTTTTAATAAAGAAATCCGTTACATAGGAGTTCGAGTAAACAAGTTAGCGGAAAATGTTGTAAAATAAATATATATAGATGATCAAGATGGAAATGAACTACCTTTCCATCTTTTTTTATTAGCTAGAAAATGTATGTTATTAATAGATAAATTTGCAAAGAATCGGTAAAATGAAGATTAACTTCATTAGTTCTTACAGTAGTATAGCACTGAGCAGGGGGGAAAATGGATGCGTGTAGTTCGTACAAAAGACTTGTTAGACAATTTTGACTTAACGATCGTTGCTGGCGCGGACGGAATTCATCGTGAAATTTCCTCGAATGATATTTCACGACCCGCGTTTGAAATGACAGGTTTTTTCGAATATTATCCGAAAGAGCGTATTCAAATTATCGGACAGACGGAAATGAACTATTTTAAAAATTTAAGTACGCTGGAAAAACGCGATCGTGCAAAACGATTATGTACGGATGTTACTCCGGGAATTATCGTGTCCAATTGGATGGATGTTCCGGATGTTTTGTTGGATGCGGCAAATGATGCGGGTGTTCCCATCTTAAAATCCGCCCGTCCAACGAGTCGTGTCATCGTACGAATTACAAATTATTTAGAGTCACGTTTTGCACCGACAACAGCGGTACACGGCGTTCTTGTAGATATATATGGTGTCGGAGTGCTTATTTTAGGACAGAGTGGTGTCGGTAAAAGTGAAACAGCACTAGAGTTAGTAAAAAGGGGTCACCGACTCGTTGCCGATGATAGTGTGGAAATTCGTCAAGAAGATTACGATACGTTAATCGGTAGCGCTCCGCCACTCATCGAGCATTTACTTGAAATTCGTGGACTCGGAATTTTAAATATTATGACATTGTTCGGAGCAGGGGCAGTGAAAAAATTTAAACGAATTTCATACGTCGTACAACTCGAATTATGGGACGATAAAAAACAGTACGAACGACTCGGAATCGAAGAGGAAATGATGAAAATTATGGATGTAGAGATTCCGAAAGCGACGATTCCCGTTCGCCCTGGACGAAATTTAGCCGTTATTATCGAAGTAGCAGCGATGAACTTCCGACTTAAGAGAATGGGTGTAAACGCGGCAGCGGACTTTTCAGATCAATTAGCAACTATTATTAGCGATAACAATGAACCACATTTTGAATAACGAATAAAGGAGGATCACGTTTGACTTGTAGTGCGGAAGCGTTAGACCGGGTCTTTTTTCAGCTCGGTCCGTTTACAATTTATTGGTACGGATTAATTATAGCGACGGGACTATTTCTCGGACTTTATATTGCAACGAAAGAGGCGGCACGACTCGGTTTAAAAAAGGATTTAATGACGGATTTAGTCATTTTTGCTGCACCAATTGCGATTGTTTTTGCTCGGATTTATTACGTTATATTTGAATGGGATGCATATCGCGGTGGGCCGTGGTGGAAAGTATTTGCTGTATGGGAAGGCGGAATCGCCATTCACGGGGCACTGATCGGTGCGGTCCTAACGGCAATCGTTTATGCGCGAGTGCGCGGTGTATCGTTTTGGAAAATTGCCGATATCGCTGCTCCTAGCTTAATTTTAGGACAAGCGATCGGGCGCTGGGGAAACTTTATGAACCAAGAAGCCCATGGTGGTCCGATCTCCCAAGCTACGTACGAAAACTTTCATCAATATTTACCGAACTTTATTATGGACCAAATGTGTATTGACGGCGTGATGTATCATCCGACGTTTTTATATGAATCTGTCTGGAACATAATCGTTTTTATTTTATTGCTCATGTTGAAAAGATATAATCCAGTTCGTGGGGAAGTCTTTTTAACGTATGTTATTACGTATTCAATTGGAAGATTTTTTATCGAAGGGATGCGTACAGATAGTTTATATTTAGGACCGCTAAAGCAGGCGCAGTTTTTATCTGTATTATTAATTATAGGTGCTTTCGCGGTTATCGTATATCGTCGAAAATCGAAGCATGTGTCGGTACGTTATAACGACTCGAAGCAGAAATAAACAGTATATTACTTCGAGCAAGTTAAAATGATCGAGACCTAATCGATGCATAACCGATTATGAACACGTAAAAAATGTGATCAGAAAAGAAGGAGTTCAGAAAAAAATTTATGACTATTAAAACAATCTTATTTGACTTAGATGGGACATTAATTGACTCGAATGAATTAATTGAAAAATCGTTTGAATATACGTTTCGTCAATTTGGCTATACGTTTTCTCGAGAGGAAATTTTACAATTTAATGGACCACCACTCACTGAAACATTTACGAAAATTAATCCAGAATTAGCGGATGAAATGTTACAAACATATCGTAACCATAATATGGAAAATCATGATGAATATGTAAAATTGTTTCCGTACGTCAAGGAGACGTTGGACATATTAAAGGATTATGGGATTAAGATGGGGGTAGTCTCTGCCAAAGTACACGACGGCGTTCGACAAGGTTTAGAAGTAACGGGAATAGCCCCGTATTTTGATACAGTAATCGGTGTGGACGACGTTGAAAACTCGAAACCCCATCCAGAACCAGTGTTAAAAGGAATGAGCGATTTAAAGGCAAATACAGAATCTTCACTTATGGTTGGGGACAACTATCATGATATTGAAGCAGGAAAAAATGCTGGAATAAAAACGGCTGCGGTTGCTTGGAGTCTAAAAGGAGTGGAATATTTACTGCAATTTGATCCAACCTATATTGTACACCACATGTCCGATTTGTTATCGATCGTTGGGGTGGAAAAAGATGCGAAAAACGAAGCGTTTTAAAGTTGAAAACACGAATTCTTTATGGCAAATATATCGAACGGTTTCCTTTTTTAAAGTCGTAAAAAACTTTATTATCATCCAAATTGCCCGGTATACCCCATTTTTACGCTGGAAAAATTGGCTGTATAGAACTTTTCTTCGCATGAAAGTAGGCAAACAAACGGCCTTTGCGTTAATGGTTATGCCAGATATTATGTTCCCAGAGAAAATTATCGTCGGGAATAATACTGTTATTGGATATAACACGACTATTTTAGCCCATGAATATTTAATCGATGAATACCGGATCGGGGAAGTTAAAATTGGCGATAACGTTCTGATCGGCGCTAATTCGACCATTTTACCAGGAGTAACGATTGGCAATAATGCGGTCGTATCCGCCGCTACACTCGTTCATAAAAATGTTCCTGAGGGGGCATTTGTTGGTGGTAATCCAATGCAAATTATTTATACGAAAGAAGAAGCTGAACGCCGGAAAAAAAGCTATCATGTGTAATGAAGCACTAATGAGCCACTTTAATTTCGTTCCAACTACTTTTTACGAGCAAAAGAAAATGCATTTACATATAGTAAATGATAAGAAAGATGTGTCACTTTTCTCATGTTAATAGGCTTTAAACTACACATGTAAAAAGGAAAAACGGCTATGTTCAAATATGAGCAATTTAATAGACGAGAACAAGTGCTTCTTGTAAGCTAGAAGTAGAACATTGGAGCTAGCTACATGTGTTAAATGATTGACTGAAAATAAAAGGTGGTAGATGAAAAATGAGCGAAGAGCGTATGTATGACGTTATAATTATCGGTGCTGGACCTGCTGGTATGACAGCAGCAGTATATGCGTCCCGAGGTAATGTAGATACGTTGTTGTTGGAGCGAGGCGTACCTGGTGGTCAAATGGCTGATACGGAAGATATCGAGAACTATCCTGGTTACGACCATATTTTAGGTCAAGAGTTATCGACAAAAATGTTCGAACATGCGCAAAAGTTCGGTGCTGAATATGCATATGGGGATGTAAAAGAAGTAATTGATCACGGAACGTATAAAGAAGTAGACTGTGGCAGCAAATCGTACAAAGGTCGTACCATTATTATTACGACAGGTGCAGAATATAAAAAGCTCGGTATTCCTGGTGAAGAAGAACTAACAGGACGTGGTGTATCGTACTGTGCAGTTTGTGACGGTGCATTTTATAAAGAGAAAGAAATTGTCGTCATCGGTGGTGGGGATTCAGCCGTTGAAGAAGGAATGTATTTAACACGCTTTGCAAGTAAAGTAACGGTTATTCACCGTCGTGACGAATTACGAGCGCAAAAAATTTTACAAGATCGTGCATTTGAAAATGAGAAAATGGAATTCATTTGGAATACAGTCGTAGAAGAGATAAATGAAGAAGACGGTAAAGTTGCATCGCTAACGTTAAAGAACGTAAAAACGGGCGAAACTTCTACATTTGAAACACCAGGTGTATTCGTTTATATCGGAACGGTACCGTTAAGCGAGCCGTTTAAGTCACTCGGTATTGTCGATGAAGAAGGTTACATTCCGACAAACGAAAATATGGAGACGAAAGTTCCAGGTGTGTTCGCCGCAGGGGACATTCGTGTAAAAGATTTACGCCAAATCGTTACGGCAACGGGTGACGGAAGTATCGCAGCTGAGCAAGCGATTAAATATTTAGAAGAAACGGCTGAAAAAGTAAAGTAAAATCGTTAAAATCATTTAATCGAATTGTAATACAGTCGAAACATTGGGTCGATATAATATAATTAAACTAATTGACCCCCTTTAATAAATTAGTTTTATTTGCACAGGCTACCGTCTTTTAAGCCTGTGCACTTTTTTTATCTGTTTATCATGATGAAACTGCACGACTACCCTTCATTTAAAAAGTGACTATGATCGTAAGTCCCTTTTACTGTAATTGAAGGAGGCAGACGATTATTGGACGAACTATGGACGAAAAACTACATCTTATTAACGGTAAGTGTATTATTACTATTTAGCTCATTTTATTTATTAATTCCGACATTACCACTCTTCATTCAACATTTAGGTGGAACAGAGGCACAAGTCGGTTTAATTATGGGTGTATTTACGATCGCTGCTGTATTCGGTCGTCCAATTATCGGTGGATTAAACGATCTTTTCGGTAGAAAAATGTTTGCTATTATCGGATTAATTGCATTCTCCCTCGTTATGTTTTCTCATACTGTCATTGTAACGATCGCAATGTTATTCATCATTCGTATATTACACGGTTTTGCATGGGCGACATCGACAACTTCGATCGGTACAGCTGTGATCGACGTCATACCGGTAGATAGACGTGGTGAGGGTGTCGGATGGTATGGAATGGCGATGAGTACAGCGATGGCATTTGGTCCGATGCTCGGAATTTTTTTCATAGAACAATATTCATTTGTGACGTTGTTTATTATATCGGCTAGTTTACCGCTCATTAGCATTTTACTCGTCTCTTTAGCACAAACTCCATTTAAACGCCCGGATGAAAAGATGAAAATCGTTATTTTTGATAAATCCCTTACATCGATCAGTATCGTCATTTTTTTACTTACGTTTACATACGGTGGAATAATGACATTTTTACCTCTATTTGCATACGAACTACAAGTAAACGCAGGGAACTTTTTTCTTATTTATGCGATTACATTAATTGCAATCCGTCCTGTTGCAGGAGTGTTATCGGATCGTAAAGGGGAAGCGTTCGTCATCGTTCCATCATTAATCATCGTTATAGTCGGTTTAATCGTCCTCGCTTTTTCGACAAGCTTATTCGATATTATCGCTACCGCAATTTTGTATGGAGTTGGTTTTGGAGCAGCCCAACCGGCCCTACAAGCCGCAACATTGCGAATCGTTGCTGCAGATAGAAAAGGTGTAGCGAATGCGTCGTTTTTAACAGCTTTTGACTTTGGCATAGGCTTCGGCTCCATCATACTAGGAGTCGTTTCGCAACAGTTCGGCTTTACGACGTTATTTATAAGTGGTTCTGTCGTAGCACTCGGATCACTTTTACTTTTTATGTTTACGGTAAAACGAAAGTTACGTTTCGAAACAGGTGAAACTGTTTAATTGTTTTGTTAATTACGTTTGCTTTACGGTATAATGAACATATATACGATCGTTTCCAATTTCCATATAGCGAAGCGATAAGGGGGTCTCGTTATGTCTAAAACGGAAACGAAATTGATAATCATAACCGGTATGTCCGGAGCAGGTAAGACAGTAGCAGTCCAAAGTTTTGAGGACTTAGGTTATTACTGTGTAGACAACTTACCTCCGACGCTCATTCCGAAGTTTTTAGAACTGATGAAAGACTCAACGAATACAATTCATAAAGTCGCTCTCGTAATTGATTTACGTGGTAGAGAGTTTTTCGATACATTGTATGAATCGCTCGACTTAATTAGTCAAGATGATCAGATGGAGGAACATATACTATTTCTCGATGCATCAGATGACGTTCTCGTCAGTCGCTTTAAAGAAACACGCCGGGCACATCCGCTCGATCTAAGTGGTTTGCCGTTAAGTGGGATAAAAAAAGAACGTGACATTTTGGATGAGTTGCGCGGTCGAGCACAAAAAATAATTGATACGAGTACGTTAGCACCAAAACAATTACGCGAAAAAATTTACGAATATTATTCAAAAGAAAATGAAACAATCTTTTCGATTCATTTCGTTTCATTCGGTTTTAAATATGGTTTACCGATCGATGCGGACTTAGTGTTCGACGTACGTTTTTTACCGAATCCACATTATGTTGAACATATGCGACCGCTCACAGGTTTAGAAAAAGAAGTATCTGATTACGTATTCAAATGGACGGAAACGACCCGGTTCACGGAAAAATTGACGGATTTATTGCACTTCATGATCCCACAATATAAAAAAGAAGGAAAATCACAAGTAGTTATAGCGATCGGTTGCACAGGAGGACAACACCGTTCTGTTGCATTAACGGAATACTTCGCAAAAACATTTTCATCTTCCTATCCAGCACACATAACGCATCGGGATATAAAGAAAAGGAAAGGGTCATAACGATGCGGGCCGAACGTAAACCTAAAATAGTCGTGTTAGGTGGCGGCACCGGGATGCCGATTTTGTTACGAGGTTTAAAACATTTTCCAATCGATTTATCTACGATCGTTACCGTAGCTGATGACGGAGGAAGTACCGGGAGACTACGGAAAGATATCGAAACTCCCGCTCCAGGTGATATACGTAATGTCATTGCTGCACTTGCAAATGTGGATGACGAGTTACTCGATTTATTTCAACATCGATTTCCATTGGAAAGAGAAAATATCGACCATGCGATCGGTAATATTGTTTTAGTCGCTATGGGTTCGTTAACTGGTAGCTTTTACGAAGCGGTACAACGTTTGTCAAAACTGCTTCGTGTGGAAGGGAATATTTATCCGATCGTCAATGAGTCCGTTACTCTTCATGCAGAAATGGAAGATGGGACTGTCGTTACAGGTGAATCGAAAATACCGTTAAATGGGAAAAAGATAGAGCGCGTATTTCATACGCCGAATAATATTGAACCTGTACCAGAAGTAATTCAGACGATAAAAGAAGCGGATTTAGTTGTTATTGCTCCGGGAAGTTTATATACGAGTATTTTACCGAATTTAATCGTTTCAGGAATTGCATCCGCCATATCCGAAACGGCGGCGGAAATTGTTTACGTTTGTAATATTATGACACAAAACGGTGAAACGAATGATTATTGTGCAAGCGATCATGTACGAGCAATTTATCGCCACATTGGAGATAACACGATCGATTCAATTATTGTAAACGATGGCGAAATAACAGACGTTAAACTGTTACAAGCCTATGCGAAAGAAAATTCCTATGTCGTTACGAATGATGAACGATCTTTAAAGGAGCTCGGATTACACGTCATTAAAGAAAGTTTAGTCGATGAGTCGACGAACATGATTCGTCACAATACGAAACAACTTGCAAACATATTATACGACTTGGCACAAAATAATATCGTTTCTAGGGGCTGATTCCATTGTCTTTTACTTCGGAAATAAAAAAAGAGTTAATTCGTGTCACGGAAAATGAATGTTGTGTCCGTTTTGAGCTTGCGGCAATCATTCGGATGAATGGTGTCATCTCGACTGTAGGAGAGCAAGTAACGTTAGATGTGCAAACGGAAAGTCCTGCGATTGCTCGTCGTATATATACGTTAATGAAACAACTTTCGTCAGAATCAATCGAGCTGCTCGTTCGCAAAAAAATGAAGTTACGTAAAAATAACGTTTATATCGTTCGGGTACATGACAATGCGCGTAAACTGTTAGCTGCAAGTCACATTGATATTGATGAAGACGGTTTTGAACAGACTGATTTCACAGAGCAACTGACGAATGAATGTTGTAAACGTGCTTATTTACGTGGTGCATTTCTTGCGAGAGGATCGATAAACAATCCGGAAACGTCGTCGTACCATTTAGAAATGTTTAATGTCGATCAAGACCATAACCATTTACTTTGCCAATTAGTAAATGAGTTTCAATTAAAGGGACGTGAACTACAACGACGAAATGGTTACATCGTTTACGTAAAGGAAGCAGAGAAGATTGCTGAGTTTTTACGTATTATCGGAGCACACAATGCTTTGTTTAAATTTGAAGATGTACGGATCGTCCGCGATATGCGCAATTCCGTTAACCGCATCGTCAATTGTGAAACAGCAAACTTAAATAAAACGATTAGTGCATCGTTACGACAAGTTGAAAGTATTAAACGAATCGATGAGCAAATCGGTTTAGATTCATTACCAGAAAAACTTGCTGAAATTGCTCGCACACGAATCGAATATCCTGAAGTAACGTTAAAAGAGTTAGGAGAGTTACTACCATCAGGAAAGTTGTCGAAGTCAGGTGTGAATCATCGATTGAAAAAAATTGAAGAAATTGCGAAATCATTAGGTGTTCAAGACAGGGTTAGTCGATGAAACCGTTTCTTTTTTTGATGAAAAATGGTATAATATTTTTGATTTAGACGGTTTTACATAGGTTAACTAATCGTTCATAAAAACTACTACATCCAAAGGAAGAAAGGATGGTTATGTTGTTAGAAAAATCGGTCGAAGTAACATTGGAGACAGGATTACAAGCTAGACCTGCAGCCCAATTTGTTCAAACTGCAAATCGCTATTCATCCGATCTTTACTTAGAAAAAGATGGAAAGCGTATTAATGCAAAAAGTATTATGGGATTAATGAGCTTAGCAATTACAAAAGGCGAAATAGTAAAGATTATTGCTGATGGACCCGATGAGGAAGTTGCTTTAAACGAATTAGTCTCTTTTATTACACCAAAAGGTGAATAATTGTTTGGAACTGTAAAAAGGTGTGCAATTATTGTGCACCTTTTTTGCATTTTGTAAACGGATTGGTATGAAATGCACGATAAATATTACATTAGAGAACACTTATACTTAAACATATTTTTTGTGAATGTGAATGAGGCATTTATTATTCAATGAAAGATATAAAGCCTCTGTTCATTGGAACAGTACTCATCATATAGAATGTAAATCTTGTGCAAATAAATTTATTGTAAATCGTGCTAGCTTAAACGTAAAATGAAAAATATTCGCTTAAGAATGAAAAAAATTGCACCGAAACTAATCGGTGCAATTTAAACGTACGTATTGAAAGCAGTTTTTTAGCATGTCATTCTGTTTATTCTTTTCGCTCTAACACTTTGTCGATTAAGCCATATTCGACTGCCTCATGTGATGTCATGAAATTATCCCGGTCTGTATCAGCTTCGATGACGTCTAACGGCTGTCCTGTACGTTCGGATAAAATTTCGTTTAGGCGCTCACGCATACGGATAATACGTTTCGCATGAATTTCAATATCAGATGCTTGACCTTGCGTTCCACCTAGCGGTTGGTGAATCATCACTTCACTATTCGGTAGAGCGAAACGTTTTCCTTTCGTACCTGCTGCGAGTAAGAACGCTCCCATAGATGCTGCCATACCTGTACAAATAGTTGATACGTCTGCTTTAATGAACTGCATCGTATCGTAGATCGCCATTCCTGCAGTGATGGAACCTCCAGGCGAGTTAATGTATAATGATATATCTTTGTTCGGGTCTTCTGCTTCTAAAAATAACAACTGTGCAACGATCGAGTTTGCAACGTTATCGTCAATTGCACTACCGAGCATAATAATTCTGTCTTTCAGTAAACGTGAATAAATATCGTATGCACGCTCACCGCGATTCGTTTGTTCGATTACTGTAGGTATTAAAACCATGATAAACTCCTCCTTTATCTTCACAATAACAGTCTATCCATTTTAAGGATACATAATTGGTCAAAAAAGGTCAAACAATTTGCTCTTTCATCATACTAAATTTCATCATTGCCAAATTTAAAACTGTTAAACAGAATTGCCGTACAAATGAAAGAACAAAACAAAGTATACGTTTTATTTTACCAAAAATAACGGCTTGTCAAAAGCCTTTATAGTATATCTTTTGAAATACTTGTATAAAACGATTACTCGATGTATAATATCGTTTGTAACAAGATGCGCCCGTAGCTCAGCTGGATAGAGCACTAGATTCCGGTTCTAGGCGTCGGGGGTTCGAATCCTCTCGGGCGCGTATCATATAAAGCTAGTAGTGACAAGGGTTTGTTGGTTTGTCACTACTGGCTATTTTTATGCGGAAAAAGCGACATGGTAACATTTTGGTCACAGGCAAGCTCGCGTGATGAGAAACGTGAATCGAAATTTGCGCGAAGATGTATAGGCAAGCCCACAGGATGAGTAACGTAAAATGAGATTTCGGAAAAGATGTAAAGG
>Ga0209487_1003123_pt1 | contig 13127 bp, 23 predicted proteins | sample Poulit2012_FD_187524 | JGI IMG/M metagenome (GOLD analysis project Ga0209487, IMG submission 187524) | Agricultural soil microbial communities from Georgia to study Nitrogen management - Poultry litter 2012 (SPAdes) (version 2) | ecosystem: Environmental > Terrestrial > Soil > Agricultural land... | reverse complement strand
GGAGTACAAGGCGATCGTCGACTCCGGGCTGATCCTGCAGTTGGACGATCCGGCCATCGCGGAGAACTGGGATCAGATCAACCCGCAGCCCAGCGTTGAGGACTATCAGCGGTTCACCATGACCAGGGTGGAGGCGCTCAACCACGCGATCCGTGACCTGCCCGCTGATCGGATCCGGTTCCATCTGTGCTGGGGCAGTTGGCACGGCCCGCACACGACGGACATCCCGATGCGAGACATCGTCGACGTGATGCTTGCGATCAACGCGGGCGGCTATTCGTTCGAGGCGGGCAACGTGCGGCATGAGCACGAGTGGAAGGTGTGGCAGGATGTGACGCTTCCCGAGGGCAAGGTCATCCTGCCCGGTGTGGTCAGTCATGCCACCAATGTGGTCGAGCATCCGGAGGTGGTCGCCGACCGGATCGTGCGCTACGCCGAGGCCGTTGGTCGGGAGAACGTCATTGCCTCGAGCGACTGTGGGCTGGGCGGTCGTGTGCACTCGCAGATCGCGTGGGCCAAGTTGGACTCGCTGGCCAAGGGCGCCGAACTAGCAACCTCCCGCCTCTGGCGCTCGGGCTGATTCACAGCTGCCACTGTCGGACGGGCAGGATCCGGCCGCGGGCCTCGCCAAAGCCGATCCTGCTGTTCTGGTTGCCTGGGGCGGTGGCGTGCAGCAAGACCTCGTCACCGTCCGCGAGGAATGTGCGGGCCTGGCCGGCTACGGTGACGGGCTGCTGACCGCCCCAGGTGAGCTCGATGAAGGCGCCCGCGGCTCTCCTTCTCCGGCCCGGAGATGGTGCCCGACGAAAGGTCTGTCGGACCTAGCCCTCTAGCTAGCACTCGCCGCGCCAGCGGACCTGCATAATCCAGACCTCGTCTTGGTCGAAGTCGCCGAGGCCCTCGGGATGTCCCAAGTGGATGCAGCGGCGCCCTGTCACGTACCGGCCATCGCCGAGGGGCCATCTGTACGTCAAGTCGACGTGGTCGTACCCGGGCATGGGCTTCGCATTGTTGAAGTAGGAGTATCCACCGAAGAAGCCAGTGGAGCTGGACCAGTCTGAGGCGGTGGCGAACATCTTGTTGCCATCTTTGTCGTACACGCAGAAGGTTCCGTAAGCACAGCCGTGCGATGTGGACGGTTGCACTGTCGCGCCTCCGGTCGCCGGAGGTTGTGGGCTGGCCGTAGCAGTTCCCACCAGCGACATCGAGCTCGCAGTGGTGAACGTCGCGATGGCCAGCAACTTGAGCGCTCGGCTGGTCATTGACATTGTGGCGTACTCCTTCTTGTCCGCGTTGCGGCACCCGAATCCCAGCGGAAGGGATCCAGTCGCCGTTCGGTCTAGCCAACGGGCACGACGCTGCAAGGACATCAGCGAGTCGACCGTGGCGGTCCCGCCGTGCGCCGCGCCCGTGGACAACCGACATCCTGAACGGGTCCGCTTTCTTCGCGCTTACCAAGCGCTTTCAATGGGCACGTCGATGTGCAGCGGCGTGCACACGTCGACCAGCCGTGGCGACGCAGAACGTTGGTGCGCTGATCGAGCGTGCCCGCGTGGCCGCGGGCCTGAGCCAGCGCGCTCTCGCGGATGAGACTGGCATCTCGCAGCCCACCCTGTCGCGGATCATCTCCGGGCACCGTGCGACGAAGATGCGCGAGGCGCTGCTGCACTTCCTGGAGCTGGACGACTACCTGGACGACCAAGGCATCCCGCCACGATCTGAACCGAGAACGACGCTGTGAACGCTGAGCGTGACGGGCCAGCCGCCGCCGAGCGGTTCCGCACGGAACATCACCTGAATGTGCAGCCGCTGGGCGACCTGGTCACCATCATCGAGCAGGCAACCGGGTTCGATGTGGCGGTGCTGGATGTGGGACCCGACGAGCACGGCCCGACGATGCGTGACCCTGGCCGGGGCGCTGTGATTATCGGGGGTCGCGCGAACCCGCAATCCGATGCGGCAGCGCAGCAGCCTCGCGCACGAGCTGGCTCATGCGCTCTTTGAGGACTGGCAGGACATCGAGTCGCAGCGAATCGGGACTGGCACGTGGAGTGAGCGCACGCCTGTTGAGATTCGGGCGGACACGTTCGCTCGGCACTTGCTCGTGCCGGCGGGCGGCCTCGGCATCCTTCTCCGGGATCAGGAAGCCGTGACGCTTGCGTCGCTGTCGTCGGTGGTGCAGCGGTTTGTCGCATCTCCTGCCATCGCCGCTATTGCCATGTGCCAGGCCGGATACATCGACGCCGTCACCACGGATGAGTGGATGCACTGGTCCGCTCGTCGGCTGGCAACCCGGTTTGGGTGGAGCGACCAGTACCGACAGTGCAAACAAGCCAGCGCCATGATATCGTGCAAGCGATATCGGAGGTGGTCACCGTGGAGCAAATTTTGATCCGCAACCTTCCCGTCGGGACCAAGGCCGCGCTTCGCGCACGCGCCGCGCAACGTCACCGGTCGGTTGAGGCCGAGGCGCGCGATATACTCGCCAAATCCCTCGAACGTGAGCCCGTCACCATCATCGACCTGCTGAGCACGGACGAGGGCACCGACATCGAGTTCGAGCCTGAACACCTGGGCCTGACCGCGCGCACTCCAGATCTGTGAAGTATCTACTTGATACCAACGTGGTGTCCGCACTACGAATCCGAGGACGCAATCCGCCGGTCGAAGCCTGGGCGGCGTCCATCCCACTAGCGGACCAGTTCGTCACGGCCACGACGATCGCCGAGATCGAGAGGGGAGTGATCGCCAAGGAGCGATCCGACAGCAGCCAAGGCATGATCTTGCGCCGCTGGTTCGACGAGCACGTTCTGCCCACATTCGCCGACCGCGTACTGCCGTTCGACCTGCCGGCCGCGCGGATCCTCGCCGCCTACCGGGTCCCCGAGAACGCACCATTCGACGACGCACTCATTGCCGCCATCGCCCAGTCCGCCGAGATGACCGTCGCGACGCGAAACACCAAACACTTCGAACCCCTCGGCATCGCCTGCCTCAACCCGTGGCGTACGTAGGCGGATCGGCTTGCGTACCTACACCACGTTTCCAAGCCCTGTCAGTTCTTCTGTGTGAGGGGTGCCCGCTACGGGCGAGTAGCCGTGCGCTGGGCACAACGTCATGCGGCAGCTGCTCGAGCTCGGCCGCGTCGACGGCAACTCTCTGCCGCTGGGCAATCTGGGCCAGCATGGCCAAGTGCGCTGCTTCCTCATCTTCGTGCGAGCGGCCATCCGGGGGCTCGTCCGGCCCGACCACCACACGCGCGGTCTCGCGGAGATCGTCGAGCGAGTGATGCATCCACATGTCGGGAATCGTCTCGGGAAGGCGATTGGTGGCTCATCCCAGCCTCGATCGTCAAGCAGGACGACGCGCCTATCGTCGCTGAGCTCGGCCTCGAGACACGCCGAGACAGCCATCTGTGTTCTTGCTCGCGGCCACCCGCGACGCGATCGTTCGCCTCGTCGGCGCGGTGCTGGCCGAACAGACCGATGAATGGGCCGAAGGACGCCGCTACCTCGGCCTCGACGTCCTCGCCCGCTGCCGCCTCGCGATCGTCCCCGACACCGGAGACGAGGTGACCACCAGCTCCCCGCCCGCCCTCACAGCCTGACCCATCAACGAAGGACCGCTACACCACTACCAGGGACTTGACCGGATCGGGCCGCGGTAGAGCCGGGCATTTCTGGTCGCGATCGAGTGTTGTTGCCCTAGCGGTGCAACAGATGCGGTCGCGACGAATCCACAGCCGATCGACTCGAAACAGATGGTCTTCGGGTCAGCTTGCACTGCGATGAACCACCCGATGTCAGTCCGACCCGAAACCCCTTGCACAGTGCGCCTCGGAAGAGCTGGGGGACCGTCTTCGAGCCGTAGTGGTGGTTTTTGAGGCGAGCGGATGGCCCACCTGTCAGCACAATGGTGGACACTGACGGACGGTGACCATCGACATTGTGACCGGGGTGTTCGCGTTCCTCGGCGCCGGCATCGGGTCGGCGATAGCCTCCTGGGCGACACTTCGGGCAGCCGCGGCTGACCGCGGTGAACGCCGCCGTGCCAGCGAGGCCGACCGTTAGGATAGACGCCGCGAAGAATGGGGCCGACGCTTCTCCGACGCGATCAGCGCGGTGACCTCGACCGACCCTGTTAGTCGGGCCACGGGCCGAGCGTTGCTGCGCGACCTGCTCCAAAGTGAGCTGGCAACCGAGGACGATCGCACAATGGCCGAGTCTGTCCTCGACGCCGCCGCCACCGGTCGTGCGAATCCGCGGCTGTTGACGCCAGCTGACGTGGACGAGATCACCGTCGTGCGCGATACTGGAGCACACGAGGAAGAGGAGGGGTCTGAATGAGCACGACCATCGTGGTCACCGACGAGCAGGTGGACGCAGCCCAGACCCTCGTGGCGATCAAGGGCGGGGCGGACAAGGTCGCTCCGCTAATCCGGAAGATCGCCGAGGCTGCGCCTCGCGCTCAGGAAGACACCCGGCCCCAGCGCGCACCGTAGACCATCGGGCCTAGCGAACGTCCATTGGAGGCGTAGCCGCCCAAGATCGGCACGTACGGCGGGCGCGTTCGCAAGCGGATCCTGTTGCGGCACGCTTCGCGTGACCATCGCTGACGGGTCGGCTCGATGCTGATGGTTAAGGGTCACACCCATGACGGGGACGGGTGTCGGTGAGCGCCAGTACGGTCGATTCCATGGCACTATCCGTGAGCGAACGAGAACGCTTCTTGGCCGAACCGCACATCGGGGCGCTATCCGTGACGGAACGACCAAACCGCGCGCCGCTGTCGGTCCCGATCTGGTACTGGTACTCGCCAGGGGGCGAGTTGTGGATCCATACCGTCCCGACGTCGCGGAAGGCCCGCGCGATCGAGGCTGCTGGGCGCTTTACCCTCATGGTGCAGCGAAGTGAGCCGACGGTGCGCTACGTCTCGGTTGAGGGGCCGGTGACCAGAACGGCGCCGGGAGGCGGCGAGCTGTCACATCAGATGGCAGGACGGTACCTCCTACCTGATCAAGTTGCTGGGTTCGTGGAGCACGAAGCCGAGCTCGGCGAGCACGTCGCGATCTATATGCGACCAGAGCACTGGTTGTCCGCCGATCTCGGCCCTGGAACGAACGAGGGGTATGTCCGCTAGCGGATCCGCTTGTGAAACGAGCCAGATCACTCAGTTCGTGTCTAGGAACGAAGAGCGTTAGGAGCTTCGATGTGGGAGCACTTTTGTCATCGTGACGGCGACTTCACGGTAGTCACTGGAGGCGTACAGGCCTCGAGCGGCGTTGTTGTCGCTAAAGACGTTGAGACCCAGCTCTGTCACCCCTTGCTGCGCCAGGTGAGCCTCCACTAGATCCAGGCAACGCCGCCCGTAACCCCGGCCGCGCAGCTCTTCGTCGATCTCGATGTTGTACAGCCAGGCCGCGTCGGAGGCCCCCGGGCGTTGCGGATGCGGCCCGACCCATGTCTGCCCCACCGCATCTCCGTTGCTTTCCATGATCATCAGCTGGTGTCCAGGCGCCGGGCGCCCATCGGGGAAGTAGGAGGTGTACTGTTCCTCAGCCTTCCGGCGCACTTCGCCCTCGGACTCGCCCGAGCTGGCCGCGTACTGAGCAACATACTCATCGAGGCCGACGGCGATGTAGCGCGCTACCTCGTCATCAGTCATCGGTCGAAGGCTCAGTGTCACGCAAGACAGTGTGCCAAACTTCGCGCCTCGTAAGCTTGGGAATGGGTGTCCGCTGGTGATCGGTCTACGGACCCTTGCAGAGGCGTGGGTTGGCGCGATGGACTCGAGCTGGGTCAGGTGTTGTGACGCATACGACACTTGTCTTCAAGTGGGGATCAGTTCTTTTGCGCCAGCGCACTGACTCCCAGGCCGTGGAGGTCGCTCAGCGCTACACGCCGTCTGGAAACGGCGAGGAGCAAGGACAGCGCGGGGCCGGTCACTTCCAGGCAGTCGCCTATCGACACGTCGGCGTCGGCTGCTGTCAGGCGCAGCGGAGCGACGAGTTCCTTGGCGCCGCCGAATGAGGCCGGGGTGCGCGTCTGCAGGCGAAGCGCCCTGACAACGGCGTCCCGCGGGTAGGACCGGGTGAGTCCCAACGGGCGACGGATGTCCTCACCGTGGACGATTTCCTCGACGATCCGGCTGTCCAGGGGCGCCGGAGGGGTGGACCTCCGCGCGGCGACCTGGCGCAATCGCGCCAACGTCTCCTGCGGTGAGGCACCGCGCTCGCGCTGTACGCCGCGCGTGTTCTGGCGGTCGAAGTCGAAACGTGCCCGGGCGAGGCCGACCACGAAACCGAGACGCGTCGTGCGGGCCGTGTCGACGAGGTGGGCGACGACGTCATGGACCGTCCAGTCCTCGCAGAGCGAAGGCTGCTCCCACTGTGTGTTGTCGAGACCCTCGAGGTCAGCGATCAGCGCCGCACGCTCCGCGTGCACGATCGGCCAGACATCGGTCACACGCTCACCTCCCTGACCGTGGTCTCGCTTCGATGATCGGGTTGGTCCCTTCGCAGAAGGAAAGACCCGATCGCGGCAATGCTCGTCGCGAAGGACACCAACGCCGGGCGAGGAGGTGCTCCAGCCGGCAGACCACGCCATCCACCGAAGTCGACATCCGATTAGCGAAGGACGTTCGGATGGCCCATATCCCAGCAGATCGAACACGTGGGCCTGGTAGCCAGATTGCACGAGGCCGGGTACGACGTTGCGCCAGATGTAGGACGACGATGGCGTGCTCATTCAGGAGCGGGTTGCGGTCAAGCACGTTCACGCCACGGTCCCTTCAATTCAGTTCAGCCGAGTGTCCCGGTGATCTCGGTGTGCCATCGTCACAGCGTGACCGCTGGGTCGGTCGCCAACCGGTTTACCCGGACCTCATCGGTCACGGCTGACCGTAGTCGAGGTGGACGACGCCGTTGTCATAGACGTCGTGGGCCTTCAGCGCGAGCTTGGTCGGGTCGACGCAGTCGCCGAAGAGCCGCTCGCCCGCACCGAGGGCGATCGGGTAGACGAACAGGTGCAGGTCGTCGACCAGTCCCGCCGCGAGCAGCCCGCGGACTAGCATGCCGCTCCCGGAGATGTAGATGGTGCCGTCCGTCTCGTCCTTGAGTTTCCGGATCGCCTCGGGGTCGAAAGGCCCGAGCCGCGTCGACGGTCCCCAGGTGACGTTCGGTTCCTGCGCGCCCACGACATACTTGTGGGTGTCGTTGAAGAACGGCGCACCCGGGTCGTCCTCGACCGTGCGCGTCGACCAGGCCGGCGCGAACATCTCGTACGTCGTGCGCCCGAGCAGGATCGCCGTCGAGGCGCTCGTGAGCGCCCCGATCGTCTCGCCCATCTTCGGGTCGAACCCGTACTCGAAGGTCCAGCTCGGGCTCTCGAACACCCCGTCGAGAGCCATGAACTCGTGCACTGCGATGGTTCCCATGATCGTTCCTCTCTACCGTTCGCGGCCTGTGCTGGTTCGACTCCGGCCGGGCCGAAAACTCATCGTTGCGGAACTGTCAACGGCAACCCGGACCACGGACCGGTGCCACGGGATCATTGACAAGGGGGCCGGAGCCGCTGCGGTGAACCCTGTCGCATCCTCTCGGGGAATGGGCCCCCGTGGCCGAGATCGGCGCCACCGCTGCCACAGAGCGCGACGAGGGTGGCCTCAAGAGATCCGATCAAACGGGATCCGCCATCCTCTATCGAACGCTCTCCATTGACGGGCACTAGTCACAAGGCCGTTCACTGAGTCTTGGTGGCGGGTTTTCAATGCTTGCGGTTCCGGGGTGCTGTTGGTTGCGCCGTTGCCTGTTCACATGCGGAGCCCTTGAGGCTCACGCCCTCGCCTTGTGCTGACGGCATTGGCACTAGTCATCGAGGTGGTGAGTCTCATTGAGAGTGACGACGGCTCGGCTGTGGAAGTAGTCATCTTCGCGAAGGTGCGTGATGCTTCCCGAGTCGAGGTGGAAGCTCACGAAGTCAAGGGCGATGAGCGGCACCCCAATCCAGTAGGCGATGACAAAGGTCGCTGAGCCTCCGTGAGTAACGACCACCGTCTGATGGGCGGGATCCTCCATCACGATATCCATGCCGGCATAGACGCGACGGACCCACTCGGCTTTGGTCTCCGCACCCACCAGGCCCTCGTCGTGGTTCATGCGCTCTCCATGTGCGGGCGGTGGCACGAAGCGCTCACGGAACCAAGGGTCGGGCTGGCCCTCGCCCTCGCCATAGGACTTCTCCCGTAGCTCGGAGAGAGCCTGCGGATTTCCACCGAGTCGCGAGGCGATCACATCGGCAGTCTGCTGGGTGCGCCGCAGGTCGGAAGTAAAAATCGTGACGCCGGGATCGACTCGCGCCGCTAACGCTTCCGCGACCTGTCCGGCATGTCCTTCCCCCCGGCTGGTCAGATGTGAATCAAACCAGCCGCCCACTCGTTTTTCAACATGGTGTGTGGCTTCCGGATGCGTGACGACGAACAGCTCTCTCATGACAACGATCCAAGCAGATCTACGCACCGGCCCGTATGGCGAACCTTCGGTTCATGCGGTGGTCGCAACACCCCGTTTGTGGATGATGGGAAGGGTGTTGGCGATGGCGAGGTTCTCGGAGCGGGTGGTGCCCGAGCGGATGCAGGTGTTCTGGGATGCGCTGCAGGCGGGCGAGTTCATCACCGGTGCCGCCGCGGCGGTGGGTACGTACCGGATCAAGGGACGGCGCTGGATGGAGGCCTCTGGGGGTATCCGCCCGCGTCGGGGTCGCAACCTGGCCGGGCGCTACCTCTTGCTGTCCGAGCGGGAGGAGATCGCGCTGGGCCGGGGGCGTGGCGAATCACTGCGTGACATCGCGAGTCGGCTGGGCCGGAGCGCCTCGACGGTCTCTTGCGAGCTGGCCGGCAATGCCGACCGGCAGGGGCGGTACCGGGCCACCAGCGCGCATGCGCGAGCCTACGAGCGTGCGGCCCGCCCGAAGCCGGCGAAGCTGGTGACCAACGCCGGGTTACCTGCGATGGTGGAGGCGGACCTGAAGCGGAAGTATTCGCCAGAGCAGATCGCCGGGCGACTGCGCCGGGAGCACTAACGGTCTGCTGCGCCAGTATTTCCCGAAGGGCACCGACCTTTGGTGCACAGCGAGACCGACCTCGACGCCGTGGTCGCCGAACTCAACGACCGGCCCCGCAAACGCTTCGACTACGCCAAACCCACCGAGTTGATCGGTGAGCTGCTGCAGGCGGGCTAACCCCAATTGCCGTTCGGTCGGCCCGCCGAAGAGCCCCTCGCTGTCCACGCCGCCCAGCAGCACGAAGCGTGCCGGATCGGCGCGCAATTCCGCCAGGTCGTAGGCGTCGCTGCCAACGAATCGGGCCAGCGACGCCTCCAGCAGTTCGGCATCGGCGCTGTCCAGCCAGTCGCTGAGCAACGTCAGCAACTCGACCAGCTCAGCCGCATCGGCACCGTCCACACCCACATCAGCCGCCATCAGCCCCACCCCCACCTGCCCAGCATCTCCCGAATGACGACGACATGTTGCTCAGTGCCGACCGCACCTGAGGCCTTTCCTCCGTTCCTGGGCCGGCTGTGCCGACGTCGAAGAGCGGGCAACGTGGAGCGCCCGCAGGCGCCAGCCCAGGACGTACGACGTTGATCAGCGACCAGACACGGCCATCATCGCGGACATCGCAGGAACGGCCTCCACGACCGCAGCCGCGGAACCCGCTCACGCCATAGCAGTCAGGGCATTCCGGTAGTCTCCCAACCAGCAACGTTGCGACCACCGCATGAATCCGCCAACGGTCAGCGAACGCTTTCGGCGAGGGCGCGGCTTGTCTCACTGGGGATCGCTCACTGGGGCATGGCCCGCCCCCTACGGTTCAGTCCCATAAGTCCTGGTTGGGGCCGCGAGAGGTACGACGCGGCGGTCGCCGAGCCGGGTCATCGCGTGCAGCGGCTTGCTGCTCGCACCGATAAATGCGGCTAATGCCGGATGGCCCTGCCGTTTGGCGAGTTCGGGTCCCAACGTCGACATCAATCCAGTCAAAGCCGGTAGCGGGCGGCCGAACAGCGTCACCTCGTGGATCAGACCGTCGGCATCGAGCCGCAGCAACTGAGCCTCCTCCAACTCCTGATCGCCGATCCGGCCACGGTAGAACAGTGCTCGCGTGTCGCTGTCTCCGAGCTCAGTGTGAAATCGGATCTCAGAGATGACGGCGAAGGCGGCGGTGAGAAGGACTCGGACCTGGTCCCGTCCTCGAAAACCGAAGCGACCGGTCAGCGGGGAAGTGAGTTGGACGTCGAGGCTCAGACAGTCAGCTGCGCTGTCGGGGTCCCCGAGCTCACCGGCTGCTCGCCACCTGCGTACCGCATCGCTGCGAGCGATCTCATCAGTCATGACCGGGTTCCCTCCAGCGCCTCATCCACGGCGAGCAGCATAGTCACCAGCTTTCCCCGAGGTACCCGGTTTGTGGGTCGAGACCGAGGACGCCGGCGGCTGTGCGCACGGCGAAGAGTTCGTCGTGTGGGGCGTGGTCGGCCAGCGCGATCACGCTGCCTTCGAGCGCGCCGACGAAGGCGTGCGCGACGGTCGTGTCCGGGGGTCCTGGCGGGATGGTCCCCTGGCGGCGCCCCGCGGCGATCAGACCCCGGCAGAGGCCGACGAGTTCGTCGTAGGCCGCCTCCACCGCGCGTCCCACGGGATGATCCCGTCCGGTGAACTCCAGCCGCAGCGAGACTCCGATGCGCGCGGTGCCTCGCCGACAGAAGACGGAGTGTTCGCGAGCGAGCGTCAGCAGTGCCGCGACCGGTTCGGGCTCTGCTTCGACCTGGGGGAGTACCTCCTGGTCCCAGCTGTTCATCAGCCACTCGATCACGGCCAGGGTCAGTTCCTGCTTGCCGCAGAACTGGTGGTACAGCGCGCCGCGTGTGTAGCCGGCCTCCTGGGCTACGGCCTCGAGTGTGAGGTTGCCGTAGCCGTAGCGGGATAGCCCGCGTGCCGCCGATGCCAGTAGCGCGGTCCGCGATCGCGCGCGCCGCGCTGCCTGGGTGCCGCCGGCACGGCGGGGGTGGACGGCCTCGATCGATTTCCTGTCGGCCTGAGGAGGCACGTCCACAACTCCTCCCCTTACTCGCTCGCCGCCGACGCGTCGGTCGTGATGATGTGCCGCGCCGCCCGCCGATGGCCCATACCCGCCACCGGCCAGACGGCGCGCGCCACCCACGGTCGCTTGTAGCGCAGCACGCTGGTCATGCGTCGCCGGGACGGCCCGATGCTGCGAGCAACAAGGGTGTTATGCATCAGCGGATCGGACTGCTCCAACCGGACCACCTCCTCGGTGGACTCCACGACCTGCCATTCCTCGTCCGCGCCAGCCAGGGAAGCGATCCGCTCCACCGAGGCGGGCAGCCGGTCCATCCCGGCCATTACCCATGCTTCGGGTGCATCGCGGTCCTGCCAGGCCAGGTGGACCGCGAACGCATCGGCGTAATCGTACGGCTGAGCGGTGGCGATCGGCTCGGTCACGGCCACTCGGAGCACCTGCTGGAGCAATTGGCTGTTCACGCCACCTCTTCCAGCGAGCGGACCTATTGCGTAACATACATACATGTTTGTATGTGCGCAAGGTCGCTATGAAGCTCGGCAAGGGTCAGAGTCAGAGGCTCGTGGGAGACGCACCAGGACGTATCGAGCAGGCTCAATGAGGATCGCCAACTCCGAGTTCACCGAGCGGCCATGGCGGATACACGAGTTCGCCGACGACTTCGAAGTCGAAGACGTATGGTCCTTGCCGACGCCGGGAGGGCCAGACGATCTTGCCCGATTCGCGAGAGGATTCACCGCCCCTGACACCGACGAAATCTCGAACAAGGCGACAAAGGCGCTGTTCGCGATCCGGTGGAAGCTCGGAAGGCTGTTCGGCTGGGACACCGAAGACAAGGGGGTGGAGAAGCGCGTCGCAACCCTGCGTGATCGACTACCGGACGACCTTCAGGAAGGGCGCCGCGGCCCCGACTTCGTGGGAGTGTCGTTCCACTCGGTCTACCTGACGGACACCGAGTGGGTCTCCGAACTCGCCAACAAGACCGTTCACGCCTTGATGCACATCGGGTGGGTAGCCAACGGAGATGGCACCTACAACGGGCAGATGACGGCGCTCGTGAAACCGAACGGAACGCTCGGAAAGGTCTATATGACCTGTATCAAGCCGATCCGGCGCTCGATCGTGTATCCACAGCTGACCAAATCGATCGGCAGGAACTGGCCGCAGTACACCTGATAGCGCCTAGCGGATCTCATGAGGAAACCGGGCATGGGTCCCCCGATGCGTGCCCTGCAGTGCGCCAAAGCCGAACCTTGATGAAGTGGATCTGACTCCATGATTCTGATAGTCTGAGCTCCATGCGTGAGATGTCGGCATCCGAGGCGTCGCGAAGCTTCTCGACCGTGCTGGACTCCGCCGAGAACGGCGAAACCATCGTGGTGACCCGCGCCGGGCGGCGCGTGGCCGCGATCACCCCAGCACCGCAGGCCAACGGGTCCGCACTGCGTGAGGTGTTCGAACGCTGGCGGGACAACCCCGCGCTAGATGACACGCTCGCCACCCGGGTGGGAGCCGCTCGCGAGACTGCCTCGGCCGAGCTGGATACCGACCCGTGGCGCGACTGATCCTCGACACCGGTGTCGTCATCGCCGGCGTCCGAAGACATCTCGACGTCACCGCCCTGGCCGATACCGACGACGTGGCCATCCCGGCAGTCGCCGTGGCTGAGTACCTCGCCGGAACCCTGCTCGATACCGACCCCGGGCGCGCTGCTGCCCAGCGCGCCTTCCTCGATGAGGTCCTGCAAGTCCTGCCCATCCACGAGTACAACCGCGTCGTCGCAGATCACCACGCCGCGCTGCTGGCCCATGTTCAACGCACCGGCAGTAAGCGAGGTGCGCACGACCTCATTATCGCGGCCACCGCCCGCGCCACCGACCGCATTGTCCTCACCACCGACGAACGAGCCCGCCTCGAAGAACTCCCCGAAGTCAGCACACGCCTTGTCACCCAGTGACAGCGTGTACGAAGGAGATCCCTCTGCGGTGGTTCCGGCGGGGTTGGCTTCCCTCGGGTCCGACCGGAAGAAGGGTGGC
>Ga0209487_1003121_pt1 | contig 13132 bp, 12 predicted proteins | sample Poulit2012_FD_187524 | JGI IMG/M metagenome (GOLD analysis project Ga0209487, IMG submission 187524) | Agricultural soil microbial communities from Georgia to study Nitrogen management - Poultry litter 2012 (SPAdes) (version 2) | ecosystem: Environmental > Terrestrial > Soil > Agricultural land... | reverse complement strand
AACAGACCGCGCTGGCGGTGACCGACACCACCTTCCGCGACGCCCACCAGTCGCTGCTGGCCACGCGGGTCCGCACCCGCGACCTGCTGGCAGTGGCCGGGCATGTGTCGCGGATGACCCCGGAGCTGCTGAGCATCGAGGCCTGGGGCGGAGCCACCTACGATGTCGCCCTGCGCTTCCTCGGTGAGGATCCGTGGGAGCGTCTCGAGGCGCTGCGAGCCGCTGTGCCCAACATCAACCTCCAGATGCTGCTGCGCGGACGCAACACCGTCGGCTACACCCCGTACCCGACCGAGGTCACCGACGCCTTCGTCGACGAGGCCGCGCGCACCGGCATCGACATCTTCCGCATCTTCGACGCCCTCAACGACGTCGAGCAGATGCGTCCGGCGATCGAGGCCGTGCGGGCGACGAACTCCTCACTGGCCGAGGTGGCCCTGTGCTACACCTCGGACATCCTCGATCCGTCCGAGGAGCTCTACACCCTCGACTACTACCTGCGCCTGGCCGAGCAGATCGTCGACGCCGGCGCCCATGTGCTGGCCATCAAGGACATGGCCGGTCTGCTGCGTCCGGCGGCGACGGCGAAGCTCGTCACCGCTCTGCGTGAGAACTTCGACCTGCCTGTGCACGTGCACACCCATGACACCGCTGGAGGTCAGCTGGCGACCCTGTACGCGGCCGCCTCCGCCGGTGCCGACGCCGTCGACGCGGCATCGGCGTCCATGGCCGGGACCACCAGCCAGCCCAGCCTCTCGGCACTGGTGGCGGCCTTCGAGAACACCGAACGCGATACGGGCATCAGCCTCGACGCCGTCAGCGACCTCGAGCCGTACTGGGAATCCGTGCGCAAGGTCTACGCACCCTTCGAATCCGGTCTGGCCGGCCCCACCGGTCGCGTCTACCGCCACGAGATCCCCGGAGGGCAGCTGTCGAACCTGCGCCAGCAGGCCGTGGCACTGGGCCTGGGGGAGCGGTTCGAGGACATCGAGAAGATGTACGCTGCCGCCGACTCGATCCTCGGCCACCTCGTCAAGGTCACCCCCTCGTCGAAGGTCGTCGGGGACCTCGCACTCCACCTCGTCGGTGCCGGTGTCGCACCGGAGGAGTTCGCCGAGAACCCGGACAAGTTCGACATCCCGGATTCGGTGATCGGATTCCTCAGCGGCGACCTCGGAGATCCACCCGGCGGGTGGCCCGAGCCCTTCCGCACGAAGGCGCTGGCCGGTCGGGCCCACAAGCCGCTGGTCGAGCACCTCGAAGCCGATGATGCCGCCGCCTTGGAGAGTCCGGGACGGGAACGCAAGGACAAGCTCAACCAGCTGCTGTTCCCGGGACCGACCAAGGAATTCGAGCAGATGCGCGCCAACTACGGTGACCTGTCGGTGGTCGAGACCTCCGAGTACCTCTACGGTCTCACCGCCGGTGAGGAGCACGCGGTGGAGATCTCGAAGGGCAAGAACCTGCTCATCGGGGTCCAGGCGGTCGGCGGCACCGACGAACGCGGAATGCGCTCGGTCATGTTCACCCTCAACGGACAGCTGCGGCCCCTGCAGGTGCGCGACCGCTCCGTCGAGAGCGAGGTCAAGACCGCTGAGAAGGCCGATCCGAACAACCGCGGTCATGTCGGCAGCCCCTTCGCCGGTGTCGTGACCATGCAGGTCCAGGAGGGCGACCAGGTCGCCTCGGGAGACACCATCGCCACGATCGAGGCGATGAAGATGGAAGCGACGATCACCACGCAGACCGCCGGCACCGTGTCCCGAGTGGCCATCGCCGACGTCCAGCAGCTCGAGGGCGGCGATCTCGTCGCAGTCGTCGATGCCTGAGCGGGAGATCCGCCTGTGGGGCGACCCCGTGCTGCGCAGCGTCTGCGAGCCGGTGACGGTCTTCGACGACAGCGTGCAGGCCCTGGCCGACGACCTCGTCGACAGTGCCCTGCCGGAGGGGCGTGCCGCCGTGGCCGCCCCGCAGATCGGCGTGGGACTGCGCGCCTTCGGCTATGACCTCGACGGGCGCACCGGTTATGTCATCAACCCGGAGATCGTCGAACTCGGCGGTCGGCTGCGCGATATCGAAGAAGGCTGCCTGTCGGTGCCCGGACTCTTCTTCCCCACCCCGCGCTACGAGTTCGCTCGTGTGCGCGGGGTGGACGCGAAGGGCGAAGCCGTCGAGGTCGAGGGCACCGAGGTCTTCGCTCAGATGCTCCAGCACGAGGTGGCCCACCTCGACGGCCAGGTCTACGTCCAGACGCTGCCGAAGGAGCGTCGCCGAGAGGCGATGAAGGCCATCCGGTCCAGCGACTGGTTCCTCGCCCGTATGGGCTGAACTGCCATTTACCCAGACCAACGAAGGAGACGCTTATGAGCATTCAACGCACCGCCGTCATCGGCAGCGGACTCATGGGAGCCGGAATCGCCGAGGTGCTGGCGAAGTCCGGACTCGACGTGATCGTCCGTGAGATCAACGAGGAGGCCTCCGCCGCGGGCAGGGCCCGGATCGAGAAGTCGCTGAACCGCGCCGTCGAGAAGGGCAAGCTCGACGAATCCGCCCGCGAGGCGGCCCTGAGCAGGCTGAGCTTCACCACCGACATCGCCGATCTGTCCGACCGGCAGCTCGTCATCGAAGCCGCCAGCGAGAACGAGGAGATCAAGAAGACGATCTTCGCCGAACTCGATGAGGTCGTGACCGACCCCGAGGCGATCCTGGCCTCGAACACCTCGTCGATGCCGATCGTCCGGTTCGCCCGGGCGACCGCGCGGCCCGAACGTGTGCTGGGGGTGCACTTCTTCAACCCGGCGCCCGTGCAGCCGCTGGTCGAGATCGTCTCCTCCGTGCTCACCGCCGATGAGGTCAGGACCACGGCGACCTCGTTCGTGACCGATGTGCTGGGCAAGAACCCGATCCAGGCGGAGGACCGGCCCGGATTCATCGTCAACGCCCTGCTCATCCCGTACCTGTGCAGCGCCATCCGGATGCTCGAGTCCGGGTTCGCCACGAAGGAGGACATCGACGCGGGCATGGTGGGCGGATGCGCCCACCCGATGGGCCCGATCAAGCTCGCCGACCTCGTCGGGCTCGACACCTGCCTCTATGCGGCCCAGAGCATGTACGACGAGACGGACGATCCGGCGACCAAACCGCCCGTGCTCCTGTCACGCATGGTCGATGCCGGTCTGCTCGGCGTGAAGTCCGGTCGCGGCTTCTACGAGTACTGAGCCCGATCGACCGGGTATGACAGCAAACGGACCGCCTGCGAATCCCGCAGGCGGTCCGTTGTCATTGTGACCGAAGCGTCGGCACCGGCCCTCAGCCGGCCACGAGCTTCTCATAGCTGGCGAGTCTGACACAGGCGACGAGACCCTGAGCGGCCAATTCGACCTCCTCGAGACTGGGCATCGTCGGAGCGATGCGGATGATGCTGTTGCTCGGATCCAGACCATAGGGATGGGTGGCTCCGGCCGGAGTCAGTTTGACTCCCGCCTCGGCGGCGAGCTTGACCACGCGATCGGCGATGCCCTCCATCGTCGTCAGCGTGATGAAGTAGCCGCCATCGGGCCGCGTCCACCGAGCGAGGCTGTCGGGGCCGAGTCCCTTTTCGAGGGCACTGAGCACCGCATCGAACTTCGGGGCGATGATCTCGGCATGCTTGCGCATATGCGCTTCGACTCCCGCAGAGTCGGAGAAGAAGCGCAGGTGGCGCAGCTGGTTGATCTTGTCCGGGCCGATCGCGACCTTCCCGAGGTTCGAGACCATCCAGTCGACCGTGGCCGGGCCGCCGCCGAAGAACGACACGCCCGCACCCGCATGGGTGATCTTCGAGGTCGAAGCGAAGATCCACGCCCGTTCGGGGTTGCCGGCCTCGGCACACAGGGAGAGGATGTCGAGATTGTCCGGATGCTCCTCGCGCAGATGGTGCATTCCATAGGCGTTGTCCCACAGCAGGGTGAAGTCCACGGCCGCGGTCGGCATCGCCGCCAACTCACGGGCACGCTGTTCGGTGATGGTGATGCCGGTGGGATTCGAATACATCGGGACCAGCCACATCCCCTTGACGGCGGGGTCGTCGGCCAGACGCTGCGCCTCGGCGATGACCGGTCCCTGATCGTCCATGGGGATGCTCAGCAGCTCGAAGCCGAGTGACTCGGCCAGAGTGAAGTGCCGATCGTATCCGGGCACCGGGCACAGCAGCTTGTGCGGTCCATGCCCCCAGGGACGATCGTCGACGGCGCTGCCGTGGATGAGCGCGAAGGTCAGCGCCTGCGCCATGAATGTCAGCGAGGCGTTTCCACCGGCCAGGAGCTGATCGGACGGGACCCTGAGCAACGGGGCGAAGATCTCCCTGAGTTCGCTGATCCCCTCGAGCCCGCCGTAGTTGCGGGTGTCGACGCCGCTGGGGGTGAACGCATCGTCGCCGGTGACGGTGGTCAGCAGGTCGGCGGCGAGGTCGAGCTGCTCGGGAGAGGGCTTGCCCCGGGTGATGTCGAGCTTGAGACCGCGGGAGGCGAACTCCTCGTAGTCGGCTGACGCCTCATCCAGGCGCGTTTGGAGATCGGAGAGTGTGGACATGCTGGCTCCTTCGAGCTGGGAACGGGGCTTGGCCCCATCCTATCGACTCATCATCGGAGGCCGAGGCTAGAGTGGTTCCTGATCGCCGATCGACGGTCGCAGCAGCCGGGGGAGTGGAGGACCGAGACGAGATGAGACCGCGGGCACAGTCATCGCACGGGCGCGGCTTCGGCGCTCAGGCCGAGGTCTACGACGAGGTCCGTCCCGGTTATCCCGCGGCCGCACTCGATCTGGCCGGCTCTGACTGGCAGGGGATGCGGGTGTGCGACCTCGGAGCCGGAACCGGGATCCTCAGTCGGGAGCTGCTCGCACGAGGATGCGAGGTGCTGGCCGTCGATCCCGATCCCGCGGCGCTTGCTCGCAATCAGGCACCGAAGCGGATCGGCACTGCCGAGGACACCGGTTCGGAAGCGGCGGCCTTCGACCTCGTCACCGTCGCCCAGGCCTGGCACTGGTTCGACGAGGCGGCCGCAGCCGCCGAGATCACACGCATCCTCACACCGGGCGGCAGGCTGCTCATCCTCATCAACCAGCTCGATGTGCGCATCGAGTGGGTGCTGCGGTTGAGCCGCATCATGCACGCCGGCGACGTCTACCTGCCGCACTACCGGCCGCGGCCGGGTGCGGGTCTGAGACTGACCGACCACCGCATCGTCGAGTTCACCACGGCACTCGATGTCGACGGCATCGTCGATCTCGCCCGGACCCGTTCGTACTGGCTCCGGTCGGATGAGAGAACCCGGGACCGTGTGGAGTCGAATCTGCGTGAGTACTTCCGCGATGAGCGCCCGGTCACCGATGCGATCGAGCTGCCGTACATGTGCCTGGCCTATCTCCTCGAACGCAGCTGATCGGCTGTGACCCGCCGCGGCCCTGAGCGGACGCCCGGCCGCGACGGGTCGCGGACCGGCCGGACGAGGCTCACGTGGGCAGCCCCCGGACACAGCAGGCGGGCCGCACCCGATGACAGGTGCGGCCCGCCTGGTTTCTGGTGGTCCGGGCGCGGATCAGCCTTCGATGCCCGCTGCCTCATCGGTCGACGTCGATTCGACGACCTCGGTGCCTCGGTTCGACGAGGTGTGCGACACGGTGATCTTCCGCGGACGTGCCTCTTCGGCGACGGGGATGGTCAGGGTCAGCACGCCGTCGCTGTAGTCGGCGCGGATCCTGTCCAGGGCCACCCGGTTGCCGAGTGTGAGCTGTCGGGCGTAGGTGCCGGTGGTGCGCTCCCTGGTCAGCCACTTCACGTCCTTGTCCGCGACCTCGGATTCGCGCTTCGCGCGAACGGTCAGCGTCCGGTCCTCGACATCGACGTCGATGCTGTTCGGGTCGACCCCGGGCATGTCGATGCGGGCGATGAAGACCTCTCCGTCGCGGTAGAGGTCCATCGGCAGGGTCGTGGAATTCGGTGTGCGGGTGACCTCGGTGAAGAATCGATCGAGATCACGAATGGGGTCGAATCGTGTAGCCATGTGCTTCCTTTCGTTCGGTTCCTACATTGAGTCAAACACACTCAACTTTGAAATGATTCCCATCTCATGAAACTCTCAGTTCTGTGAGTCTGGTACCGGTGCTTCTCGCCCTCCTTCCCGTGACCGTGCTCATCGCCTTCGGTCTCGTGCTCAGGCGACTGCCGGGATTCGGCAGTGAGGAGTTCTGGTCCGGGGCCGAGAGACTCGCCTACTACTGCCTGCTGCCCGTCCTCCTCTTCACCTCCGTCGCCGAGGTGGACGTGGCCCATGTCCCGCTCGCGCGGCTGGCCGCGGCCCTGGTCATCCCCACCGTGATCGTGTCCATCGGCATCGCTGCGGCCCGACGGGTGATCGCGCGCGATCTGCCCGGGTTCACCTCGGTGCTCCAGGGCGGCATCAGGTTCAACACCTATATCGCACTGTCGCTGGCCGCGAGTCTGTTCGGTTCCGAGGGCACGGCCGTGGCCGCCATCGTCGCGGCGATCCTCGTTCCCACGGTGAATATCGTCTCGAGTCTCGGATTCGAATTCCTGCGCACCGGTCCGAACTCGCTCGTGGCCCTGCTGCGCGGGATCATCACGAACCCGCTGGTACTCGGCTGCCTGGCCGGGGCGGCGGCGAACCTCACCGGGGTGGGCCTGCCCACACCGGCCGCGGCCGTTCTCGACCCGTTGGCCGCGGCATCGCTGCCGATCGGACTCCTCTGCGTCGGGGCGGGACTGCGCCCGTTCTCGCTCGGTGAGCAGGCGCGGGCGATCATCGCCTCGACCGTGATCAAGCTGCTCGTGCTGCCGGGCCTGTCGCTTCTGTCCCTGCTGGTCTTCGACGTTCCCGCCGTGCCCGCGCTCGTGGGCATGATCTTCCAGTCGATCGCGACCGCGAGCTCGGGCTACGTCATGGCCCGGCAGCTCGGAGGCGACGCGAGACTGATGGCCGCTCTCATCGCCGGTCAGACGGTGGTCATGCTGTTGACGCTGCCGTTCGTGATGCTCATCGCCGAGGCGGTGCTGCGCTGAGGACCGTGTCCGATGACCGCGGCCGGACGGGGCGCCGGCAGGGACGAAAGAGAGGCGGCCGGTCCCCAGAAAAGGGGGCCGGCCGCCTCATCAGCCACTGGCGCTTTCAATCGGGACGAGCCGAACTCAGCCGCCGGTGATCAGGAGTCGAGCTGTCACTCGTTGTCGGCGTTGATGTCGGGATGGCGCGAACCGAGCTCGGCGTCGATGCGCAGGACACCGGAGCCGTCGTCACCGACGCGCTCGAGGCGGCCGATGATCTCGGAGATGCTCGACTCCTCCTCGACCTGCTCGTCGATGAACCAGTGCAGCAGCGGCAGGACATCGAGGTCGGCCTCGGCCTGCGCGGTGCGGTAGAGGCTGCGGATGGACTCGGACACCTTCTCCTCGTGGGCCAGGGCGGCCTTGAAGAAGTCGATCGGCTGCGAGCCGGAGACCTTCGGAGCGGCGATGTCGCCGATCTGCGGAGCGAAATCGCGGTCGAGGCAGTGCTGGGTGAACTTAGCGGCGTGGACCTGCTCCTCCTCGGACTGCGCACGCATCCAGCGCGTCATTCCGGGCAGATCGAGATCGTCGAGCTGAATGGACAGCTGCAGGTAGACCAGCGAGGCCTCGAGTTCGAGGGTGACCTGTTCGTTGAGGGCCTTCTGCATGGCGGGGCTCAGGTGCATCTGTTACTCCTTTGCGTTTCGAGACGGAACCTTTCCGCCTGCTCTGACAATATCGTGACACCTTTTCTAGAACCATTCCAGTGTGGAAAGGCTCGGCAAACTCCGCGCAGGTTTGCCAAACCTGTCCCTCACAGCTGCGGATGCCTCGTGTGGTGGGCAGTGGCCGCCTCGAAGGCGTGGGCGATGCGCAGAAGTTCGACATCGGCGCCCGGGCGGGCCACGATCTGCACACCCACCGGCAGCCCCGAGGCGGAGAATCCGGCCGGAACCGAGACCGCCGGGCACCCGGTGGCCGAGATCAGGCACAGTGAGCGCATCCAGTCGAGGTAGTTCTCCAGCTGCACGCCGTTGATCCGCGTGGGATATTCGATGCCGGCGTCGAAGGGCAGGACCTGGCAGGTCGTGAGCACGAGCGCATCGTGGTCGGAGAAGAAGCGGTCGACCTCCGAGTGCAATCGTGCCCGAGCCGCCTCGGCCGAGGCGACCTCGGCACCGGTCAGGCCCAGTCCCATCCGGATGTTCCAGACCACCGAGTCCTTGATCCGATCCGGGTGGGCCTCGTAGAGAGCGCCCCAGTTCCCGACGAAGTCGAGCGCTCGGCGGACGCCGAAGACCTCATCGGCGTCGGACAGATCCGGGATCACCGTGTCCACTCCGGCCCCGAGTTCGCTGAGGACCCCAGCGGCGGCTCCGACGATGTCGGCCACTTCGTCCTCGACCGGAAGCAGACCGGCCAGGTCGGGACTGAACCCGATCCTGGTCCCGGTGAGATCGGGGGAGTCGTGCGCATCGAGTCCGAACTCCGGCAGGTCGAACACGCCGCCCGACTCGGGTAGGGACCCGGGCGCAGAGGGCTCCGGTCCGCAGGCGACGCTCATCAGCAGGGCGACGTCGGAGACCGTGCGGGCCATGAACCCGCTCTGCGAGAGCCAGGCATAGGGGTTGGCCGGGGGCGTGTGCGGGATGCGGCCGTTGCTCGGGCGGAAGCCGACGACATTGTTGAAGGATCCGGGGGAGCGCAGCGAGCCTCCCATGTCCGAACCGTCCCCGGAGGCTTGGATCCCGGCGGCGAGCGCGGCCCCGACGCCTCCGGAGGACCCCGAGGCCGACTTGGTCGGATCATAGGGGTTGACGGTCGTGCCGAAGACCTCGTTGAAGGTGTGCGAGCCCGCAGCGAACTCAGGCACATTCGTCTTGCCCGTCGTCGTGATCCCGGCCTGTCTGAGCCGGGCGATGATGAGCGAATCGGTCTCGGGAACACGCTCGGCCATGAGCGGCGAACCCCAGGTCGTGCGCATCCCGGCGGTGTCGTGCGTGTCCTTGTGCGTCATCGGCACTCCGTGGAGGGCACCGAGGCTCTCACCGCGGGCCGTCGCGGCATCGGCGGCCTCGGCCTGGGCGAAGGCAGCCTCGTCGTCGCGGGTGACGACGGCGTTGATGACGGGATTGACCTCGTCGATGCGTTCGAGATGCGCTTCCAGGGCCTCTCGGGCGGAGATGTCCTTCGCCGCGATCCGGGCCGCGAGTTCGCGGGTCGAGCACCACAGCAGTTCGTTATCGACCATGTCACTTCCCGGCCTTGCTCAGCACCGCGGCCAGCCCGGCGCGGAGGCCCGTCGACAGTGTGGTCTCGATGTCGTCGGGGGCGAAGAACGGCGAGTGGTTTCCTGCCGGCGGTTCGTCGCCGCCGAATTCGGCGGGGGAGTAGCCGCCGAAGAACCAGTAGACATAGGGGACGTCGATGGCGTCGCCGAAGGCTCCGAAGTCCTCACTTCCGGTGACCGGGCCCTCGACGTGGACGTGCTCGTCACCGAGCTCGGAGGCCGCGCTGGCGATGAAGGCCTCGGCTTCGTCGGGATCGTTGTAGCAGCGGGGGAAGCGGTACATGTCCTCGATGAGGGGCTCGGGCGCTCCGGAGGCCAGCGCCTCGGCGAGGATGATCCGCCGGACCCGGTCGAGGACGACTTCGCGGACGTCCTCGTTGAAGGTCCGGATGTTGAGTTCGAACACGGCGGAGTCGGGGATGATGTTCTCCTTGAGTCCGCCGTGGAAGGTGCCGACGGTGACCACGGCCATATCGCGGCCGGAGATCTCCCGGGAGACCACGGACTGCAGGCGGGTGATCATATAGGCGCCGAGGACGATCGGGTCGACGGCGTTCTCCGGCTGGGAGCCGTGGGCCTGTCTGCCTCTGACCGTGACCTTGATGCAGTCGGACATGGCCATGGCCGTGCCCTTGCTGGCGTAGATGTGGCCGGCCCGACCGGGCCACACGTGCTGGCCGTAGATGACTTCGGGGCGGACTATCTCGTCCCAGAGTCCGTCGTCGAGCATGGCGCGTGCGCCCGCTCCGGTCTCCTCTCCGGGCTGGAAGAGCATGACCACGGTGCCCGACCACAGCTGGCGGTGCTCGACGAGGTACTTGGCCAGGTAGAGCCCGACGGTGATGTGGGTGTCATGTCCGCAGCCGTGCATGACCGCGGTCGTCTCGCCCCCGGGCAGGATGCCCTCGGCGGTCGAAGCGTAGTCGAGTCCGGTGTCCTCGGCGATCGGCAGACCGTCGATGTCGGCGCGGTAGCCGATGACCGGGCCCTTGCCGTTCTCGATCACGGCCACGACGCCGGTGCCGCCGTAGGTGTGGGTGGTCAGGCCCAGGTCCGTGAGGCGGGCGTCGATCTCGGCTGCGGTCCGCGTCTCCTGCATCGACAGTTCGGGGGTGCGGTGGAAGTCCTTGTAGTCGGCGACGATCCGGTCGAGGTCGGCGCTGATCGACTCACGCAGGGTGGGGTGGAGCGACATGATGTCCTTTCTGACGAGCTTCTTGTCATCTTCGCAGGGCTGAGGCGGGTTCGGCCTGCGCGTTCGCAGGGTGGAAGGCTCAGTTGATGCCCACCGTGCCGCCGTCGGTCTTCTTGTCGGTGACCGTCTTGTTGCGAGTGAACCAGGTGATGAGGATGGTCAGGAAGACCACGATGGCGACGTCGCCGGGGGCCAGGATCGGAACCAGCGGGATGAGCACGAGGATGACCAGGGCCGCCAGCCCGAGGGCGATGAGTGTCGACTTGACCTGGCGGAGGGAGGCGATGAGCTGGACGGTGACACCGCCGAGGATGGCCGGCAGGATGTAGAGCTTGGCCACAAGCGTGATCGGGGCCGGGATGAGGGAGACGAGCCAGGTGCCCAGCAGTCCGACGAAGAGGACCATCGAGGCCACGTGGATGATGGCGGCGCCGCAGATGGCCATGGTCGCCGCGTATTCGCCCTTGCGGGTGCCCGGCTTCGCCCCGATCGCGTCCTGGGCGACGATGGCCGAGGGCAGCAGCTTGTTCGCGACGTTGCCGATCATGAACGCCTGGTACATCCCGGCCGGTCCGAGGATCGGGAAGTAGGTGAGCGGTTCGACGATGTAGAACACACCGTAGACGGCGAAGACGGCGAGGAAGCCTTTGAGGATCTGTCCGAAGTCGATGTTCGCATCGGCGACGAAGAGCAGATAGAACGGCACCGAGGTGGCGATGAGGAAGCCGATGAACAGCGTGATCGAGCCCCATCTGGTCGTGGTGCGTTCGAAGGCCGCGTGGGACGGTGATGTGATGATCGATGACATGGTGGCCTCCTCAGGCTTCGGGCTGGCCGAGTCCGGCGTAGTGGGCGAAGTAGGCCGCGACGAGGCCGATGAGCAGTGAGATGCCCAGCCCCCATTCCTTCAGCCAGTTCTGCTTGAAGGTGCGAGCCAGGAACAGGCAGATGCTCATCGCCACGGCCGAGACGACGACGGCGACGACATGCGTGGGCGACTTCGGGAGCTCACGGAAGGTCAGTGCCGCGAAGGCCGCGAGCAGCGCGGCGCCCGGAATGATCGACATCAGCGCGGGGTTGACCTTCTCGAGTCGGTTCGAGCTGCGTTTGAAGATCGGGGTGAGGATGAGCGTCGAGATCATCCAGCCCGCACCGGAGAGGCTCATGGCCATGAGAGCGACGATGAAGACGCCGCGGGTGAACGTCTCATCGCCGAGGTTGGCGCCCATGGTCCCGGCCGCGAGCGAGGCGGAGGCCACCTCGGTGGCGGCCGATCCGATGAGGCCGACGCGGACGATGACCGGGGGAGTGCCGAACAGCGGCAGGAGCGCGATGGCCACGAGCACGACGGACAGGGAGGGCCCGATCGCGGCGACGCCGCCGGCGCGGAAGGCCGAGCGGACCTCCTGTCGACTCATCCCGGCCGATTCGGCGTTCTTCTTCACCGCGGACATGTAGATGAGCGACTGAACGACGACGACGCCCATCACCGCCAACGCCAGAATCCAGAGAATCGGGGCATTCGCGAGGCCGATGTAGTCGGCCGATCCACTCGCCGTGACCATGGCAGGCTCCTCACTTCGCTGTCACCGGAATCGCGCGTGCTGAGTCCACGACGCCGTGTACTCGATCACGTGTTCCAGCAACGTATCGCGAATGAGTCCCAGATCACAGGGATGGCGGCACAGTTCCCGACTGCCGGGAACGAAGTCGCCGATGACGGTCATGGCCGGAGTCGATCAGCCATGACCGGAATCGATCAGCCGGCGCATCGGCGGGGGAGTCGGCCGTGCGAGCTGCCGTCCCAGGCGCTGTCTATCGATCCTTCCTCCTGGAGATGCGCATGGTGATGTGCGCGGTGACGAATGCAGTGCCGTCAGCGTCGAGGACGTCGACGGGTACGACCAGATCGAACGGATCGTCGTCGAATTCCGGGATCCGGTCGAGACGGGCGATCGCAGTCACGCCTGTAGTGGCCTTCGCATTGTAGTCAACGGTCATTCCGCTCGGAATCCACCGATGCGAGGGCGGGACCGTCGCCTCGGTCATGACGCCGGCGGCGATCTCGGCCATATTGCACGAGGCGATGGCGTGATAGGTGCCGATGTGATTGCGCACCCCGCGGCGGTTGGGCGCGCTGACGCGGCACAGACCCGGGCGGAGTTCCCGGATGCGCGGATGGACGGTGCGAAAGTACGGCGCCTTGAAGCACACGCCCTGTGTGAACAGCCATCTGCCCAGCGGCTGCCTGCTCAGCTTCTGCCAGAGTCTGTGGATCGCCGCCGTGCCGACGGCATCTGCTGCGGTTGTGGTGTCTGCGGCCATGGGTGAGTCCTTTCCGGCATCGGCGCCAGGGGAGTGGGTCACAGTCGAGGTCGCGGGCCTCGAGACCCGGTGAAGTTACTCACCAGTAGACGGTATCAGGTGCTCGCTTGAATGGCAGGATGCTGAGCTCGGTGATCGGCGGAATGCGGAAGTCGGTGTCCTGCGGATGCCGTCCTGAGGATGCCGATGCGAGACGGCGGGCGCCTTCGGGTTCTGACACGGTCGAGCGGGACCGGCGCTGGGGCGTCACATGGGTGCCGTGGTGGGTCGCGGAGGCGGG
>Ga0209487_1003120_pt1 | contig 13133 bp, 10 predicted proteins | sample Poulit2012_FD_187524 | JGI IMG/M metagenome (GOLD analysis project Ga0209487, IMG submission 187524) | Agricultural soil microbial communities from Georgia to study Nitrogen management - Poultry litter 2012 (SPAdes) (version 2) | ecosystem: Environmental > Terrestrial > Soil > Agricultural land... | reverse complement strand
TGCCCATGCTCGCACAAGCCGATAAAAAGAATCCTAAGGATAAATAAACCTGATGTCTCATCCAAGCTTTAATTTCGGCTTCTCCTTTAGGTTCTAAGAATTCTTCAAAATATTTGATTGCACCCTCTCCTAAATGTTCACTGATTTGAGCTTTGAACAAAGCTATATCATCGATCACACTGAAAACTACCAAATGACTTGCTGCATTGATTTTATCCTTGTTCCAAAAAGCTAAATCAGCTAATTTTTTCTTCATCTCTCCTTCCCCCACAAATGTAAATTTCCATGGCTGACTGTTGATCGATGAAGGACTTAACCTAATAATTTCCTTTAATTTCTCAATGTCTTCATCAGAAATTTTACCGTTCGAATCATACAATTTAGTCGTATATCTACTCTTTGCAATTTCTATAAAACTCATCTTAACTCTTTATTTTCTATATTAATTTTCTTCAATTGCAAAAATAAGCATACTTAAATATTCATACATTGACATAGGTCAATGAATCTATAGAACAAATGGGAATTTGATATTAATTGAATATTAAGCCATAAAATTCTCCAGTTTGTTTTTCCATTTTTCCCAATCGGGCATCACTCGACTTTGTAAAGCAAAAAATGCTTTGGTATGATTGCGGTGTAGCAAATGACACAATTCGTGATTGATTACATATTCTATACAAGCTTTGGGAGCTTTGATTAATTCAGGATTGAGGATAATGTTACCATTTGCAGAGCAACTTCCCCAACGAAGTTTCATTTGTCGAATGTGCATACTTTTGGGTGTCACTTTATACTCCTCAAATCTTTGAATTAATGGTTCAGCAATTTCTGGGAATTTAATAGCTGCACGTTCTTTGTACCAAACATCTAATAGTTTTTTAATGTTTTCGCGTGATTTATCTTGCGTAATGACTACTATATATCGACCGCTGAACAACACTTTTTCTATTGTTCCTTGCTCTATTTTCAAAAGATATTGTCGTCCCAAATAATAATGAGATTCGCCGGATTTATATAAATAATCTTTCCGACGAGGTTCGAAGGATAAAAAATATCGTTTTTGTTCTAATATCCAAGAAGCACGTTTTTCTACTTTTTCAAAAATCTTTTCTTTGGAAGCGCCAATCGGTGCTTTTACCAGTACAGACAAGTCAGGGTTGACGGTAATTCCTAAAGTTTTACGATCGGAATACCTCAACTCGAATTCTATAATTTGACTGCCGTATTTTATTTGTTTTTTCAATTAACAATTAACAATTAACAATTAACAATGAGCAATGAGCAATGAGCAATTATTCATTGTACATTGTTCATTGTTCATTCTCAACTCTCCACTAACCCTACCCTCTTGTTTTAGCCACAGAAATCATCTGCTCTGTGAGTTTATCAACTTCGCTCCACTTCATATCCAAGCCTATTTTTTCTCTTACTTCATCATAAATAAAATCACCTATTTCCAAAGACATTTTTTTAATGACATCAGAATTTTGGTGCCAATTCACCACTTTTTTATTTTCGATGATTTCATTGATTTTCAAAGACGCTTCCACCAAAATTTCTTGTAAACCATCGGTTTCAATTCCTTTTTCTTCATAAAATGTATAGACAATACCATAAAAAGCACTTGCCGAAGGATGATTTTTAATTTCATCCGGAATGGTGCTATCGGTTTTAGACAACACATTCTTTCTGATATCATTCATTCGTTTCAGGTACTCTAAATCACTGATTCTTTTGCTGTAAAACTCACTGATAGTCGCCTCGATAAGCTGTGAAAACTTCTTATAAAAAGCCGGGTCTTCATCCATTCTTTCGTTGATGTGTTTGGCGGTACGCGTGGCGATTTTATCCGCTTTTGCAGCATTACCTACGGTTTTTTGAAGTTCCTGTTGAAATGCTTCTTCGTCAAAGATATCCACCAAGTCCGTAAGGATTTCAATACCTTCAGTAGAAATATGCTGATCAATCAACTGTTGAATTTGTCCTTCGTATTTTTTATAATCCACTTTGTCTGAAAACCTTTGTGCCACAGTAGTGCGTAAGTTCATAAAGAATTTCAAATCCGACTTATACTTGTTGATTTTCTTTTCCGGAGTTGTTTTATGAAAATCCATCGACGACAAAGCCACTTTTAGGATACGTGCAAAATCTGCCAAGCGTTTATAAAAGTTTTCTCTAACATCCTGATCTCTTAAAACTTGTTGATATTCCTCTAAATCTCTTGTGTTTTTAATCGTTTTGAAAATCGTCAAAACTTCTTGATGTGCTGGATCTAATTTTTCAATTTCAGTTTTAATATTTGTCAAAGTTCCCACTAAATCCTTTTCATCAAACTCCTCTAAATCTGAATAGGTCAATAACGCATCGTCCAATTCTTCCACCACTCCCGCATAATCCACGATATAACCATAATCTTTGTCTGGATACAGTCTGTTCACTCGCGCAATCGCTTGTAATAATGTGTGATTTCTCAGTTTTCTTGTCAAATATAAAACGGTATTTTTCGGCGCATCAAAACCTGTCAATAATTTATCTACAACGATGATGATTTCCGGATGAGGTTCATTTTTGAATTGTGCGATAATATTTTCTTCATATCGAGATGAATTTCCGTGTTGATCCATCATTTTATTCCAGAAAGATTTCACTTCCTCATCTGTTTTTCCATAAGCCGTTTCTTCACCTTCTCTATCATCTGGTGGAGAAATCACCAACTCACAACTCACTTTTCCAATTTGTTTTAAATAATTGTAATATTTGACCGCAGTTTTCTTACTGCTACAAACGAGTTGTCCTTTGAAAGGCGTTCTCCCTTGAAAATTTTGCACAAAATGCTGACTGATGTCCCAGGCAATGGCATAAATATTTTGGTCTGCATCCGCAATTTGGGTACTGGCTGAAAATTTCTTCTTTAAATCTGCTTTTTCATAATCCGATAAATTTTCAGAAACCAAGTTGAAATAATTATCAATCACGTCCTTATTCACATTTTGCTTCGCATATCTCCCTTCGTACAATAAAGGCAAAACGGCCTTGTCTTCAACAGCATCATTGACGGTATAGGTATCAATCATGCCTCCAAACTTTTCTGCCGTACTTTTGTCTTTTTTGAATAAAGGTGTACCTGTAAAAGCAATAAAACACGCATTCGGCATCGTTTTTTGCATATTGATATTGAACGTACCGTGTTGTGTGCGGTGTCCTTCATCCACCAAAACGAAAATATTTTGACTTTCCAGCGGTTGTTTAATTCCTTTCACCGCAGTTTCAAACTTATTAATAATGGTCGTAACAACGGCATCTGTATTGCTTTCCAAAATTTCAATCAAATGCGCTCCCGTTCTGGCGTTGAGCACTTCCAAACCAATATTTCTGAAAGTACCAGTGATTTGCTTGTCCAAATCCGTTCGGTCAGTAACCAAGATGATTTTTGGATTCTTAATGCTTTCTTCTCTTGCAATTGCCTCAGCCAACAATGCCATTGTGAGTGATTTTCCACTTCCTTGTGTATGCCAAATGACTCCGCCTTGTCTTCTTCCATTTTCAATGGTTTTGACTTGATTCATTGCCTTTTTCACAGCGACAAATTGCTGATAACGAGCGATTTTTTTAATGCCATTATCGTAAAGGATAAAATTCCGTGTCAAATCCAACAATCTTTTCGGATTTGCCACAGCATACAGAAGAACATCTTGCTCGGTCAAGGTAAATTCATCTTCAAATAATTGATAAATAAATTCAGCTTTTTCTTTACTGAAATAATCAGTGTTCTGTCTTGGTTTTACGATTTTTCGAATCGTTTCAGCAGGCACTTTTATATTTTTCACCTGTTCTATCTCAGTTGGAGCAATAAACTCTTCGCGCCAGGTATTCCAAAATTCTTCCGGAGTTCCATTGGTAGCATATTTTGCATAACCCACGGCACAACTGATTAATATTTGAGCATATACATAAAGTCCTCTGATTCTATCCCCATGTTGATTGCGTAAATGTTGAGAAATTGCTTGGCGGATAGGTTCTTTGAGGTCTTCTCTTTTATTTTCGATGATGCCCAAAGGAATTCCATTAACAAACAACACTAAATCTGGTCTGAGTTCTCTTTTTCCATCGGTTTGCAAGACATTATATTCTTCGACTATGTGAAAAACATTGTTTTCCAGATGGTCCCAATCGATGAACTTTAGCGTGTATTCTCTTTTATTCCCTTGAATGGTTTGATCTAAAGTTGTTCCCAGCGTCAGCAATTCATAAATGTATTGCGTCGCAGCGATGTAACCCTGTTCAAAAGGAATTTCTTTTAATCTCAGTACGGCTTCATCTATATTGCTTTGGGTAAACTTTTCTGTATGACTTGAAGACACCCTGATTTCATTGAACTTTGCCAATTGTTCTTTTAAAATCGGTTCTAATAAAACATTTGAAGATTTATCATAGCGTAGTGCCATTGCTTCATCATTAGACAGGAAAGTATAGCCTGAATTGATCAGCATTCGCAATGCCGGCAATTGAGAACTGTAGTCTTCTTGAAAGTTGATGTTTTGCATAGTTTTTTTTTCAATTAACAATTAATAATGTACAATGAACAATTGCAATGTACAGTTATTCTATTTATTGGTCGTTTTCTATATTAGCTTTTAATTAGATTCATTTATTGTCATTTATGAAATTTATCTTCCTTCCAATTTTTCGGATTATTGATGATGTAATTCGCAATGCGATAATATGCTTGTTCGTTTCGGATGATATGTTCGTAATAATTTCGTTGCCAGATTTTGAAATTTAAATTTATTATTTTTTCCGTCGTCGGGGCGAATTGCAATTCGCCCATTTCTCTCTTTTCTGATTTTTCTATATCTGATTCTTTCGAAGCGAATTCATCAGGAGAGGATTCCTTTGGGGCGAATTGCAATTCGCCCGTACTGGAATTTGATTTTCCTTTTTCTAATTCGCGCGTGCTGGAATCCGATTCTCTTTTATTTATTTCTTCTTTAATTTTCTTTATTGTGGCGATTTTAAATCCTCGGATGATGGCGCCTATTGTTTGGGAAGGCGATTTGAATTTTCCGATATCCGATGGGGTGGCCGAGGCGAATTGAGATTCGCTCTCAGGAGATTTTTCCTTTTTATATAATATTTCAATAATGCCATGGATGTGATTGGGCATCACGATAGATTGGTGAATTTTGCAATTTTTCCTGATTTTTTCTGTAGCAAGCCATTCTTCCCAAGCTATTTTGCCAAAAGCGTTTAATTTCATTTCGCCATTTTCAATATTCCCAAATAAATGTGCCCTGTCTTGGCAACATATCGTGATAAAATACAATCCCGCCTGCGAATAATCGTAGCCTTTGAGCCGTATGGAACGGCGGTTGTGGATGTTGGGATTGTATGTGTGCATTTTTTTGTTTAATTGGATTTTGAGAATTATTAATTATTTTATTTTTTATGCTATTTCTTTTCTGCTATTTTACTTTTCATCTAAAAACCAGAATAGCCGGTAAAGCTATTCTACTTATTGGTCGTTTTCTTTATTAGCTCTTTTGGAAAACCAAATAATCTCATTAACAATTCTTGCGATTTAATTTTAAAAACAGGAATCTTATTTCCTAATACTGTAATGCCAAAAGCTCCTAAAAGTGTAAACACAAAATTATATTTCTCAAGGAATACAATTGTTTTGACTGAGTAAATTGGAAGTTTAAATAATCCATATAATAGAGCAAATAAAATTATTAATTGTAAAATCCAAGCCAAAACTTTAATACGTTTTGAGAAATTGTAACTGAATTTTTTTAGTGCAGTTACTTCACTTCCATCGCTAGCTTCTTTTTGATAAATGATTAAATCATACGCTCTAACTACACATAAAATATAAAAATCATTTTTATTTTCAAATAAATTTATGTTATCAATTATGCTTTTATATGCTGTGTTTAGCAAGTTATTATTAATTTCGGACGGATTGTATAATTGTAAATACAATAAAATGATTTCTGCTTGATTGCTCTTGCTTGCATAGTTTTCATTCAAAATATTTTCGAATGTAATTGTTGTAGCATTTCTGATTCTTATTGAAAGAATATTATTAATCCAAGTCTTTTCAATATTAAATTTACAGATACCAATAATTAAACTAAATATGAAATAATCATCATTTACAAATGGTGCAGATGATTGATTTTTCGGATTACTTTTACTTTTTGGAGTGTAAACTTCTTTAAATTGATTTTTATCATTTGCTTGAATAGAAGTAAGAAGATTTAAAAATTGTTCTTCAGTTTCACTTATATTTCTGTTATATAATGAAACAATATCTTTATCCATTAAAAAATAATGAAAAGCCTTTAATTTTAAACTTTCATTTATTCTTTCCATATATAAAACTCTACTTTCTAAAGAAACCATTTTTTTCGTTTTAAACCATAGTTTAATTTATCAGCATCCCAACCTTGTACTTTTCGCATTTTACCAAGCAATTTTGAAATAAGTTTTGAATACTTCATTGTTGCAGGTTCTTCCGAAGGTAAAAAACTGCGCCACGACAAATAAGTAAATGAAAAAATTTGATGAGTAATGTAACTTAAATCGTAAAACAGCATATCATTTAATTCGTTATTGTTATAATTACCTTGTGGTGTACGAATCTTTATTTGAATAGGCTTGCTCATTCCGTGTTTTGATGTTTTTAATTCATTTGCCCCCAACATTTGTATAATACAAGTTTCTTCATCAAGAAAAATATTACTTGCTCTAGCAGGTATGTACTCTCCTTTCAAAACATTTTTCCCATAGGTTTTTATTCCTTTTTGATTTGGGTCAAATAATAATATTGGGTGTGTCTTTCCTATCGTAACAAATGCAAATTTAATATTGTATTGAGGAGTGTCTTTAATCAGCTGACTGATTACATCAAACTCCATATTTTTGATTGGTTTGAAAATATGAAATATAAACCGAACCGTGTCTCCCTCGTTCCAACCTTGCTCCTCAGAAAGTCGTTTAATGGACTGTTTCAAACTTCTCAATAATTCTTCAAAGTAGTTTTCATAAGCCACATCTCTTACTTTGTCACCTAGCAAATATTGTCCATCACTTGAAAGAAAGGTTGTTATACCGACAACACGACTACTTGTCGCTCCTACATATTGATTCTTTCTAAGCCAACTGTGGCCAATACCAATTACTAATTCTCTATCAACTGAACGCTGGGTTGGTAAAACCCAAGGCGTACCACCTAATTTAGCATAGATTTGTAATGCTATTGAATTTAAAATATATTCATTATGATTCTTTATAATTCGTGTAGTAACAAATTGTACAGGAACTTCAAGAGATAGCAATTTAGCTTTTATGTGATAATAGGGGTTGTTTTTATCGGGCTCTGACTTGAAGTTTTCTGGAATCTCAATAATGGCTATTTGCGGCTTATATTCATCAAAATCACGAATTACGGTTAAATATTCTTCTATTGTACTATTTTGAATTTGTTTAACTTCAAATGTGATGTTATGTAAATCATATTTATTGAGCAATCCTTTTTTGAAATATTGTGATTGCGGTAGGCCTTCTTTCAAATTAGAAAGAAACTCTGTAAAACTTCCTCTTATAGTGTTTTTGCAAATACATAGTACTTTGGGGGATTTAATATCAAAATAACTACTGTCATATGGTCCAAAATCATCTAAACCCTTGTCGGGATTAGTATTGATTGTTTTGGTAGCAGCTGGATCAAATATAAAAGTGGGGATTTTTAAATCAAGAGTATTAGTTACCGTTAATGGTGAAGTATTTACTGTAAAACAAAAACCGTCTTTATTACGAAACAAAATAGACTCTCCTTTATCAGTAAACAATGCTTTAGCTATTTTAGATATTTCCATATAAATATTCTTAGGATTATAAATATCTTCACGGTTTCGCTCAATGATGTTTAATATCTCACTACTTTTTTGTGGTGAAGTAGCAAAACTTAAATAATTGCTAATATTGAATTTTGTTTTACGAATAAACAACTCTCTCAACTCGTATTCTTCTATTCCTTCGTTAGTCTTTACTTTTGCTTTTGTTCCGTTAATTTCTTTAATCACACCTATAAATTCTTCGTTGGGTGCAAGTATATTTTGAAGTCCTGGTAAAGTTTCAGCATACAATACTTCAACTCCGATTAAGTTATATTTTTCTGTATGCAAATCGGCACACGATTTGGTGAAAATCCAATTGCGTTTAAGATTAATTAAAAACCCAAATTGTTTTTTACCATTGATTTCAGTTAAGCGAAGCTGTATTTCAATCAGTTTTTTGTAGGCAATTTTATTTTTAAGCTCAGTGGGTAATACATTATATATTATATCGTCTTTTTGTTGTTTTGAGAAAAAGCGAAGAGGATAAAAATCTACGGGGATATATTTTGGAAAACGTTCTCTAAAGGTTCTGAAAAATAAATGTTTTATAAGTGAAGAAGTAACGGAGGAGTCTCCATAGGTGCTTCGTTCTACGATTTCCCCGATTACAAAATCTTCATCAGCACTTTTATTAGATATATATATTTCGTTTCCATTTTTAAAAAACGAATGCGTTTCATTATACAAATTTCTTAACTCAGCCAGACGATGCTTACTGTACATTTCAGTATAAATTTGAAATCTTTCAAAACTTATATTGATGGGAAAATAATTTAATTTCATATTATATATTTTATTTAATCAGCTTTTTTAACTTCATTTAAAAACATCCTCATTTTCTATATAATTCAAATTCAACCACTTTAAAGCTTAAATTAAAAATCAATCATTATCCAACTATCAACTATCCCACTATCAACTATCCACTCTAAACCAACCTCTTCGTTCCTGTCAACAACACTTGCATCAAGCCTTTTTTCTGAATTTTGAAAGCCTCTAACTTCTGCTCTAAAAGCTCGATTTCTTTGTCGGCGGTTTGAATAAATTGAGCGAAAGCATTTTGTTCCATAATTGTAGGAATTGATAAAACCATATTTTCAAACTCAGATATCCATCTTCTTTTATGAGTAGTAGTATCAATTTTAATTAATTGGAGTCTTTCAAAAATGAAATAAATATTAAAGTTAGATTTTGTTTGTAAAAACTTAATTGCTGAAGATTTCACTTTAAATGAAAAGTCTACTAAACGACTTGCAGTTGTAAAATCATCAAAGATTATTACAGGTAATTTATTATAAATCCCAACATTTTCATCAGTATACCCTAAAACAAATGATTTATTTGCTGTTAAAACTGGCACTTTATTTTCATTTAATAAATCATTAAAATTATTACTTAAGTATTTCGTAGGCTGTTCATAAGTTAAGATTTCCTTTAATTCAATTTTTTTCCATCCCTTCGTAAAATCCTCTCCTTCCTTCGCTTGAATTAACTCTCCATTCTCCACTTTCAACTCTCCACTAAACAACCCTTGCATCAACCCTTTCTTCTGTTCTTTTTTGGCAGCGATTAATGCAGAAAGCTTTTCGATGGCTTTATCCCAAGTGCTTAGGCAATCGGCTATGGCTTTTTGTTCGGGAAGTGGCGGGATGGGGAGTCGAATTTTAGAAAACTCGGATTTGTTTAATATGGGCACTGCTTGGTTTGCGGCTAAGAGTTTAATACTTTTTGCTTTCTGTTTTAAAATATTAAACAAATAATAAAAATGAGTTTGCTTATTTGGAATGACTGAATTGATTTGCTGATTTGTAATCAAATTTTTGCCACTGATTGAAACTTTACCAATTGTGGAACCAATACAAACAAATAAAATGGAATTTTTAGGTATTAATCTCCCTTGTTTAATTCCTAATTCAGTTAAGGTTTTTTCTGTTTGATTAACATAAGTATTTTCCTGAATATCAACAGGAGAAACAAAAAGCTCGTCCCCATTATAATATTCTGAAATAGTCGTCTTTGGAGTAGATCCTGTCACAACATCACCTAAATCTCCTATTCTTTTCACCTCCCAATCTTCTGGAATCATTCCTACTGAGGTTTTTTTGTAGCCTGGTTTTATTGGTTCGGCTGTATTTGTAATGTTATGTTTTGTTGTTTTCATTTTTCTTTCTTTTATAGAACGCTGATAACACGGATTTTGCTGATTAGCACAGATTTTTTTTATATCACCAATCTAAACCTGAAATTATCCGCTACATCAGCGTAAACGGCGTTCCATTATTAACTATTTATTGTCCAACCCTTAACTATCCAATCTTCAGGTATCACGCCTACTTTTGTTTTTTTGTAGCCTGGTTTTATTTCTATTTTATCTTCTGTTTTAATTGTTTTCATTTTTCTTTCTTTTATAGAACGCTGATAACACGGATTTTGCTGATTAGCACAGATTTTTTTATATCACCAATCTAAACCTGAAATTATCCGCTACATCAGCGTAAACGGCGTTCCATTATTAACTATTTATTGTCCAACCCTTAACTATCCATTATTCACTCCCAACTCTCCAACTATCCACTCCCAACTCCCAACTATCCACTATCCAACTCTCCACTATCAACTATTCAACTCTCCACTCCCCACTATCAACTATTCAACTATTCAACTCTCCACTATCAACTATTCAACTCTCCACTATCCCACTATCAACTCTCAACTCTCAACTATTCACTATCCACTAATAATTAAGTTTTCTCAAGTACATCTTCATTTTCCCTTGCACTTCTTCCAATTCTTTTTCCAAGTTTTGAATTTCTTCCTTCACGGCTTTCATATCCACTGGTTCTTCTTCCTCAAACGTATCGACATAGCGCGGAATGTTCAGGTTGAAATCATTTTCCTTGATTTCCTCAAAGGTGGCTACATAGCTGTATTTATCTTCCACCACACCCGCAGGATAAGCTCCATTTTTGAATTCTCGATACGTATTGACAATCCTATCAATGTCCTCTTCTCTCAATTGATTTTGATTGGTGCCGCTTTTGAAATGCGCACTGGCGTCTATGAAAAGTACATCGGTTTTTTTCGCTTCTCTTGCCTTGTTAAATATGAGAATAGAAGCAGGAATTCCGGTTCCGAAGAATAAATTATTCGGCAATCCAATAACAGCATCCAAAATATTTTCTTCGATTACTTTTTGTCTGATTTTCCCTTCTGAACTTCCTCTAAACAATACGCCGTGTGGCACAATTACACCTACTTTACCGCTATTTTCTTTGGCGGATTCTATCATGTGCAACACAAACGCCCAATCACCACGACTTGTAGGCGGCATTCCTCTCCAAAAACGATTAAACGCATCGGTTTCGGCTTCTTCTTTTCCCCATTTTTTCAAAGAAAACGGAGGATTGGCAACTACCACATCAAATTTTTTGAGACTGGTCGGACTTTCCGTATGTCGTGGGTTACGAATGGTATCTCCCCAGCGAATGCTCGCATTGTCAAATCCGCGCAAGAACATATTCATCACCGCCAGCGCCCAAGTACTTCCATTGTTTTCCTGTCCGTACAGTGCCACATCTTTGGTTCCCACTTGTTGTGCCGCTTTAATGAGTAAAGAACCCGAACCACAAGTAGGGTCATAAATGAGCGAACCAGGTTCACCTTTGGTCAGTTTGGCTAACAACAAAGAAACTTCAGACGGCGTAAAGAATTCGCCTGCTTTTTTACCGGCACCACTTGCAAAGTTTGAAATCAAGTATTCGTAAGCATCTCCGATAGCATCTTTATTCGCTAAGTGAGACGGCATTAAATCCAGTTTTGCAAAATCCACCAAAAGCTGTTTCAATCGGGCGTTTTTCTCCTTTTCACTTCCAAGGTTCGAGCTGTTAAAGGAAATGTTTCTAAATACCCCCGAACCGGATTCACCGGTCAGCTTTTCACGATTGGCTTCTTCCAAATCGGCCAAAGCAATGTCGATAAGTGAGCCGATATTAGGTTCGTTTCGGCTTTCGTACAAATAATCAAACGTACTCGTTTCGGGAATGATAAAGCGTTCGGCTTGCATAGCACGTTCGATTCGCTCTTGGTTTCCATCGTATTTTTCGTGATACTGCGCACGTTTTTCTTTGTTCACATCGCTGATGTATTTGATGAACAACATGGTCAATATATAATCCTTGTACTGTGAAGGGTCGATTACGCCTCTAAAAGTATCGCAGGCATCCCAAACGGTTTTGTTAATGTCTGAAGTTTGAATTTTGCTCATAATTTTGCTGTATTGTTTAACAAGTTCTGAATGTATATTTCTTTTAATTCCAATATGTTATGGGTTAATTTTTTTTCTTTTTCAAGTAGTTTATTGATTTGGACAATTTCTTTTTGTTTTTCAATGTGAGGAACGTCAATCACTAAATTTTGAATTGTTTTCAAATTCAAGTACGGCATTCGTGTGTTTTTTGTCTGTGTTTCGTTTAATTTTTTCAATTCTTCCGAATGATTTAAAAACCAAATTAAATAATCTTTTAGTATTCGGTTTTCATCCGGTTTTAAAATCACAAAGCTGGTCGAAGCCACAAACTGTTCTCCAGCCGATTGCGGAAGTTGATACGCTTTAAATTTAATTCTCACAGAAAACAAGATGCTGTTTTTATCTGCAATGAATTGCGATTTTCCTTCAAAATCAACTCTTGTCAATTCACTATTTAGCTGATTATCTTCATCAAAATCTCTCAAGTTCAAATACACATGCGAACCCTCATCCACAAATTCAGAGGATTTGATATAAACACCGGGATGTATCTTTGAAATTTCGCTTAATAAATATTTCATCTTGTTTAAACCTCCGATAAAGATAGTGTTAATTTTATTCTTTGTAGCAATTCTACTAAAAATTTTGCTATTTATCCGATGCAAGATAACAGATAGGTATGCCAGAATATGTCGGATTGGCAAATAAATTGAAATTTTCTTATTTGATTCAATGATGGAGGTTAAAAAAAGAAATCCAGATAAAAGGATTAATGGTTGATATTATTGCTCTTGGCCTTGCCATACAAGTTAGAATACCATTTGATCGTTTACTTCCCGATACAAAATGTAATAACCCTTCAATATCAGCGGTTTACGTGTATTGGGCAACAAATGGGCAACAAATAATGTGGCCTTATAGATAATTAAAAGCTAAAGATAGGAAGAACAGGAGAACTTTTAACTGCCAAAAGCTTCACAAAT
>Ga0209487_1003118_pt1 | contig 13137 bp, 14 predicted proteins | sample Poulit2012_FD_187524 | JGI IMG/M metagenome (GOLD analysis project Ga0209487, IMG submission 187524) | Agricultural soil microbial communities from Georgia to study Nitrogen management - Poultry litter 2012 (SPAdes) (version 2) | ecosystem: Environmental > Terrestrial > Soil > Agricultural land... | reverse complement strand
TATTTGCCGTATTTCTGTTAGGAAAAGTCGGGCCCGGCAGTGCGCGTGCGCTTCATTTCGTAAAAGCCCGGTACCTGGGCGACGAGCAAGCAGCCGTCCCAGAGTTTTCCGGCCTCTTCGCCCTTGGGGGCGGGGGTGATGACCGGTCCGAAGAACGCGGTGCCTTCAAAGGCCACGATGGGCGTACCCACGTCCTCTCCTACGAGGTTGATGCCGCGGCTGTGGCTTTCCCGCAACTGGGTATCAAATTCGTCGGAGTCGTAGTACTTCATGAGGTCTGCCGGCAGGCCCACCTCTTCGAGTGCTTCCTTCACAATGTCTTCGTGCGGCTCGGACTTGCGGCGCCCCTCGGGGTGGTAGCGCGTCCCGATCGCGTCATAGAGCTTCTTGACATATTCGCGGCCGTGGAGTTCCTGTGCGGCAATAATTACGCGCACCGGGCCCCACGCCTTGTCCATCGACGCGCGGTAGTCAGCGGGGAGATCGCGGCCCTCGTTCAGCACGGAAAGGGACATCACGTGCCAGTTGACTTCGATGTCACGGACCTTGGTGACTTCTTCTATCCAGCGGGAAGTCATCCAAGCCCAGGGGCATTGTGGGTCGAACCAAAAATCTGCAGTCGGCTTTGTCATGCTCTCATGATCTCAAATCTATGGCGCAGAAGTAAGGCGGCCACCATCCGAGGCCTAAAACCGGCGCAATAGCGACAACAGCACGGGCATATCTTTTAGGTCATCAACGACTACGGGCGCGCCGAATCCATCTGTGGTGGGCCGCAATTCGGTTGCGGTGTCCCCCGCCCAGGCGCGTTGGCCGACGACGTCCCGCAAGCGCAGTGCGGTCAAGCGCGGCTTTTGTTCATGCGCCCAAGCGTGCAGCGCTTCAATAAGCGCCCGCTGGGAGAAGTTGTCTTCTATGAGGCCCGCACTGCTTAAGACCCGCACCAGCGCGTCGTGGGCATTCGCGGCGTCACGGCGCAGTTCTTGCTCTTGCGCCGGCTCAATGTTAGTTGGAAGCGCCTCGACAAACTCTTCCGCGAGGTAGTTCGCCAAGGGGATATCCATGGGGGTCGTAATTTCTAGCATTTGGGCGGGCGTAAATGTCTCGGTATTAAGCGACCGCTGCCCCGGTTCATCACGCCACAGATTAACGGCGGTGGTCAGACCCGCTTCTTGCGCAGCCGCTTGCCATTCGGATTGATTTTGGACGGCGAGAATCACCTCAATGCCCGCCCGCTCGGCTTCAATAGCCAGTACCGCGAGCAACGGTTGCGCATCCTCGGCAGCTGCGGTTGGCGTGGCCACGAGTCCCCCGACGCCGTGGCTGGCGAGCTGGAACTCGCGCACGAGATCCGATAGATCTGCATTCGTGGGGTCCCACTGCCAATCACGCAGCAGGCCGATGCGCATTCCGGCGCCGCGAGCGCGTTGATGGGCTCGTTCGAACTGTTGCGTTATGAACCACTGGTAGCGCCGGTGTTTCTCAATCTCGTCCTGGAGTTGATCACCGGCCCGCCGGGCCCCAAAGGAGTCCGGCTCGGCAGCGTCTTCGGGCCACGAGGTTTCGGTGCGGTGACAGTTTTCTGCAATCGCAGCCCAGAGGGCAAAGTCGGCTAGTTCTTGGCCTTCCCGGGCCACATAAGCGTCGTATTCGGCCTGGCGGGCGGGCGAGAGTTCGACTGCGCGGATGAGATCGAGGGCCGCTGTTTTCGCCTGGTGGATCTCCGGGACGTTTATGGGGTCGGTGGTGGAATTCAGTTTGTGGAATTCCTCCGCCTCCCACTCGACGAGGGCGCGATCGGGAGCGGTTAGGTACGAAAATTCGGGTATTTCTTCCACCCGCAACACCGCGGTGGGAACGTAGCGCTGGCGCACCTGCGGCGCTAAGAAACTCGCCGGGGCCTCTTCTTCACCTTCAAATTGCAGCTGGTCAAAAACCTCGGGCCGCGGGTAGATGAAATCACTTCCCACCAGGGCCGCGAGAACCCCCACCTCGGCGAGGTCCGCAAGGTCACCGATGCCCCACGAGCGCCGCGATCGAACCGCCGGCAAATCCAGCGTCAGCCCCCACCCATTTACCTGCCCGCTCGCGCGCGGTGTCACGAGCAGCAGCGCGGTGGCGTTGCGGCTGTCGCTGATGAGTTCAACTCGGTAGTAACCGACCGGCAACGTCGCGGGAATTTCAAAAGTCGCGCGGCCGATGAGTTCGCCGTCTATCTCCTGCGGGTCGTACCAAAGATCGAGTTGTTCCAGCTCTTGTATCGAATCCGCGTCGACGGGGCTCGCGTCAATTGCGGGCGAACGAACCGCGGTAATACTCACGACCACGTCATCACCGTGCGTGACGTGTACTGGAAGTTGCTGGGCGCTCCCGGTGGTAACGATCGTGCACCGCGGGAGGACTTCACGCCAGGCTTCTAGGTTCGATTCAATCTGGCTGGTCTCCCCGTTCGACATCCACGACCTCACTTTTGCGCGCATTTGTTTTGGCTTTAACCTCATTTTGCCAGACTCCACTCGTAATACCTGGGCAAAACTCTCATCAGGCGGGTTGTCGCGTTAGCCTGGCTGCTGTGTATATCGCAGAGAAAGTAACCGAGACCGTCACCGAAGCAAGCGGCGACCTGCTCGAATTCTTATTAGGAAAGCCCCTGCGCATCGCCTGCATCATCGTGGGCGGCTTCATCGTGGTGGGCCTGTTGCGCATGCTGATCAATCGGATGGAGAACCGGGTCGCGACCGGCGAGCCAAAAGCACCAAAGCGCCGCCTCGGAAAATTAGCGCCTGCGGAGATTTCGAAAGCCCTGCGCGCCACGAACCCAGCGGCCGCGCAGCGCCGCGCCCAGCGGGCCCGCACCCTGGGGTCGGTATTGCGTTCGACCTCGGCACTTTTGGTCTCCACGATCGTCATTTTGATGGTCTTAGCGGAGTTGGGGGTCTCCGTTGCTCCCCTCCTGGCTTCAGCAGGGATCGTTGGTGTCGCGCTCGGCTTCGGCGCCCAAACCCTCGTCAAGGATTTCCTGTCCGGGATTTTCATGATGGCGGAAGACCAGTATGGGGTGGGCGACGTGGTCGATTTGGGCGATGTTTCTGGCACCGTGGAGGGTGTGGGTTTGCGCGTTACTCGCGTTCGCGAGTACAACGGCACCCTGTGGTACGTACGCAACGGCGAGGTGCTGCGGGTCGGAAATATGACGCAGATGTGGGCGCGCGTGCTCTACGACGTGAAGATTGACTATGACGCGGACGTCCAGCAGGCCCAGGACCTGCTGCTTCGGATTGGCACCGACCTGGCCGAAGACGAGGACTGGTCGGGTGACATTTTGGACACGCCGTCGATCACGGGAGTTGAAGACCTCGACGCGGAGGGTGTCCGCCTGCGCCTCATAACGAAGACGACACCCGGCATGCAGTGGGCGCTCGGCCGGGAACTGCGGCGCCGCACCAAAGAGGTCTTTGATTCACATCAGATCCGGCTGGCGAAAACTCAAATTCGTGTTGAAAGTACGGACGGCGCGACTTCGGAAGCGTAGTACCGCTCGCTTTTAGGACTCGATGCTGAACAGTGGTTCGCCGGCCTCAATTTGGCTGGCAACATCAGCAATAATTTCCAGTTCTTCTTCGAAGGCTTCCATCGCGATGACGGGGCAGATGGCGTGCCGCCCGGAAGCCTCCACGTCATTGGGGTCCCAGGAAACTAAAACCTGCCCCGCGTCGACTTCGTCGCCCTGCTCGACGTGCAGTGCAAAACCTTCGCCCTGTAATTGGATTGTGTCCAGCCCCAGGTGCACGAGGACGGCGCGCCCGACATGGTCGGGGTCATTACTTTGAATTACAAAGGCGTGGGTGTGCAATGAGGTAACGATGCCCGAGATCGGGGCTACCGCATCGATCTCGCCATCCGTGGGGCCGGCGGGCGGATCGATCGCGATTCCCGGACCCACCATGCCGTCGGAGAAAACCGGATCCGGAACTTCATCGAGCGCAACTACCACTCCCGGGACGGGAGCCAACACGGTTAGATTCACCGCAGCTCCTGCATTTTGGCAGCCAGGTCGTCGGCCTCTGGCCCGACTACGACTTGGACTATGCGTCCGGAGTGGACGACACCAAATGCGCCCTTAGCCTTCAGTTCTTCATCGTTAACGTGAGCCGGATCGGCCACCTGAACCCGCAATCGGGTGATGCACGGTTCTAGATCGACAATGTTCTCAGCGCCTCCGAGAGCGGAAATAAAATCCTGTGCCTTGCTCATTGTCTCTCCTTATAATTTTTGTGCCGTGATTTTATGAAAATTCTAGCCCTAATCAGCGACTGGTGAGGAAGTCCGCCAAGGTAGCGATCGCGCTGGCAGCTTCGTCGCCACTCGCACTCAAAATTATCTCATCGCCTTCGGCGATGCCCAGGTTCATGACAGCCAAAATCGAGGTGGTTTCAACCGGTTCTGATTCGGCGGTGCTGATGAACACGATCGCTGGCTGGTCACCAGCTAATTGCACGAACTGGGCGGCAGAGCGCGCGTGGAGCCCGTCAGCTACCGAAACGATAACTCTTTGCTCCATCCCACCGGCCTTCCGTGAAAAATCAGTATGTCGCCTGCCATCGTAGGCCCCCAGCGCCGTTTTCAGAGAATTCGGTGGGAGACTGGGCATGTGAGTACCGCAGAGTCCAATGCCAACCCCTCCCGCGCGAGCCGTCCCGATTCATTCTTCGAGGCCGTTGGTGGTCACGCCACATTTGAAAAACTCGTGCGCGTTTTCTATGAGGGCGTCGCGGAAGATCCCATCATGCGCGAGATGTACCCCGAAGAAGATCTGGGGCCGGCAGCCGAAAGGTTGCAACTATTTTTGGAGCAGTACTGGGGCGGTCCCACCACGTATTCAGACACCCGGGGGCACCCGCGCCTTCGCATGCGCCACGTGCCCTATTCGATTGACTCCGATGCTCGGGATCGCTGGCTTAAACACATGCGCGCCGGCGTGAAAGCGCTCGAACTCGCACCCGTCCACGAGGCCACGCTGTGGGATTATCTCGAACGCGCCGCATATTCACTGGTGAACACCCCGGATTAGGCAGGCGACATCCGCGCCAGCACGTGACCGGTGGGCGTGGACAACCGGTACCACTGACCCGAGCGATAGACCGCCACCTCATCTTCGGCGTGCACGAAACCCAAGACTTCCAGCGCAAATGCCGCACCAGAAGGAACCCCGGGGAGCATGGGCGTGAACCAGATGCGATTACGCAGGGCCGCGACCATCGGCATTCCGGGAACCTCGGGCGCCAGTTCTGCGAGCTCTTCGGCGCCGGTGCGTGCCGTGTCGATGACTTGCTGGGCATCGAGCGTGCCCACCGGTTCCCACCCGGAAACGGGGGGTAGTTCTGCCGCCCAGCGGGTTTGAGCCAGTACGGGTGGAACACCCAGTTCCGAGTTCAGTAAGTTAATTTCGCGTGCCAAGCGGTCGGCGACACCTGCCAAATACACGGTGACATCAACATCGCCCGGACGAGCTAGTTGAAAGGTACGCATCCCCAGCACAGTGCCAGCGACGCCGTCCATTATTGAGACCCAAGCGGCTAGTACGGGGCGCTGCGCGGGCGCGTTTAGGTGCACTGCTCCCCCACCATCGACACGCCGGGCGCGTCCGATGAAGGTCTTGAGGTCTTGCCAAACGTTGGGTCCCGCCAGGTGCAAAGACTGTGCGGAGTTTTCGGATTCAAAGGGCGTGATGTGCGAGGTAGACACGCCTCCATGTTGCCTTGCCGATGGGGTGAAGGCGTAGGTGCGGGCGGCTTATCTGGTCAAATAGTGTCTGTGACCAGAATCCATGCCCCGGTTGACCAACTGTTAAACGCCCTCTCTTTAAGCGCCGTAGCAGGAGACGACGACGTATTTTCCGGCGCGAACCTGCCCCACCCGTCGGGCCGCATTTTTGGCGGACACACGCTGGCGCAGGCACTCCTCGCCGCGGGCAAAACCGTGCCCGAAGGCCGGTTGCCCCACTCGATGCACGGGTATTTCCTGCGGCCCGGAGATGTGAGTGTGCCGTCGACTTTGGCGGTGGAAAGGATGCGCGATGGCCGGTCGTTTTCGGCGCGCCGGACCCATGCCCTGCAACATGGCAAACCAATTTTGTCGATGATCGCCTCGTTCCAGGAGCAGCAAGGCGGCTTCGATCATGAGTTCGCGATGCCCGATGTGCCCGGCCCGGACGAAGCGCAAAGCGTCATCGATTTGCTCGGCCCCATCGATCATCCGGCCGCGCAATACTGGGCGAAAGAGGGCACATTTGAGGTGCGCCATGTCTCGTCCCCACTGTGGCTCGCCCCCGATCCGCAACCAGTTGAATCGCAATCCCTGTGGATCCGGTGCCGCGCCGATTTGCCCGATGACGACCTATTGCATGCCGCCTTGTTGGCCTATTCCTGTGACCACGTGATGCTCGAGCCGATTCTGCGACGTCATTCCCTGAGTTGGACGACGCCGGGAACTTCGATTGCGAGTTTGGATCACGCCATGTGGTGGCACCGTCCAGCGCGGGTTGACGAGTGGTTGCTCTACTTACAAGACTCCCCCTCCGCAAGCGGGGGACGCGGCCTGGGCATGGCGAAAGTTTTCACCCAAGCAGGGGAACTAGTGGCGACAATCGCGCAAGAGGGAATGGTGCGCGCCCGCGACTAAACGCGAGTCGATGCGCGAGAGCGTGCGGCTCAAAGCCGACTGCGCGCTGTTGTTTTTAGCGCCGCCGGAACTTCGGAGCGTCACCCAAAAGTGGCTCCCATGCGGCGCGTTCAGGTGCGGTAACGCGGCGGGGCTTTTGCGTGTGGGCGTCCGCCATGACAATTGTGGTCAGGGCGTGGGCGTACTTTTCGACGCCGCTTTGGTCGTGGACCTCGTAACACAGGTCCAGGCTCGCGCCACCCAGATGACTGATCCACATGCTGACCTGCAGCGGGGCCCGCTGATACGGGATTGGGCGCAGGTATTCGATTTCGAGGCGGGCAATCAGCGTCGCGGTTTGCGATCCCGGTGTGGCATCAAGTACCGCCGTTGAGGGGCGGTCCGGATCAGAGGAAGCCCAGAAAGCATGGATCCGGGCTTCCTCCAAAATCCGTAACAGTTCGGCGTTATTTACGTGGCTGTACGCGTCGATATCCGACCATCGCACGGTAACCGGAACGGTAATTTTATTCGGCATCAGTCACGCGTTAGCTTGCGGTAGGTCACGCGATGCGGCCGCGCGGCCTCCGGGCCGAGACGGTCGACCTTATTTTCTTCATAGGCCGCGAAGTTACCCTCAAACCAGTACCACTGAGCCGGGTTTTCTTCTGTGCCTTCCCAGGCCAGAATGTGGGTGGCAACGCGGTCGAGGAACCACCGGTCGTGGGAGGTCACCACGGCGCAGCCGGGGAATTCCAGGAGCGCGTTTTCCAAAGAGCCCAGCGTTTCGACGTCCAGGTCGTTGGTCGGTTCGTCCAAAAGCAACAGGTTGCCGCCCTGTTTCAACGTCAGTGCCAGGTTCAGCCGGTTGCGTTCCCCACCGGAGAGCACCCCGGCAGCCTTTTGCTGATCGTGGCCCTTGAATCCGAAGGCACCGACATAGGCGCGCGAGGGCATCTCGACGTTGCCGACGTGGATGTAATCCAGCCCGTCCGATACGACCTCCCAGACCGATTGATCGGGGTCGATGCCCGCTCGATTCTGGTCGACATAGGCGACCTTGACGGTCTCACCGATTTTCAAGTCTCCCGAGTCGAGGGATTCGAGACCGACGATCGTTTTAAACAGGGTGGTCTTACCGACGCCGTTGGGGCCGATGATTCCGACAATGCCGTTGGGCGGGAGGGTGAAAGATAGTCCATCAATTAGGACGCGGTCCCCGAAGCCCTTCTTAATATTGTCGGCCTCCAATACGACCGATCCCAGTCGCGGGCCGGGCGGAATTTGGATTTCTTCGAAGTCCAGCTTCCGAGTGCGCTCGGCCTCGGCGGCCATCTCTTCGTACCGGTCGAGGCGGGCACGAGATTTGGTTTGGCGGCCCTTAGCGTTCGAGCGCACCCACTCAAGTTCATCGGCCAGGCGCTTTGCGAGCTTGGCGTCCTTCTTGCCTTGAATCTGGAGGCGTTCCTGCTTCTTCTCCAAGTAGGTGGAGTAATTGCCCTCATAGGCGTGCAAGCGCCCGCGGTCCACCTCGCCGATCCATTCGGCGACGTGATCCAGGAAGTACCGGTCGTGCGTTACCGCGATAACGGCGCCCGGGTACTTCGCCAAGTGCTGTTCGAGCCAGAGGACCGATTCGGCATCCAAGTGGTTAGTGGGCTCATCCAGGAGCAGCAGGTCGGGCTGTTCGAGGAGCAATTTACACAGGGCCACGCGGCGGCGTTCACCACCGGAAAGGACTGTGACGTCAGCGTCCGGCGGCGGGCAGCGCAGCGCATCCATCGCCTGGTGCAGTTGCGCGTCGAGATCCCACGCGTCAGCCGCATCGATCGCTTCTTGTAGTTTGCCCATTTCTTCCATGAGCGCGTCGAAATCGGCGTCGGGCTCAGCCATGAGGGCTGAAATTTCGTTGAAGCGGTCAACCTTGGCTTTGATTTCGCCCAGGCCTTCTTCGACGTTGCCTAAAACCGTTTTCTCTTCGTTAAGCGGCGGTTCTTGCTGCAAAATCCCCACGCTGTAGCCGGGCGTGAGGCGCGCTTCACCGTTTGACGCCTCATCCAGGCCAGCCATGATCTTCAAAATTGTGGATTTACCCGCGCCGTTCGGGCCAACTAGGCCGATTTTCGCGCCGGGGTAAAAGCTCATGGTGACGTCATCAAGGATCACCTTGTCGCCGTGCGCTTTACGCGCTTTGTACATGGTGTAGATGAACTCAGCCAACATTCCTCGTCTCAATAATGGGTGCGGATCCCTTGCAGTCATATCCCGCACAACACGGATTGGTGGCCGCTACGCGCACGTAGCGGCCACCATGAATAACATTTCTGAGGCAATTCTATGCGGTAACACCACATGTTGCTTGCGGGGGCGCGTGCTAGGCCCCGGCCGGCACCAGTTCGTCTTCCGCTTCTGCCCCAGATGGGAGTTCCGATTCGGAGCTCCCATGATCATTTTGTTCCTGGCCTCCCAGGCTTTCGGCGGTTTCGGCATTCGGAGAGGTGGCGCCATCTGCCTCCGCCGGCCGGCCCTGCTCATCATGACGCATGCGCGCATAGTGGGTTGCGCCAAAGCGCAGATCGTGGCCAATCGAACTGGCTACGAGTTCCAGCGAGAGCCGGGGCGGGCCCCCATCTTTCGGTTGCCATTCAGAGGTGCGGAATCTGCCATAAACGACAACCGGGTCACCTTTCCCAATTGAAAATGCCGCATTCATCGCGAGATTTCCAAATGCCATCACCGAATACCATTCGGTACGACCGTCCACCCATTCCTCTTTGGAGCGGTCGAAGTAGCGCGGATTCGCACCGACCCGAAACACCGCCATGGGCGTCCGCCCCGACGTGTTGTGCAGTTCGGGTTTATTTGCCGCGCGCCCGCGGACCGTTATAAATGTTTCACTCATGGTTCTCCTTAACTGGATCGGCCCGATACCGATTCCTTGAGAAACCACTTTGTGGGGTGCATGCTGCGCCCAAAACTGATTCGGCAAAACTCGCAGGTTCCCCGTGGGGACGTAGCGATGTGGATCAGTCGGCACGCGTTTGCGGCTGAGGCGTTTGCACCTGGGCCGTTTGCGCCTCGGCACCATCTACCGCGGCGCCTTGGTCGACCGCACCCCGCACGACCTCACTGGGGCGCCCGCCTTCTAGTTCGGCGCGCACGCGCGTGATGACTTCCCGCACTTCGCGGTGGGAATGGTGGACGGTCGTAATTGGCCCCACGATGCGCTCCCCCACCAGCGCGGCACTCGCAGCCCGCAGTCCCGCCCCGTATTCGGCCGAACGCTGATCACGCGCACGGCGCAGTTGGCTCCCAAATATGGCCAGCACGACCAGCCACAACACGATCATGATGGCGGCGCCGAGTAGCGGGACGGTCAGGCGTTCATAGCCGGCGCCCGCGAACGCATCGGTTAAGAACGGCACATTCCAGTTCGGGGCAGTTGGTGCGCTGTTAGGTGCGGCCGCCAACCAGATTCCCCAACCCACAAACGCCAGGGTCAGCAACAGGAAGAGCCACGAAAAGATCTGGCGCGCGCGGCGCAAACCCGTCGGCGGTTCGGGGAGCGGAACGTTTTGAAACGCCGAACGTAATTCGGTTTTCAGTTCGGCACCCAGCGGCACGGCGGCGCTCACCGATTGGGCCCAGAGTTCCGGCAGGCGCGCGCGGGCGGGGGTAATAATTTTTTCGCGCGCCGATTCGACGAGTTCATCGTCGATGGAATGCTCATCGGAGACTTTGGGGAGCGCCTCGCGCGTCTTTACATCGAGCAGCGCGTCGCGCATGCGTGCCTGCAGAGCCAGCACATCCCCCGCTTCGGACAGGGTTGCGGCCGCCGATGACACGGGCAGGTCTTCGCGCTTGGGCTCAGCTTCGGCCACGGTGGGGGCGAGCAAATCGCCCGCGGCGCGCAGGTCCACGGCGGCACGTACCGCGGCTGCCGATCTTGTTTGAGTTAACTGTGACAGCACCTCGCGCAGGGCGGGAATGCCTTCTTCGGTCTCGGTAGAAACAGCGCGCACCGGCACGTCATCAAGCCCGTCGGCCGTCAAGAGCCGTTTAATATCCGTCAGGAGCGAGGGGACCGCGACCTCCGGAACCGTGTCGATCTTGTTCAGCACGGCCATAAGCGAGCGTTCATGTCCGCCCAACTGCTGCAAATACTGGGTGTGGACGGCCGCATCGGCGTATTTTTGGGGGTCTAACACCCACACGAGCACGTCGGCGAGCGGAACGATTTGGTCGACGTATTCGCGGTGGTGTTCGGCAACGGAGTCGTGGTCGGGGACGTCGACCAGCACCAGTCCGCGTAAATCGTCCTCGGTGCCGGCGTCGAGTTCTGACTCACGCTTATAACGGTTTTCGGTCGCGATTCCCAAATGGTCGAGCAGCCGATCAGCGGATTCGCCCCACACACACGCGAGCGGCTCGGAGGTGGTGGGTCGCTTTACGCCGACTTCGGCGAAGTTGATGCCCGTGAGCACGTTAAACAGCGAAGATTTCCCGCTGCCGGTGCCCCCCACGAGCGCTACTACGGTGTAATCCACGCCGACGGACAGCCGGTCTCGCACCGCATCCAAGTGGGTATGCAGGTTTGCTGCCACATCAGCAGGGATGCGCTCGCCCGCCTGGACTGCGGCCTGTTCAACGGCAACAAACCTCTCAGTCAGGACGGCAGAAGACCGCTCCATTTTTGGGTTCGTGCTCATCAAATCTCCTACAGTTGTCGGGCAGCTTTCGCTAATTGTTCCCCACTCTTGCGCATGGGTAGCAGTCCCACCAGTTGATTGCGGACGGCGACCACCACCTCATCTGTTACCTCACCTTGAACGCTTTGTAATTTCTCGCTCAGGTCGTCGACAGTTTCGATGGCCTTCTCACCGAAAATGGTTCCCACCAGGGCATTTGCGCCACGCAAGCCGGTTGCGGCGGCTGCGAGCAGGGCGCCAGTTTCGCTTTCCCCCAGCGCGCGGGTTTGCTGGCGGCGCAGCTTATTGGATTTATCTGTCAGCCACGTGGCGACTACTTCGTCAACCTGCTTGCGCCAGGCCGCATAGCCGCTGGTTGCTGTTTCGGGAGCGTGGGTTTCTGCTTGCCAGCGCTCTTGTAGTTCCACATCGGCCACCGCCTGGGTAACTACGGTGTTCAAGAAGTCATATTGATAAGTCGCGAGCTTTTCTAATTCGGCGAAAACCACGTCGGCAACTGCCGTGAGCGCCGCGCTCACGGCAGCGCGATCCTTACGCCGCAATTTCAGCCGGTCACCGCTGGGGACGTTCAAAAGGTGCCAGGTTTCGCCGTGCGCCCGCCACGCGTCTTGCAGTACGTCGGAGGCAGGATCTACCTGCGCCCAGGGTCGTTTGGCGCGGTCGCGTAACTGGTCCTCGGCCCCGGCGCACCGCTGCGCGAGCTGCTTTAACGCTTCATCCTGTTCATGGAGCAGGTCCTCCAATTCTCCCAGCGGCTTCGACACGCTCGCGAGTGCGCCGCGTAACGACCGTTGCGCGACTATGTGGGCGTGCGCTGAGCCCGCCAATGCCTCGAGCCAGCGGCGCAGGGGCATTACCGATTCTGCAGCAAGTAGCCCGTGATGCGCTCCCGCATCCGCAATCACGAACAGCGGCGCCGTCCCTAATTTCGCTGCCCGCAGGCGTTGCGCCAAATCGAGCCGCACTTCGCGTTTTTCAGTCTCCCCGGTGCGATTCAAAACCACGGCGATGGCCACGTCCCGCTCCGCAGCGCGGGTGAGAACTTCCCACGGGACGGCGTCCCCATAACGCGTGGGGGTCGTGACGAACAGCCACAAATCGGCGCCGCTGAGGACCTTCAAGGCGCGGTCGCGGTTCTCCTCCAGCACGGAATCGATATCTGGGGAATCGATGAGCGCGAGGCCACGCGGCACGGTTTCAGAGGAAATAATCTCGACCTCGTCGGCCAAGGTTTTCCCCACGGGCTCGGTATCGGCGGGGTGGTGCAGCAGCACTGGACGCCGCGTGGTGGGACGCAATACTCCGGCTTTGGTTATTTCTTCACCCAGAACGGAGTTGACCAGCGTTGACTTTCCGGCACCTGTAGAACCCGCGATTACGACCAGCAGCGGGCGCGTTGCCGCCGCCAGACGCGGTTCAATAAGTTCCGAAAAGGTGATCAAAAGCTCGTCGCGCAGCTTCTCGCCGCGCTGCGACCAGTGCGGCAGGAAACGCAGGGTACGCAGTTTTTTCTCTACCCGTACCGCCGCATCGCGCTGATGCGCCGCCGCGGCCGCACGATACGCGATGGAAGTGCTCATGCCTTAACATTGCCCATTTCTGCGCCAAGACACAAAAAGCCGCGCCGTTATCGGCGGTTCGAGCCGCCTGGAAGGTGTAATCTGCCCATGCGCACCGATATGCTGACCCCGTTTGCCCCCGTAGCTCAGTGGATAGAGCACCGGACTTCTAATCCGTAGGTCGCAGGTTCGAATCCTGCCGGGGGCGC
>Ga0209487_1003117_pt1 | contig 13141 bp, 10 predicted proteins | sample Poulit2012_FD_187524 | JGI IMG/M metagenome (GOLD analysis project Ga0209487, IMG submission 187524) | Agricultural soil microbial communities from Georgia to study Nitrogen management - Poultry litter 2012 (SPAdes) (version 2) | ecosystem: Environmental > Terrestrial > Soil > Agricultural land... | reverse complement strand
GATGGGCATCATATTCATTGATGAAATGGATAAGATTGCAAAAGGCGGACAGAACTCGGGCGATGTTTCCAGAGAAGGCGTCCAAAGGGATATTCTTCCTATTGTCGAAGGCAGCCGGGTTCAGACGAAGTACGGATCTATCGACACGGAGCATATATTATTCATCGGGGCCGGCGCGTTCCATGTTTCCAAACCGAGTGATCTGATACCTGAACTTCAGGGCAGATTCCCGATCAGGGTGGAACTGGATAAGCTGACCGCCGCTGATTTTGAAAAGATACTGAAAGAGCCGAAACGCTCGCTGATCAGACAGTATGAAGCACTGCTCCAGACCGAAGAGGTCACCATCTCGTTTACGGATGAAGCAATTGTCGAACTGGCCAAAACAGCACATCAGGTCAATACGGATACAGATGACATCGGAGCCAGAAGACTCCATACAATACTCGAAACACTGCTTGAGGAACTGTTGTTTGAAGCGAGCAATATGCAGGGTGCACATGTAGAGATTACAGAGCAGTATGTAAACAGCAAATTGTCCCACATTCAGAAAGATGAGAAATTAAGTCAATTTATATTATAAAAAATAAAGGAGAATTCTAAATGAGTTCACTATTACAAAAAACAAGAGAAATCAATACACTTATTCAAAGCATTGCGGGCGTTAAAGTAGATTTTAATGAGGTATCTGAAAAAGTAAGCCGGGTTCTTGAATGTAACGTCTTCATCGTATCCCGTAAAGGTAAGCTGCTCGGTTTCGGCGTCAATCACAAAATTGAAAACGAGCGTATCATCGAAATGCTTGAAAACCGCCGTTTCCCTGAAGAATACGTAAATAAAATCATGAGAGTCAGTGAAACAACAGAAAATATCGATTTTGATAATGAACTGACAATCTTTCCGACAGAAGATTCATTCCAGGATTCCGAAACGACGATTCTGCCAATCTACGGCGGCGGAGAGCGTCTCGGCACTTTGGCGCTTGGCAGAGTGACAGAACAGTTCAGCCAGGACGATCTTGTGCTTGCTGAATATGCAACAACGGTGGTCGGCATGGAAATCCTGAGAGAAAAACATGAAGAGATTGAAAAGAAAGCCCGCGACAAAGCGAGCATTGCCATGGCTATCCGTTCATTATCATATTCAGAAAGAGAAGCGATCGAGCATATCTTTGATGAACTGAATGCCGATGAAGGACTCCTTGTTGCATCGAAAGTTGCAGACAGAGTGGGCATTACCCGTTCGGTAATCGTTAACGCACTCCGTAAATTGGAGAGTGCGGGTGTTATTGAATCACGTTCTCTGGGCATGAAAGGAACATTCATCAAAGTTAAGAAAGAAGACTTCCTGCCGGAACTCAGAAAAGAGAGCTAATATATATTTGATTTATGTGTTTATATATGGTATATTATTTAACGGCAAAAAAATTGCCGATTACGCACAATGTTATGCACGATGAAATCGGTGCTCATCACTGAGTGGTTTCGTCCAGTAGCATTGGAGGTAACAACAAAAGGAGGAAATATCATGGCAGTAATTACTATGAAACAATTACTTGAAGCTGGTGTACACTTCGGTCACCAGACACGTCGTTGGAACCCTAAGATGAAGAGATACATCTTCACTGAGAGAAACGGCATCTACATCATCGACCTGCAGAAAACAGTTAAGAAAGTTGCTGAAGCATATAACTTTGCTAAAAGCATTTCTGAAGACGGCGGTAAAATTTTATTCGTCGGTACTAAGAAACAGGCTCAGGACGCTATCAAAGAAGAAGCGGAAAGAGCTGGACAGCTGTACGTCAACCAGAGATGGCTGGGCGGTATCTTAACTAACTACAAAACAATTTCTAAGCGTATCAGACGCATTGACGAAATTGAAAAGATGGAAGCAGACGGAGTTTTCGAAGTACTTCCTAAAAAAGAAGTTGTTGAGATCCGTAAGGAATATGACCGTTTAATCAAATTCTTAGGCGGTATCCGTGACATGAAAGAAATGCCTAAGGCATTATTCATCGTTGACCCTCGTAAAGAGCGCAACGCAATCGCGGAAGCTCACAAACTGGGCATTCCTATCATCGCAATGGTGGATACAAACTGTGATCCGGATGAAATAGACTATGTCATCCCTGCAAACGACGATGCAATCCGTGCAGTACGTCTTATGACAGGTAAAATGGCAGACGCTGTTTTAGAAGGACAGCAAGGTGTTTCTGATGATGAAGTGGCAGCAGAACAGAACATTGATTTGGAAGAATCAGCTGAACCTGCTAAAGAAGAAACAGCAGAAACTAAAAGCGAATAGTTTTAATAGATTAAATGTTTAATATTGGTGATAAGTAAATTCTCTTATCACCTTTTTTAAAATATGATTCCAGGAGGATTAAGTAATGGCTACTATTTCGGCAAAATTAGTAAAAGAACTACGTGAAAAAACAGGTGCAGGAATGATGGACTGTAAAAAAGCACTTCAGGCAACTGACGGTGACCTTGAGGCAGCAGTTGATCATTTACGTGAAAAAGGCATTTCGAAAGCGGCTAAAAAATCAGACCGCATCGCAGCAGAAGGTCTTGTACACGTTGCTTCCAAAGGTAACGACGGTGTAATTGTAGAGATCAACTCTGAAACTGACTTTGTTGCACGTAACGAAGATTTCCAAAAGCTTGTTCAAGATATAGCGAACCATATCCTCGATGTTAAACCTGAAGATATCGATGCACTGAACAAATCAGAACTTGACGGTCAGACTGTAGAAGATAAAATTACAGAAGCAGTATCAAAAATCGGTGAGAAACTGACTTTAAGAAGATTCGTTCTTGCTGAAAAAACCGACAATGGTGCTTTTGGTGAGTACCTGCATATGGGCGGACGCATCGGTGTCCTTTCTGTGGTGGAAGGTACAACTGACGCTGAAGTTGCAAAAGGTGTCGCAATGCACGCAGCAGCACTCAACCCAAAATATGTTTCTTCAGACCAGGTTCCTGAAGAAGAGCTTAAGCATGAGAGAGAAATCCTCAAGCAGCAGGCACTTAACGAAGGCAAGCCTGAAAAGATCGTTGATAAAATGGTGGAAGGCAGAATGCGCAAGTATTTGGAAGAAATCAGCATCGTAAACCAGCCATTCGTCAAAGACTCAGAAATCACTGTGGAAAAATATTTACAGCAGCACGATTCAAAATTAGTTGACTTTGTTCGTTTTGAAGTTGGAGAAGGTCTTGAGAAAAGAGAAGAAAACTTCGCTGATGAAGTTATGGGTCAGGTTAATAAGTAATAAAAAGACACTTCGGTGTCTTTTTTTCTAAAATAAGCTCATCAAATATCATAAGTGAGGGAACTATAATGGCTGAATCTTCAACTTACAAAAGAATTGTTTTAAAACTGAGCGGCGAAGCACTGGCAGGCAACGACGGTTTCGGAATCAATCCCGAAGTGATCAAAAATGTTGCTTCCCAAGTGTCTGAAGCAAAAGAACTTGGAGTGGAAATTGCGGTTATCGTCGGCGGCGGTAACATATGGAGAGGCAAAGTGGGCAGTGACCTTGGTATGGACCGCGGCACAGCGGACTACATGGGAATGCTCGCAACCGTAATGAATTCACTTGCACTGCAGGACAGTCTTGAACAGCTCGGCTGTGAGACGAGAGTTCTGACTTCAATCGAGATGAAGCAGGTTGCGGAGCCGTATATCCGCAGACGTGCGATCAGACATTTGGAAAAAGGCCGTATCGTCATCTTTGCTGCAGGAATCGGCAATCCGTACTTTTCTACTGATACAACCGCGGCGCTCAGAGCTGCTGAAATTGAGGCAGATGTAATATTAATGGGTAAAAACAATGTCGACGGTGTTTATTCCGCAGATCCTAAACTGGACAATGACGCATTTAAATATGATAATTTAACATATATGGAAATGCTCCAGGAAAATCTGCAGGTGATGGATGCTACAGCATCTTCATTCTGTATGGACAATGACATCCCGCTTGTGGTATTTTCAATTACAGAACAGGGCAATATCAAACGTGCAGTTTCCGGAGAAATGATTGGTACGACTATTACTAAATAAAAAAATCAGTAGGAGAGAATCATATGATTGATGCAATTTTAAAAGATGCTAAAAACAGGATGCAGAAAACTGCGGAAAGTCTTCAGAGAGAACTTGCAGGCATCCGTACAGGTCATGCAAATGCAAACCTTTTGGAAAGAGTGACTGTTGATTACTACGGGGCACCGACACCGGTCAACCAGCTTGCGACTATTGCTGTACCGGAGGCGAGAATGCTGACTGTCACTCCTTATGACAAAAGCTCGGTTGATGATGTGCTGAAAGCGATCCAGCAGGCTGATCTGGGCATCAACCCTACAAGTGACGGCACAATGATCCGTATCACGGTACCACAGCTTACAGAAGAGCGGCGCAGGGAATTTGTAAAGGATGCCAGAAAAGAAGGCGAAGATGCAAAGGTTTCTGTAAGAAACATCCGTCGTGAAGCAAATGATAAGCTGAAAAAACAGGAAAAAGACGGGGATATTTCAGAAGATGAACTGCGCTCATATACAGATGATGTGCAAAAGATCACTGATGACTCGATTGCCAAGATTGACCAACTTTGCGATGAAAAAGAAAAAGATATTTTGGAAGTTTAGCCAAAAAAAGAGCAGGTTGAACCTGCTCTTTTTTTTGTGCCCGGAATTTATGGTACAATAAACTAATTGAGTCAACATAACTATAGATGTATACTAATAAATATAATTCTTGTGGAGGACCATATGTTAGGTAGAAAAAAAGAAGCAGAACAGACGAAGGACTTACCTTTACATATAGCAATGATCATGGACGGCAACGGACGTTATGCAAAGCTGAAAAGACGCCCGCGCGTACACGGTCATTATGAAGGTATGCAAAATGTAAAACGTATCACGAGACATGCCTCTGATATTGGGATAAAATATTTAACATTGTATGCATTTTCAACAGAAAATTGGAGCAGGCCGAGTGCTGAAGTAAGTTATTTGATGAAGCTTCCGGGAGACTTTCTTGGTTCATTCCTGCCGGAACTGATTGAAAAAAACGTTAAAGTGACGACGATTGGCAATATGGATGACCTTCCGAAGCATACGATAAAAGCAGTCGCAAAGGCTGTGGACGATACGAAGGGCAACACCGGTCTCAATTTGATTTTTGCGCTGAATTACGGCGGCAGAGATGAATTGATACAGGCATTCAAAAGAATCCACGAAGATATCAATGATGAAAAGCTTCAGGCTGAAGAAGTCGATGATGCACTGGTTCAGAAGTATCTGATGACATACAACATACCGGATCCTGAAATGATCATCAGGACAAGCGGTGAATACAGACTGAGCAACTTTTTATTATGGCAGTCTTCTTATAGTGAATTGTTTTTCACAAATACATTATGGCCGGAGTTCGGGCCTGACGAACTGGATGAACTCATCATACAATACAGAAAAAGGGATAGACGTTTCGGCGGACTAAATGATAAGGAGGTTTAAAGATGAGGACAAGAACAATTACGGCGATTATTGCAATGATAATTTTCATACCGATTGTTGTCATCGGGTCTTTACCGATGCTCATTGCAGTATACCTCCTTGCTCTTACCGCGCTTTATGAAATACTCAAGATGAACAGAATACATATATTTTCAATACCGGGGATACTCTCGCTGATTGCGTTATCCATCGTGATAATGCCGAGGGCGGATTATTCCTATATAACTGTCATCACCGAATCCCAAGTCGATATGATCATCGTCATGGCACTGTTGATGCTGAGCTTCACAGTTGTCAGTAAAAACAGGTTTTCATTCGTTGATATGGGATTCTGTGTGCTGGCAGTCGCCTATATCGGCATCGGCTTCATGTACTTTTATGAAACCAGGGAAGCGGGAATAATATTCATATTATATGCGCTGCTCATCGTCTGGATGACGGACACGGGAGCGTACCTTGCCGGCAGAACGTTCGGTAAGAGAAAGCTGTGGCCGCAGATCAGTCCGAACAAAACTGTGGAAGGTTTTGTCGGAGGGATTTTATCGAGTGTACTGCTTGCATTCATATTCAGTTTATTCGGTCTGCTTGACAACGTGCCGATGTTCCTGCTGATCATCTACACGATGATTTTAAGTGCTGCGGGCCAGCTCGGCGACCTGGTGGAATCTGCCCTGAAACGTCATTTCGACGTCAAAGATTCAGGCAACCTGCTGCCGGGACACGGCGGTGTACTGGACCGCTTCGACAGCTTTATATTCGTCCTGCCTCTGATGAACATACTGCCATTGGTGAGTTAAGGATATTGGAGTGAATACAATGAAAAGAATTTCAATTTTGGGGGCGACGGGCTCAATCGGCACACAGGCGATCGAAGTGCTGAGGGAGTACCGGAATCAGTTTAAACTGGTGAGCCTGTCCGCCGGCAGAAACATGGATAAATTACGCGAGATTTTAAACACTGTTGAGCCGGAACTGGTCTCTGTCATGGATGACGGCGACCGGAAGGCGCTCGCATCTGAATATCCTGCAATTACATTCGTCAGCGGCGAAAGAGGCCTCGATGAAATTGCAAGTGACGACAGTGATATGCTTCTCACTGCAATCATGGGAAGCGTCGGTCTCGGACCGACATTGAAGGCGATTGAAAACGGCAAGGATATCGCACTTGCGAACAAAGAAACACTGGTTGCCGCAGGCGGCCTGGTGATGACTGCCGCAAAGAAGAATAATGTGAATATCCTCCCCGTCGATTCAGAGCATTCGGCGATTTTTCAATGTCTGCGGGGAGAAAGACATTCCGAGATCAAGCAGCTGATCATTACCGCAAGCGGCGGTTCTTTCAGGGACCTTTCAAGAGCTGAACTGGATGATGTCACACTGGCTGATGCACTCAACCATCCGAACTGGTCGATGGGCCAAAAGATTACAATAGATTCTGCAACCATGATGAATAAAGGTCTTGAAGTCATTGAAGCAAAATGGCTGTTTGACCTGGAAGTGGATCAGATATCCACCCTGCTTCACAAGGAAAGCACAATCCATTCCATGGTGGAGTTTATCGACAACAGCATCATTGCACAGCTCGGCAATTCGGATATGAAACTGCCGATCCAGTTTGCCTTCAGCCACCCCGACCGTCTGCCGATGAATAATCCGTTGGACTTGAATACCATGAGTCAGCTGAACTTCAAACCGATGGACTTCGAACGTTTCAAAATGCTGAAGCTTGCATATGAAGCGCTCAGAATCGGCGGTACGATGCCGGCGGTGATGAATGCGGCGAACGAGTATGCCGTAGACAGGTTTTTAAAAGGAGAGATTTCTTTCCTTGATATAGAAAAGATAGTAGAATTACGGATGGAAGAACATGAAGTGATCGGTGAACCGGACCTGGAAACCATCCTTCATTATGATAAACTTTTTAAATCAAATATGAGGTGATAGATTTGGCCGGCATTTTAGCTTTTATAGTAGTATTCGGTGTGCTGGTCACTGTTCACGAACTGGGCCACTTAATAGTTGCGAAACGTGCAGGTATAATGTGTCCCGAGTTTGCAATTGGAATGGGACCAAAGATTTTTTCTTATAAGTTCAATGATACAGTTTATACGATACGCCTGCTCCCGGTCGGCGGCTATGTCAGAATGGCTTCCAATGATATGGAAATCAACCCCCTCAATCCGGGAATGCGTGTGCAGCTCAAATTGAATGACCTCGGTGAAATCACTCATATATTACTTGATGACAAACACAACTTTAACGATATTGAAGAGATAGAAATCGTCAGCTCCGATATACAGGATGCGATGAGCATCAATGCAATGCGTACATATGACAATGTGGAAACATCCTATAAGATTGCCCACGAAGCATATTATGTACAGGACTCGGAACTTGAGCGCATTGCTCCGGCGTCGGCACGCTTTGAATCGAAGTCGGTAATGGCAAGGTTCTGGACTTTATTTGCGGGACCACTTATGAATTTTGTTCTGGCTTTCGTTTTGTTTACATTATTATTTTACATTAACGGCAAACCTGTGGATGAACCGATTGTCGGCATGGTGGCAGAAGATACTCCGGCTGAAGAGGCGGGGCTTGTCGAAGGCGACAGGCTGCTGACCATCAATGATACTGAAGTCGACAGTTGGGACCATATGTCTGAGATCATCCAGGAGGAGGGCGAATCGACACTTGATATTGAAGTCGAACACCCGGACAGCGGTGAAGTGAGAGACCTTGAAATGACGCCGGTGATCAATGTTACGGAATTACCGGACGGTGAAACGGCGGAGCGCCTGATCATCGGTATCGGTGCAGCCTCGGAAGAAGGGACTATTGCACCGCTTTGGTGGGGCGTCCAGCAGACGTATGAAATGGGTACATTGATTTTCGAATTGGTCGTCCAGCTGTTCATCAGTATATTTGAAGGGACATTTTCATTTGATATGCTGAACGGCCCGGTCGGTATTTATAAAGTGACCGAAGAAGTGGCGGCACAGGGCCTGCTCGTATTGATGAACTTTACTGCAGTACTCAGTGTAAACCTCGGCATCATGAACCTGCTGCCGATTCCGACACTTGACGGCGGACGGATACTGTTCGTTCTGTATGAAGGCATATTCAGAAAACCGTTGAATAAAAAAGTGGAAATCAATATCCAGCTTCTCGGGGTATTGTTCCTGCTGATAATAATGGTACTGGTTACATGGAGTGACATAAAAACATTTTTCCTATAGGAGTGAGTTGAATGAGACAATCGCAAATGTTTATCCCGACTTTAAGAGAAACACCGCAGGATGCTGAAAGTCTTAGCCACCGTCTGATGCTGAAAGCGGGTATGATCAAGCAGATGGCAAGCGGTATTTATACTTATTTACCGATTACAAAGCTTGTACTGAACAACATTGAACAGATCGTCCGTGAAGAGATGAACAGAATCGGCGGTGTGGAAATCCACATGCCTGTCCTTCATCCGAAAGAGTTATGGGAGGAGTCCGGCAGATGGGATGCCTACGGCAGGGAGCTCATGAGAATGAATGACCGCCACGACAGAGAGTTTGCTCTCGGGCCGACGCATGAGGAAATGATCGTCGCACTGCTCCGGGATGAGCTGAGGAGCTATAAAAAGCTGCCGCTCACTTTATTTCAGATACAGACTAAATTCAGAGATGAATTAAGGCCGAGATACGGTCTCTTACGCGGCAGGGAATTCATCATGAAGGATGCCTACTCATTCCATACAGATGATGATTCGCTGACACAGACTTATGAAGATATGTACGATGCATATTCAAGGATATTCCAGCGTGTCGGTCTGAACTACCGTGCTGTAGAGGCTGATTCAGGCGCAATAGGCGGCAGCCATACACATGAGTTCATGGCGCTTGCCGACATCGGCGAAGATACGATTGTGTATACCGAAGAAAGTGACTATGCTGCGAATATCGAAAAGGCTGAATGTCAGCCGGTTGAAAAGTCGACTGATGAAATGAAAGAAATGTCGAAAGTTGAAACGCCCGGAGTCACGTCATGCCAGTCGCTGGCTGAACATCTCGATATCCCGCTTCATGAAACGACGAAGACGATGGTCATCAAGATCAACGGCGAATTCATCATGATTCTTATACGCGGCGATCAGGAACTGAACGACGTCAAAGTTAAAGCTTTCTTCAGTGCCGAAGAGGACATTGAATTTGCGACGGAAGAAGAAATCATGCAGAACTTCAATGCGACGCCGGGAAGCCTCGGACCTGCGGGTACAGATATTCCGGTCTATCTGGATTACCAGGTGGATGCGATGGTGAACTATCCAACAGGCGCGAATGAGACGGATTACCACTTCATCAATGTCAATCACAACCGCGACTTTGATGTCCGCGGTACAGGAGACTTCAGATTTATAAACGAAGGTGAAAGGGCAGTAGACGGCAGCGGCAAAGTGAAGTTCATGAAAGGTATCGAAGTCGGGCAGGTATTCAAGCTCGGCACGAAGTATTCCGAATCGATGGGACTGAATGTCCTTGATGAAAACGGAAGGAGTGTGCCCGTAATGATGGGCTGCTACGGTGTCGGCGTTTCAAGGACGCTGTCGGCAATCGTTGAAAGCCACCACGATGACCGCGGGATCATCTGGCCGAAATCAGTGACGCCGTTTGATGTTCATATCGTCACTGCGAACAATAAAGACGAAACGATTTTGAACACGGCCGAAGAACTGTATCAATCACTGCAGAAAGAGCATAAAGTTCTGTATGACGACCGCAAAGAAAGAGCCGGTGTCAAATTTGCAGATTCCGACCTGATCGGACTGCCTTACAGAATCGTTATCGGCCGCGGCGCCAAAGACGGCATGGTGGAAATCAAGAAACGTACCGATGAAAAATCCGTCGATGTAAATATTGCTGATGTTTTAAGCTTTATAGCAGAGGATTCGAAATAGCCCAACAATAGTGTTTAAAGTTCTAGGAGTGTTGTAAATGCAAGGGCATGAGCAATTTAAAATATTATTATCACAAGCAAAAATGGAAATGAATGAGCACCTCGCGAGCGGGGTGCTTAAAAAGGTTATAGTGGATGATGACGAACGGCTTTTCCAGTTCCATATCCATTTTGATAAAGTCATTCCCGCATCTTTAAGACAGCTGCTGATCAGCAGCATCAAAACTGCGTTCGCAGAAATTGCGGATATCGAAGTGAAACTGTACAGTGAATATTTTTCGGATGACAATGTAATCGATTATCTGGAAGATATACTGTTATATTTGAATATTAACGATAATGTCAGATTCCAGCTGCTCAACTGTAAAAAGGAATACAGGGACGGCGTGCTGATCTTCAGCATTCAAAATGAAATTACAAGAGCACATTTCAATAAGCACGTCAACGGCAACATGAAAGCGGCATACCATGATTTCGGCATGCCGGTCGGGGATATCGAATTTATCGTCGATGCGAATCTGGATGAGGAAAAGAGAAACAATCTGGAAACCCGTCTTCAGGAGGAGCGGACCGAGCTTGTACAGAACTTCATCAGCCATCAGGAAGAGATGAAAGAGCAGCAGAACAATGCTGAAGAACATGTTGAAAAACAGATCGGCAAGCATGTGACATTTGACGGTGCAAGACCGCTCAGCAATATATTCGATGAAGAATACAATGTAAAAGTTGAAGGCGTCATATTCGATAAGGATGTCAAAGTACTCCGCACCGGCAGGCAGATACTGAATATAAAAATTACGGATTACAGTGACTCGATCAGTGCGAAAATGTTTTCGAGAAATAATAAGAATGATGAAGCGGTATTCGGGGCACTCAGTGAAAATGACTGGGTCGTCATCGAAGGTCATGTCGAATATGATGATTTCGTCAAAGACCTTGTACTGAACATCAAAAACCTGACGGCAGTCAAGAAGCCGCCGAAGCGGGATGATATGGAAGACAAACGTGTTGAACTCCACCTTCATTCCGCAATGAGCCAGATGGACGGCCTGAACAATGTCGGTGAATTTGTCAAACGGGCCAATGAATACGGTCATAAGGCGATCGCCATTACCGATCATAACAACGTGCAGGCATTCCCGGATGCATACTACGCATCCCAGGATACCGGCGTGAAAGTGATTTACGGCATGGAAGGGCTGCTTGTGGACGACGGTGCCAAAATAGCTTACAAACCGCAGGATATCGACCTTGAATCACATGAATTTGTCGTCTTTGACGTGGAGACCACCGGTCTTTCTTCAAAATACGATAAAATCATCGAGCTTGCAGGTGTCAAAGTGAAGGGTGGCGAAATCATCGACCGCTACGAGGCGTTCAGCAATCCGAACGAACCACTGACAGAAACGATCAAGGAAATTACCGGTATCACCGATGATATGCTTGAGGATGCACCGCCGATCAGTGAAGTGATTACAGAATTCAAAGACTGGGTCGGGGACGCGATCTTTGTTGCGCATAATGCGAGCTTTGATATGGGATTCATAGAAGCTGCATATCAGAAGGAGAGCCTTGGAAGCTATGAGAACGGAGTCATCGATACTCTCGAGCTGTCGAGGACGGTCAACACAGATTTTAAAAAGCACGGGCTGAACATACTGGCGAAAAAATATAATGTCGAACTCACGCAGCACCACCGGGCAATCTATGATGCGGAAGCGACAGCCTACATCTTCATCAAGATGCTGTACCAGCTGAAACAGCTCAATGTCATGAATCATAAGGATATCAACGACAGGCTCATGACCAGGGATGCATATAAACGCTCGATGCCGAGCCATGTGACACTGCTTGTGAAAACGCAGGAAGGACTTAAAAACCTGTTCAAGATCGTGTCCTGGTCACTGACGGACAACTTCTACAAAATGCCGAGAATACGTAAGGACGTCCTTGAGAAATACAGAGAAGGCATACTGGTCGGCAGTGCGTGCGACCAGGGGGAAGTATTTACTGCAATGATGCAGAAGCCTTATGATGACGCAAAAAATATCGCAGAATTTTATGATTATCTGGAAGTATTTCCTAAGCCGCTCTACAGAAGGCTGCTCGACCGTGAAATTGTCAGAAGTGAAGAGACACTGGAAGAGATCATCACGAACATCATCAAAGTCGGGAAAGAGCTTGATAAACCGGTTGTAGCGACAGGGAACGTCCATTATCTGGATGAATCGGATAAACTGTGCCGTGAAATCCTTGTGAAAAGTAACCCGGGGAACCCGCTCAGCCGGGGCAACCTGCCTGAAGCGCATTTCCGTTCAACAGCTGAAATGTATGAAGATTTCTCGTTCCTTGATGAAGCAACAAGAAGAAAAATCGTTATCGATACGCCGAATGAACTTGCCGACAGCATCGATGTGGTCAAACCGATCAAAGATGATCTGTATACGCCGAACATCGAAGGTGCGAATGATGAAATCAGGGATATGAGCTACAACAATGCTAAAGCACTGTACGGCGAAGACCTGCCTGAAATTGTAGTCGAGAGAATAGAAAAAGAGCTCGACAGCATCATCGGCAACGGATTCAGCGTCATCTACCTCATCAGCCAGAAGCTCGTCAAGAAATCGCTTGACGACGGCTATCTCGTCGGTTCCCGGGGTTCCGTGGGATCGAGCTTCGTCGCCACCATG
>Ga0209487_1003116_pt1 | contig 13142 bp, 11 predicted proteins | sample Poulit2012_FD_187524 | JGI IMG/M metagenome (GOLD analysis project Ga0209487, IMG submission 187524) | Agricultural soil microbial communities from Georgia to study Nitrogen management - Poultry litter 2012 (SPAdes) (version 2) | ecosystem: Environmental > Terrestrial > Soil > Agricultural land... | reverse complement strand
TTTGTTAGAGCCTTCATATACATCCCCTTTTCTCTTTGTAAAACGTATTCAATATTGTCGCAATAAACTGAAAACTTGTCAACACTATTTCAGGTGAATCAAAAAAGCAATAAACACTAGTAAATATCCTAAGCCTAATAAACTGAATATTGTCAATCATATAAAGTATATATACCGATTTGGTAGGAGTTGTAAGTTATTAATACTTGTGGATGATCATACAATAGCATTTTATTTTATTCATACAACAAATATACAACATAATTCATGGCTAAGAAAAGCGATATAGCTACTAGAAAGGAAAGGAGTGTTAGAGAGCGGGAAAATCATCATATTAATTGGCCCGAGTGGTTTGGAAAATTTATAACTATTTAAATTAATCAATCGCTTAACTAATTCAAGAAAAGTAAATTTTACAATAATAGTGGAGATACATCTAAATCAGTTCCAGTAGAGTTAAGAAAAATATAGGATATGTTATTTAAATTATCAGTTTATTGTCTCAAAAGAAAGAACCGACCGGAAGATACGATCGGTTCTTTCTTATGTAGGAATCCATTCACTAAATCTTCAAGTCATCGAATATTTTGTATTTTTTAACGGGGTCGTTAGAAAAAGCATATACATTTTGTAGGATTGATAAAAATACTTTAATTAATGGGGACATATATTGGCCTTTTCGATAAATGACGGCAAGTTGGAGTGGCTGAATAGGTTTTTCGATAGAAAGAAAAGCAAGATCATTATTGAAAAAGTGAGTATACATTTTGGGAAGTATAGTGAAACCAAAACTATTTACTGCCATTTGAATAAGTGTATATGTATCGGTAGATTCAAGCTTGGGTTGGATGGCAAACCCTTGTTCAGCACTATATTGTTCAACTACTTTTCTAATATGAAAGGGTCTTGGTACAAGGAATAGAGGGAGTTCTATTAATTGCTCGAAAGCTATGTTTTTTTGTTTGGCTAATTCGTGTTTTCGAGATGTAATGGCGAAAAGTTCAGCGGAAAGTAATGGAATATACTGTATTCTAGGATTGTTTACAGGTAAATAAACGAGCCCTAAATCTAGTTCTGAATTTAAGAGCTTTTCAATAGTTTCTTCCGTTTTTAAATCATAAATACTTACTTTAATATCAGGATATCTTTGATGAAATTCCATTAAAGGCTTATATAAAGGTTTATGTCCTGCAGAACCGATTGACAAACTTCCTCGTGTGAGTCCGTCTAACTCCGAAATCATCGTTTTTGCCTTATCTAGTTCATAAAAAATTTGGTTCACTTGTCTTAATAAAATATATCCAGCTTCTGTAATTTCAATTGAATTTGAATCCCTATCAAATAAAATGGTGCCTAATTGATCTTCAAGGACACGAATTTGATGACTAAGTGTTGGTTGAGTAATGCCTAAACGCTTTGCTGCATTTGTAAAATGTAATTCCTCAGCTACAGTAACAAAGTACTTTAACAATCGAAGATCCATTTTACACACCTCTTAAGAAGATTATAGATTAGTATATTTAACCCTATTTAGTTAAATATATCAATTATTCAGCTCAGGTAACATTTACCAATTACATGATAGATAAGGGAGATAAAATGTAAGGGTTATCATAGATTATTTCTATAATATGTATAGCTATACCAATATTGCCCGGGGTATTTTTATGTCATATAATGTTACCTAACAATTTTGAAACTGTGCTGATGAACTATTTATACAGCTGTATAAATAATTAATGACAAAGACTAACATAATTAGTCTGATTTTTTTTATAAATTATTTTTTTGCGAATTTTCCCAAGTTATATTTTCACATTTTTCAAAACAATGAAGGGAGAACAAGTCAATGAAAATATCAATCCTAGGAGCAGGTAGTGTAGGATTTGCCTTTGCGGGGTATTTAGGTGTAAGTGGATATAATGTTTGTTTGTACGAGGATTCTTCTTTTGAAAAAGGTATCAAAGATGTAAAAAAGCATGAGGGAATACATGTGACTGGTGCTGTCGAAGGTTTTGGGGAAATTAATCATGTAACAACGAGCATCGAAGAAGCTGTTAAACATGCGGAGGTAATTGTTATAGCCGTCCCAGCTAATGCACACCGAGTAATGGCTGAAGCATGTGCACCGTATTTGGAGGAAGGCCAAATTATTTTAATTAGCCCAAGTAAACCTTTTGCAGCTTATGAATTTGCTACAACGATAAAAGAAGTCGGCAATACTAATCGAATTTACATAGCTGAAAGTTCAAATATATTTGCTTGTCGAAAAGGTGAGACAAACGATGTGAACATTGTAGGTATGAGAGAACACATCGAAATAGCTGCATTAAGGTCTTCGGATACGGATTACGTTGTTCAAAAGATTGAAAAGTTCTTACCAGGTATCGAACGGTCTGAATTACTAGAAATTACGTTAAATGATATTGGGATTTTAGTACACCCCGCACCCGCAGTTTTAAATGCCGGATGGATCGAATCAACCGAAGGGAATTTTGATTTTTACTGGGAGGGTATGTCTCCTGCCGTTTGTAATATTTTGGAGAAAATAGATGAAGAACGAGTAGCTGTTGGAAAAGCTTTAGGGCTTGATTTACCAACGATTTTTGATTATATGCAAACCGAAAAGGCAAAAGAAAATGCAACTTTACATGAATTAATTAGGAGCAATGAGTTATTAGGAGGACCAAAAATAGGGACACTCGTCTGTCCCAAACATTTAGAATACAGATATATTACCGAAGATGTTCCATTTGGATTGGTGCCATTTTCGGAAATTGGTCAGGTAATCAATATTCAAACAAAATATATGGATATGATTATCTCGTTAGCTTCTGCTATGAATAAAGTTGATTATCGAAAAAATGGTAGAAATTTAACAAGGATGGGCATACAAGCAACATCCTTAGATGAACTTAAGCGGGAGATTATTAAATAATCTATTGAAATATATCATTGATGAATTAAACATTTGGAGGAGATATGACATGAATGCAGATGTAGCAGTAATTGGTCTAGGAACAATTGGTAGTTTAACAGCATGGAAATTAGCAAGTCGTGGAGTATCTGTTTTAGGATTTGAACAATACGGACTTGCTCATGATCGGTCAGCTCATGGTGGGGGTTCAAGGCGTTTTGTCGTTGCTGCTCAAGTTGAAAATCAAACAGAGTATACACTAGCTTCTTATCATGATTACCGGGATTTAGAACGAGAGACGGGACAAGAGCTTCTTTCTTTTGGTGGAACATTAACGATTGGTGATCCAGATACAGACCGGATGAAAAATGTCATCAAAAACGCAGAGAAATTTAATTTACCTTATGAAGTTTTAGATGAACATGAAGCAGCGAAAAGATTTCCACATCATAAATTGCTTCCGGGAGAAGTTATTATTTTAGATAAATTAGGTGGAGTGTTACGTCCCGAGCAAACGATAGTTACAGCGAATAACCGTGCACGTCAATTAGGAGCTACACTACATACGTATACGAAGGTAAAAGAGATTTTACCAGATTCTACAGGTGTGACCATTATTACTGAAGATGAAAACACTTATCGAGTAGGGAAAGTTATTGTTACAACGGGTCCTTGGGCAGATGAATTAGTACCTGAACTACGAGATTACTTTTCTGTCCATCAAATTATTATGAATTGGTTTATTCCAGAGGATCCGTCTGGATTTGAGGAAGAAAGGTTTCCAAACTTTTCCCGTGTTAGTGAAGATCAACATATTATCGGAACACCGCCGATCGATGGTAGGTTAGTCAGAGTAAGTCATGGACGTGGTATTCAAGAAATTGAAAGTGCGGAAGATTACAACAAAAATATTCCTGTTGAAAAATCTTATGAGTTACGAAAGGCTATTGGACAACTTATTCCAAATCTAAATCCTGACCCAGTAATGACATTAGCATTTATGGATGGTCATATGGAAGATTATTCGCCAGTCGTAGGGCCTTTATCCAAAAATAAGAATGTAATTTTAGCAACAGGAATGTCTGGTTCTGGAATCTCAATTGGGCCTGCAATGAGTGAGATAGCTGTTGATTATGCGTTAGAAAATGATTTGTCCTTTGATATCCAACAAGTGACACCAGCTAGATTTAAATTGTAATTTGAAAACCATACTAGAAAAAATTTTTTACAGTGATTTATCTGAAAAATGGCTGTTTTATGCACTTTTAAAATGTATAACGAAATCTAAGTTTTCAGACGTGGGACTTTTAAAGGGAGGGGTAAACAATGGAAAATTATGTACGAGAAGCCTTGAAGGCAAAAGGTTTAACAGTGTCTGAAGATATGATTAGATCTCTAGCTCTTCAATGGGAAGGTTTTGTAAATTTTCGTAAAGAGGTTCAACAATTAGATATAGACAGTAGCCATATGGGTACTTTTGATGTACCAAGAGAGGGGTGGAACCATGAGTGAAGAACTAGCTTATAAGACGATTTCGGAGCTCTCTTCATTGATACAAACAAAGGAAATATCACCTGTAGAGTTAACGGAAGCCGTTTTAAATCGAGCGGAACGGCTGAATGAAAAGATACATGCATATATTCATATCCATCGAGATGATGCGCTGAGGGATGCTAAACAAGCAGAGCAAGAGATCAATACAGGTACATATCGTGGTCCGATGCACGGTATTCCCGTTGCGATGAAAGATATGTTTGCTTTTAAAGATTGGATTCGGACGATGGGTTCAAATATACATCCGGATAAGCCGGCTGGTTATGATGCAACAGTCGTAGCTAGATTAAAAGAAGCGGGAGCTATTTTTACAGGTACACTACATATGACTGAATACGCAATGAGCGGATCCTCAAACCCGAAATACGGTATTTGTAAAAATCCATGGAATTTAGATTATTTTCCTGGTGGTTCTAGCACAGGTTCAGGAGCTGCTTTAGCTGCAGATATGGTCATCGGTTCTGTTGGTTCTGATACAGGCGGATCTGTTAGGAATCCATCCTCATGGTCAGGAGTTGTGTCGTTAAAGCCAACCTATGGGCGCATTAGCAAATACGGTGTTTTCCCTGTGTCTTGGACGTATGACCATTTGGGACCAATGGGTAAAAATGTAAAGGATGTTGCTCATATTTTTGAAGCAATTGCTGGATACGATCCAAAGGATTCATCAACAAGAGCGGAGCAGGTGCCAAAAATTAGTGAACATCTTTCAAAGGATATTACAGGGCTAACGATAGGTATAGATGAGGAACATTTTTTTAGTCAAATTCATCCGGAAGTCGACTCCGTTGTTCGAAAAGCAATTATGCGATTGGAAGAAATGGGTGCCAATGTTAAGCGAGTAAAAGTGCCTTATGTAGAGTATACAAACTTTGTGGAAATTGTTACTGCCTATTCGGAAGCGGCAACTATTCATCAACACTCTTTGCGAGAGCGTCCTGAAGATTTTGGTGACGATGTTCAAGCTAGCTTATATTTCGGTCATCTATTTAATAGTACCGATTATACATTAGCACAGCATTTACGAAGAAAGATGACAGAAGGATTTACTGAAGTTTTTAGGGAAGTCGATGTTTTAATTGCGCCGTCAACACCGATTCCAGCACCTAGTTTTAAAGACCGAGAAAAAATGTTTGAAAAGGAAAATAATCATGTGCCTGATTTTAAAGAACGTGGAACGAGACTATCTTCACCAGCAAATGCAGCCGGGATACCAAGTATAAGTATACCTTGTGGATTTGTTAATGATTTACCAATTGGAATTCAAATGATGGGTAAGTTTTTTGACGAACAAACACTTTTTAACATCGCTTATGCATATGAGCAAGCTTATCCTTTAAATAGAAAGCCAGATTTATGATGAGTTTTATCACTACTTTACGATAGGGGTGGTAATGATGTCAGACATAGTAATGCAAGTTTCAAATTTAAAAACACACTTTTTTACGAGTGAAGGTGAAATACCAGCTGTTGATGATGTGAGTTTAAAAATTCATAAAGGAGAAATTGTCGGTGTCGTTGGAGAATCAGGGAGTGGTAAAAGTGTGACATCTCTTTCAATTATGCAACTATTACCAGAAAGAATCGGAAAAATAGTTGCTGGTGAGATCCTGTTTAACGGACAGGATCTTACCCAAGCATCGAAAAAACAAATGCAAAAAATTCGTGGAAAAAAGATCTCAATGATTTTTCAAGAGCCAATGACATCGTTGGATCCACTGTTTACTATCGGCAATCAATTAATCGAAGCCATTTTAAATCATGAAAGGATGAATAAGCAACAGGCTAGGGAAAAATCGATTGAATTATTAAAACTCGTCGGAATCCCTCGAGCTGAATCGATCGTTGATGAGTATCCCCATCAGTTATCCGGGGGTATGAGACAACGAGTCATGATCGCTATGGCTATGTCTTGTGATCCAGACTTACTAATTGCCGATGAGCCGACAACAGCTTTAGATGTAACTATTCAAGCACAAATCTTAGATGTTATGAGACGTATCAATGAAGAGACGAACATGGCTATCTTATTTATTACACATGATTTAGGTGTTGTAGCAGAAATGTGTGATCGTGTTGTTGTGATGTATGCGGGACAAGTAGTCGAAGAAGGAACGGTGCGAGAAATTTTAAAAGAGCCAAAACATCCGTATACAAAAGGTCTGATTCGATCATTACCAAAATTAGAAGAAAAACAAGAAGAACTTTATTCCATACCAGGTACAGTACCAGTTCCTAAGGTTGGACAAGTAGGTTGTAAATTTGCTCCAAGATGTGAATATGCTTTTGAGCAATGTTTTACTCAATCTCCCGAATTATACACTCTAGAAGAAGGAAGAAGTAGCCGGTGCTTTTTACATGTAAAAGAGGAGGGAGATGAAAGAGATGACACAACAGCCAATCTTAGAAGTTAATGGTCTTAAAAAATATTATGATGTTACGGGTGGAGTATTAAACCGAAAAATTGGGCAAATAAAGGCAGTAGATAATTTATCTTTTACAGTCAATAAAGGGGAAGTTTTAGGGATTGTTGGTGAATCCGGTTGTGGAAAATCAACTACAGGAAAATCTATTTTAAGACTTGTTGAACCAACAGCAGGAGAAGTGAAGTTTGAGGGACAAGATATTACAAAATTGAACAATGAAGAAATGCGTCAATTAAGGCGAGATATGCAAATTATTTTTCAAGATCCTTATGCATCTCTTAATCCCCGGCATACAGTGGAGAAAATTATTTCAGAACCATTACTTGTCCATGGGATGAAAGATAAAAGAGAGCGCAAAAAGCGAGTTCATGAATTACTTGAAACAGTTGGTTTAGAAGCTCATCATGCATCAAGGTATTCTCACCAATTCAGTGGGGGACAAAGGCAGAGGATTGGAATAGCAAGAGCATTGGCGAATAATCCAAAGATTATCATTTGTGATGAACCTGTTTCAGCTCTTGATGTATCTGTTCAATCTCAAATTTTAAATTTAATGAAAAGATTACAAAATGAATTTAATTTAACGTATGTTTTTATCGCCCATGATTTAAGTGTTGTTAAACATATTAGTGATCGAATTGGTGTCATGTATTTAGGTAGAATGGTTGAATTAACAGATAACGATAGTTTATTTGAGAATCCAAAACATCCTTACACAAAAGCATTATTATCCGCTATACCATCACCTAATCCTGATGCAAGGCGAGAACGTATCATTTTACAAGGTGATGTACCAAGTCCTGAGGATCCACCTACGGGTTGTGTGTTCCATACACGATGCCCGATGGCAATGGATATTTGTAAACAAGTTCGACCGCAACTTAAAGAAGATGAAACAAATCACCATGTAGCATGTCATTTATTTAATCAAGCAGATTAAATGCATGTACAAAATATAGGAGGAAAAAACATGAATTGGAGAAGGAAAAGTTTTATTTTATTCATATTTTTACTATCACTATTGTTAGCTGCTTGTGGTGGCAATGGAAACGATACTGAAAATAATGAGAAAAATAATACAGCGAATAATGAAGAGAAGGTCATTATTTACGGAAGTGGTGGGGGACCAAGTGCTTTAGACCCTGCAAGTGTAAATGATGGTGAAACTGCCAAAATAACTGAACAAGTTACAGAAGGTTTAGTGGGGCTAGATGAATCCTTCGAAGTTGAGCCGAGGCTTGCCCATGATTGGGATATTTCTGAAGATGGTTTAACATATACATTTTATTTAGAAGAAGGCGTCACATTCCATGATGGTACAGAGTTTAACGCTGAAGCAGTGAAGACAAATTTTGAACGTTGGTCAGATCCGGAACATGAGTTTGCCTTTAGAGATGAAAATTATGTATATCCTAGATATGTCCCGATCTTTGGCGGAGAAAAAGGAGATGAAGGGCATTTAATCGAAGAAATTAATGTTATTGATGATTATGAAATAGAATTTGTCTTACGTAGACCAGATGGAATTTTTCTACGAAATTTAACAATTTCATCCTTTAATATTATGTCTCCAGCGGCCCTGGAAGAATACGGTCCCGATATAGATCAACATCCAGTTGGTACAGGTCCATTTAAATTTGTTGAGTGGCAAAAGGACGAATCTGTTACTTTAGAAAAGTTTGAAGATTATCGGGAAGAGGGATTACCTGTTGTTGATAAAGTTATTTTTGAGGTTATTCCTGAAAATTCAGCTCGTTTAATTGCTCTACGTGCGGGAGACATTGACATTATGGATGGGGTAAACGTAGAGGATGCGGAAAGTATAGAGGCGGATGATGATTTAGAACTAATTATTCGTGATGAGAACAACTTTGGTTATTTAGGATTTAACGTAGAAAAAGAACCTTTTAATGATAAATCAGTTAGACAGGCGATTAACTATGCAATTGATCGGGAAGCCATTGTTGAGGCGATGTATGGTGAATATGGAAGAGTAGCAACGAATCCATTCCCATCAAGTGAAATTGGTTATCATGAGGGCATTGGATATGAATTTGACTTAGGTAAAGCTAGAGAGATATTAGAAGAATCGGGGTATGCTGATGGATTAGAAATCGAATTATGGACACTGCCAATCCCAAGACCATATTTCCCAAATCCCGAAGCTGTTAGTGAAATTATTCAACACGATTTAGCAGAAATAGGTATAGATGTGATAATTGTCAATGAGGAGTGGGCCACCTATTTAGATTCTATTGATAATGGAGAACAACAAATGTTCATGCTTGGAGGAACAGGAATTAACGGTGATCCATCTTACGGTTTAAATCTTCAGTTAAGAGAAGATAGTTTTGGCAGTGGGAATAATACATTTTATCACAATCCGGAAGTAGAGAAACTTTTAGATGAGGCATTAGAAATCATTGATGAAGATGAACGAGTTGAAGTATATAAAGAAATCCAAGAAATAGTAGCAGAGGATGTACCAAAAATCCCACTTGTTCATTCTAGACCATTAGTAGCGATTTCAAAGGATGTGAAAAACTTCGTCGCACATCCAACAACAAGTGACAAGTTATTAGAAGTCGATATCGAAAGATAAATCTTCAAGAGAGGGAGAGAAAGATATCTTGTTTTCTCCCTCCTTTTATCCACTTAAATGTACGGGATTAACGAGGTAGAGGTGAATGAAATGCTATCTTATGCACTAAGACGATTACTTTTATTGATACCGGTATTAATAGGAATGACAATTATTACCTTTTCTATTATTCATCTAATTCCTGGAAATCCTGCACAAGTAATTCTAGGAGAAGATGCTCCAGCTTCTGCAGTAGAAGCATTGGAAGAATCAATGGGATTAAATGAACCGTACATTGTTCAGTATGGCATGTATATTAAAGATCTGCTAAGAGGAGATCTTGGTACATCACTTCGTACAAATACGCCTATTATCGAAGAAATTTGGCCCTATTTAATGGCCACTTTTGAACTAACATTTTTCGCGATGGTTTTCGCGATTATTGTAGGTGTAAATGCCGGAATTATTAGCGCTTGGAAACAAAATACATGGATAGACTTTACTGCAATGGTAGTAGCTTTGATTGGGATTTCTATTCCTGTCTTTTGGTTAGCGTTGATGGAACAATGGATCTTTGCGCAGGAACTAGATTGGTTTCCCTCTTATGGGAGAACGGATTCGCGTAATCCTGTAGAACCGATCACCCATATTTATACACTTGATGCCCTACTTAGATTAGACTTTGGTCAATTGATTACATCGCTAAAACATTTAACATTGCCAAGTATTGCATTGGGAACTGTACCAACAGCTATTATTGCCCGAATGACACGTTCAACAATGCTCGAGGTAATGAATTCGGACTATATTCGAACTGTCCGAGCAAAGGGCTCTGGAGATGTTACAGTTATTTATAAACATGCTCTTAAAAATGCAATTATCCCTGTATTAACTGTAATCGGTCTGCAAACAGGCGTTCTATTAGCTGGTTCGATCCTAACAGAAACAATTTTTAGCTGGCCGGGTATCGGTCGATATATATATGAAGCAATTAGCCAAAGGGACTACCCAGTCATTCAGTCTGGAATTTTAATTGTTGCCTTTATCTTTGTTATCGTCAATTTAATTGTAGATTTGCTTTATACGTATATTGATCCGCGAATTAAATATTAGGAGGGAGATAATCATGTCAAATTCAAACGAGCTTCAACAATCTGCACATAACCATGATGTAGAAGAAAATGAAGAAATCAAATCAACATCACCTTGGAAACATGCTATTAACCAATTAATCGGTAGTCCCTTTGCTTTAGCAGGTTTTGGGGTCGTCATTTTTTTCATCTTACTTGGATTATTTGCCCCTCTTATTACATCTTTTGGCTATGAAGAGCAATTTATTAATGACCGTCTACAGGCACCATCTGCTAAGTATTGGTTAGGTACAGATAATTTAGGCAGGGATATTTTTTCCCGATTGGCGTACGGGGCAAGAATTTCAATGATAGTTGGTTTTGTTGCGGTAACAGGTGCTTTAATTTTAGGAACAATCTTAGGAATTATCTCGGGATATTATGGCGGCTGGATAGATATGGTTATATCTAGGTTTTTTGACATTATGTTAGCTTTTCCAAGTATTTTACTAGCGATCGCAGTTGTTTCGATATTAGGTCCTTCTTTACAAAATGCGTTAATTGCGATTTCGATTGTAGAAATCCCGATTTTTGGACGGCTCGTTCGTTCAAGAGTAATAAGTATTAGGGAAGAAGAATACATTATGGCTGCGCGAGCACAAGGTATGAAGAACGGTAGAATTATCTTTCATCACATATTACCAAATAGTTTAGCTCCGATTATTGTTCAATCAACATTAGGTTTTGGAACGGCTATTTTAAGTGCAGCTGCTTTAGGGTTTTTAGGCCTTGGTGCTCAAGCTCCACAACCTGAGTGGGGAAAAATGTTATCAGAAGCCAGGGACTTTATTCAAACAGCACCATGGACAGCGTTAGTTCCAGGTCTTTCTATTATGCTCGTAGTTCTTGGATTTAATTTAATCGGTGATAGTTTACGAGATGCTTTAGATCCTCGTATGAAAAATTAACTGTAAAAAATGCAAAGTTGTGTCATAAACAAATGTGATTGGAAGTACCTTGTCTAGTCACATTTGTTTTATGATGTTCAAGAAAAAGGAATTTAAACTAAAATAATTCGATTCTACTATACAAACTCCCCATCCCCCCTTGTCATATCTTCGGCTTCAGTGATCATTTACGAAGGGGCGGGCACTTAATCTTCTCACAATAGTGAGCCCGCTCTATTTTTCCAACTATTTAGTAATAATTCAGTTTCCTTTTTTACCCAATTTTATGTTATAATAGCATCATCACTTAAAATAAAGAAAGATTATTAAGGGTTAACAAAAGGACCCTTGCTAAAAATATCTAAAATCACTACTTTCATGTATGTTTTTACTGAAATATTAATAATATATGTAAAAAAAGTAGCTATGTCGCTTGTTAAGAGCATGTACAGCTATTTTTGTTAACATTATAAATAGAAAATTCATGTAAGAAAGAGGTGGACTACCTTGGAAACCTTAGGTGAATCATCGCAGGAGATTATCGGGAAAAAAAGTAACAATAATGTTTACAGTAAGGATGGAACATTACTCATCAAAGCCTTTGAAACCATTACAGCAGATCATGTCAAACTATTAGAAAAAAATCATATAACTATTCGAAGAAACGATGTGAAAGAAAGCGAAAGTGAGCTTTCTCCTAATAAGCATGCCCAAATTATTGATGAAACAGTAAAAGAGATACGAGATATTTTTCAAGATATAAGGGAAAATAAGAAGATTCCTTTGGTTAAAATACGAGAACAAATTGTGCCTATATTACATGATACGAATGAAAGTTATGAAGTCCTTCAATTGTTTACGGCGTTGCAGGCGAAGGATGACTATACGTATCGGCACAATATTGCTGTAGGGGCGATTTCAAATTTAATCGGAACATGGATGAAATTACCTAAACAGGAAATTTTGCAATTAACTACTGCGGGGTTACTTCACGATGTTGGAAAAATGTTAGTTCCTGAGGAAATATTAAATAAACCTGGTCGATTAAATGAAGAAGAATTTGAGGAAATGAAAAGTCACACTGTATATGGTTATGAAATTTTAAAAGATACAGTAGGTATTGGTCACCGGCAGGCACTAGTAGCTTTACAGCATCATGAACGAATGGATGGTAGCGGATATCCATTACAATTAAAAAGAGGAGAAATTGATTTATTTAGTCGAATTGTTGCTGTTGCTGATGTATTTCATGCAATGAGTTCAAATCGAGTATATCAAGAAAGATCCCCACTTTATGAAGTATTAGCAGAAATGGAACGCGAAATGTTTGCAAAATTAGATCCTGAAATAACGTATTTATTCATCGAACAGACGATGTATTCGCTAATTGGAAGTGAAGTTTTATTGACGGATGGTCGGAAGGGAACGATTGTTTTAGTCCCGAGTAACGAACCGACGAAACCTCTTCTCCATGTCGAGAATGAGTTTGTCAATTTACGAACGAAGGATAATGTAAAAATCGATCAAATAATCTCATAAATAATATATAAATTTTAAATATAAAAAACCGTTGAAGATAGTGACTTCAGCGGTTTTTTTATGGACTTTATACACAAGTTTTACTGGTCATATTAATAAAATAGCAAA
>Ga0209487_1003115_pt1 | contig 13142 bp, 14 predicted proteins | sample Poulit2012_FD_187524 | JGI IMG/M metagenome (GOLD analysis project Ga0209487, IMG submission 187524) | Agricultural soil microbial communities from Georgia to study Nitrogen management - Poultry litter 2012 (SPAdes) (version 2) | ecosystem: Environmental > Terrestrial > Soil > Agricultural land... | reverse complement strand
CTAAGGTCGATCACACGAAAACAATATCCACTACGAATACAGGTGAAAATGAAAAAATTCTTAATGAAATCAATCATTTAAAGCGTATGTTAGAGCGGCAAGATACAAATAAAGGAAAATACATACCTGTATATGCCCAGATGCTTGATTATTTAACAGATCAGGAAGTACAACCATCATTAGCTGAAGAGATTGTTGATTCAGTCAATATGCACCATGAGACACACGATATTTTACCTTCTACAGAATTGGTTTTACGTGATACAAAACGGGAAATTGAAAAACGTATTTTTGAAGCATCGTTTCATTCGAACAAACAACAAGAGCAGCAAGTGATTCATTTTGTTGGCCCGACTGGTGTTGGAAAAACAACGACACTTGCAAAAGTTGCGGCGAAGTGCATGTTAAGAGATCATAAAAAAATTGCCTTTATTACAACTGATACATACCGAATTGCAGCGATAGAACAATTAAAAACGTACGCGCAAATTTTAAGTGTGCCAGTCAAAGTGGCATATGATCAGGATGATTATAAACAAGCATTAGAGGCCTTTGCTAGCTATGATATGATTTTTGTTGATACGGCAGGGCGCAATTTTAGGGATGAGACATATGTTAAAGAGCTTGAAGACCATATTCAGGTTGATATGAAAGTTTATCTTGTTTTAGCTTTGACCACAAAGCAGAAGGACATTATAGATATTTATGAACAATTTAGTCATTTACCGATAAAAGAACTCATATTCACAAAGTTAGATGAAACGAAACAATTTGGAAGTGCATTGAATATGGCTTTAAATCACAACATGCGCATTGCTTATGTGACAAACGGTCAAGGTGTGCCAGAAGATTTACTGCAACCAACAGCAAGCATGTTAACAGAATACGTATTAGGTGGCTATCCAAATGAATGATCAAGCACAAAGCCTGAGACAACGCCTTCAACGTCCAATGGGGCGACATGCTAAAACAATTGCCATTACAAGTGGAAAAGGTGGTGTGGGCAAATCAAACTTTGCTGTTAATTTTGCACTTGAATTATTGGAAAGAGGGAAGCGTGTTCTCATTTTTGATCTTGATGTTGGCATGGGGAATATCGATATTTTACTTGGGTTGTATTCCGAAAAAACAATGATTGATTTACTAGATGACAATTTAACAATTGCTGATATCGTCAAAATAGGTCCTAAAGGTCTTGCATATATTTCGGGCGGGTCAGGCTTATCCTATTTTTTTAAAATGGATCAGCAGAAATGGGCGCATTTTTTCTCAGAGTATGAATCTGTCATGGACATGTATGACTTTATTATCTTTGATATGGGGGCAGGAGCAACCGCGGAGAGTCTTTCATTTATTTTAGCCGCTGACGAATGTTTTGTCATTACAACACCAGAACCAACAGCTATTACAGATGCGTATGGCATGATTAAGCACATTGTAAACAATCAAAAAGATTTGCCGATATATGTAGTAATGAATCGTTGTCATTCAATTAAAGAAGGGCGAAAAATGACCGATAAATTCAAAAACATTATATGGGGATTTTTAAATAAAGATATCAGTAACATCGGTTCCTTACTAGAAGATAAGATTGTTCTGACATCAGTTAAACGGCAAATGCCATACATACTGTTAAATCCCAAAGCTAAAATATCCCTGGCCATGAAGCACGTTGTGGACACGTACATGTCTGAAATACCTGTACATCACAATAAACCTCTCACATTCATGGACAAACTTAAACAATTGATAAAAGTGAGGTAACGATCATGCCAGCAATTCGTGTACTAATCATAGAAGATTCGGCTTTTATGCGAAAGATGATTACAGATATACTAGCAAGTGATTCAAGCATTCATGTTGTAGGCACAGCGAGAAATGGTAAAGACGGATTAGAGAAAATTAAGCAACGTTCGCCAGATGTCGTCACACTAGATGTTGAAATGCCAGTTATGGATGGTATTGAAACTTTAGAAAGAATTATGACAATCGCCCCATTACCGGTTGTTATGTTGTCTAGTTCGACACGTGAGGGTACACAGAAGGCGGTTCGGGCTATTTCTATTGGGGCAGTAGATGTTATTCCTAAGCCTTCAGGTGCCATTTCATTAGATATAGAAACAATTAAACAAGAGATTATTTCCAAAGTAATCACAGCATCCAAAGCAAAGATTAGTAAACATCCCCCGATTAGTCGGCATGCTTTGTTAAGTAACAGACAACAAACATATGAAAACTCTATCGTAACTATAGGTACTTCGACAGGGGGTCCAAGGGCGCTGCAACAAGTCTTAACAGCATTACCGAATGACTTTCCAGCACCCATTTTAATTGTGCAACATATGCCAGCAAAATTCACAAAATCGCTCGCAGATCGCTTAAATATGTTGTCACATATCCATGTTAAGGAGGCAACACATGGCGAATTAGTACAAAAAGGCACAGCGTATATTGCACCGGGTGACTATCATATGAAAGCACGTCAAGCAGGCATGTCGTTAGCTATCGAACTGACTCAGGAACCATCTGAACGTGGACATCGTCCAGCTGTAAATGTGTTGTTCGAATCAGTAGCATCCTTAAGACAGGTTAATAAGTTTGCTATTGTTTTAACTGGTATGGGACAAGATGGCGCGCGAGGCATTCAAGCCATTAAAAAGGCAGATCCGAAAGCCGTCATCATTTCAGAATCGGAAGAATCAACCGTCGTATATGGTATGCCATCAGCTGCCGTGAAGACAGGACATGTTAATCAAGTTATTCATCTAAATAGTATGGGGGAGACGATCAATGATCTCATACGGGGAAGAGGGAGGAATCAATAGAATGGATACGACACAATATATGGATGTTTTTATTGATGAAAGCACGGAACATTTAGAGGTTCTATCGAATGAGTTGCTTGCCTTAGAAAAGGATCCTCATGACAAGTCAATTATTGATGAGATATTTCGGGCGGCACATACGATAAAAGGTATGTCAGCAACGATGGGCTATGAAGACATTGCCCACCTCACACACGCACTGGAAAATGTCTTAGATGATATTCGTTATGACGCACTGTCTGTCGAAACACATATTGTAGATGTGCTATTTGTTGCTGTGAATCATTTAAATGAAATGATTGATGATATTTCAAGTGGTGGGGATGGCAAACGTGATATTCAATCCGTTGCTCAACAATTGGAACAGATTAAAAATGGTACTTATAATGACCAAACAAAAGAACCTGTTCAAAGTGCAAAAGTAGAAACATATGAAGGCACTTCTTTAGATGAATTTGAACGCGCCATCTTAAATGAATCAGCAGATAGAGGTTTCAATAATTATAATATGACGATTCATTTAATAGATGACTGTATTTTAAAAGGTGCACGTGTATTCATGGTTTTTGAAGTGTTGGAACAATTAGGCGAGGTTATTAAATCTGATCCACCTGTCAGTGAACTGGAACAGGAAAATTTCGAATCATCTTTCAGTGTTATCCTAGTTTCAAAAAGTAGTCAAGAAGAAATTGCCCAGAAAGTCAATAAAGTGTCTGAGATCAAACAAGTCGATATCCAATTGTTCTCCGTAGAGCAATATAACGAAGAAAAGCCACAACAAATTAAAGAAACAAAAGTGAAATCAGGTAATAAAGAGGCGAACAGTCCGAAAAGACAAGTGAGTGGTCGTAAAACAATTCGTGTCAATATTGATCGTCTAGATGTCCTCATGAATTTATTTGAAGAACTTGTTATAGACAAAGGCCGATTAGATCAAATTGCATTAGACATTCAACATCATGATTTACAAGAAACCGTAGAGCGTATGTCCCGTGTGTCTGGAGATTTACAAAATGTTATTTTAAATATGAGAATGGTTCCTATTAATCAAGTGTTTAATCGTTTTCCAAGTATGATTCGGCAACTAGCCAGGGATTTGCAGAAGGAAATTGACATCGAAGTGATTGGAGAAGATACCGAGTTAGATCGTACTGTTATTGATGAAATTGGTGATCCACTCGTCCACTTAATTCGTAATGCGGCTGATCATGGCATTGAAATGCCTGAACAACGTCGGGCACAAGGTAAGCCGAGCCACGGAACGATTATTTTAAAGGCTTATCATAGTGGTAATTATGTTTTTATCGACATTATGGATAATGGGGCAGGTATTAATAAAGAAAGGGTACTTCAGAAAGCTATTTCTAATAGTGTTATTAGTGAGGAACAGTCTACAACTCTAACAGACTCACAAGTCTATGAACTGATTATGGCGAGCGGCTTTTCAACAACAGATGTTGTTTCTGATGTTTCTGGAAGAGGTGTTGGCTTAGACGTCGTAAAAAACACAATTGAAACATTAGGTGGCAGTATTACGATCCAATCTAAAATTGGTGAAGGTTCGACATTTTCAATACAATTACCATTAACTTTATCGATCATTTCAGTTCTACTTGTAGAATTGCAAACTGAAAAATATGCGATTCCGCTGTCAGCAATTATTGAAACGGTCATTGTTCATAAGGACCAAATCTTACACGCTCATAACAAAAAGGTCATTGATTTTCGTGATAAAGTCGTACCTTTGGCATTTTTAAATGATATTTTTTCAGTTCCTATTACAGAGTCCTCTACTGATTATTTGTCCATTGTTATTGTGAAGAGGGGCGACAAAATAACGGGATTGGTCGTTGACTCATTTATTGGCCAACAAGAAGTCGTATTAAAATCTTTAGGTCAATTTTTAACGAACATTCCGGCTATTTCTGGAGCCACAATACTTGGTGATGGGGAAGTTGCGCTTATCATTGATAGTAATGCATTGATTAAATAACCAATTATAAAAAACGAGGGAGAGAGCATGATGGAACATACAACAACGGCAGATCGAAAGGTAATTGTTTTCCAATTAAGAGATGAAGAATATGCGGTGTCAGTTGACCAAGTCGGAGGTATTGAGCGCTTGCTACCAATAACACGTGTCCCCCAAACCGCTCCGTTTGTTAAAGGTGTAATCAATTTGCGTGGTGTGGTGACACCGGTTATTGATTTGCGCTTGAGATTTGATATTGAAGAAACAGAGCATACGGAATCAACACGTATTATTATTGTCTATTTGGATGATATCGAAGTTGGACTCATTGTTGATGTTGCCAACGATGTCATCGATATTCCAGAAGATCAAATCGAACCTGCTCCAGAAGTTGTAGGTACGATTGATGTTGATTATATATCAGGTGTGGCTAAAGTGGATAAACGCTTACTCATTTTATTAGATTTACAAAAAGTGTTAACACATAAGGAAGTCGAAGAACTAAAAGAAATTGAAGGATAAATCAATGAATATTCATAAATTATCATCGGTTCAATTAGATGTATTAAGAGAAATCGGCAATATTGGTGCTGGAAATGCAGCGACATCAATGGCTAAACTCATTCAAAAACAAATTGATATGGATGTGCCCTCCGTAGACATCGTTACGTTTGATGAAATGATAGATATGATTGGTGGACCTGAACAATTAATTGTATCCATGTATTTTGATATAACTGGTGAAGCACCAGGCACAGTTTATTTCATTTTAACGATCGAAGAAGCAGAAATACTTCTGAGTCAAATGTTTGATGAAAGTCGGAAAATCATTCAAGACGGAGAAGTTGATGATATCTCTATATCTGCTTTACAAGAATCGGGAAATATTTTGACTGGTTCCTATTTAACAGCTTTAGCAGATTTTATTAATCTATCAATGCAACCTTCAATACCTTATTTAAGTATAGATATGGCTGGTGCTGTTTTGACAGCAGGTCTTACGGAACTATTGCATATTTCTGATTATGCAATTGTTATTAACACAGCGATAGGTGAAACACATAATGGGTTGAATGGTCACTTTTTCTATCTACCAAATCCTGAGACATTACTGACAATATTTACTGCATTAGGGGTAAAGACAGATGATTAAAAGTGGGAAAGTTATCAAGGTCGGTATCTCGGATTTAAAGATCGCCAAATCCCCTCATGTGATTCGTACATCAGGATTAGGATCGTGCGTAGGAATAATCATATATGACCTTAAGAAACAAACATCAGGACTTGCACATATTATGTTACCTGATTCTACTGTTACGCGACAAGATAAGATAAACACATTTAAATATGCTGACACTGCTATCCCAATACTTATTGAAAGAGTATTGCAAACAGGTGCCAGGCACTCGGCATTACAAGCAAAAATTGCAGGCGGTGCACGTATGTTTCAATTTAACTCTGGATCAGATGTTATGAAGATTGGTGCCAGAAACATTGAAGCCGTTAAGGCGCATTTAGAACATGCTAACATTCCCATTATCGCATCTGATGTTGGTGGCAATCAGGGGCGTACGATCGAATTTGATCCAAGTACTGGCAAGCTAGGTATTCGTACAGTCTATAAAGAAGAAAAATACATTTAATTTTTGTATGACAAATACTAAGAGTGAGGAGGGAGCGCGATTAGTACTTATAAGTCTCCTCAAATTCAACAGCATTGGGAAAAATGGTTAACAAATCAAGATAATAAAGCGGCAAATGAATTAATCAAAAATTATCATCACTTGGTACTTTTTCATGTTGAACGAATTTCAATTAATTTACCACAAAGTGTGAGTTGGGATGATCTGGAGAGCTATGCATTACAAGGGTTATATGATGCACTGAAAAAGTTTGAACCAGAACGCCAACTGAAGTTCGATACCTATGCATCTTTTCGTATTCGTGGTTCAATTATTGATGGGTTGCGTAAAGAGGATTGGCTACCACGTACTTTACGAGACAAAGCAAAAAAGATTGATGGCATATCCGAGAAACTCGAGCAACAATTACAACGTGAACCAACATCAGAGGAGATAGCTTCGGCAATTGGCGGATTGACGGCACATGAAGTTGAAACAATTATCAATGATGCTTTTGTGAGTCACGTCCTGTCAATTGATAGTAAAAGTAACAATCAATCGGAAGACACAGATGACAATACAGGTTATCATATTCCTGATGATAACATCCTATTGCCAGATGATTATATTGTAAAAGAGGAATTTGCAGCTGAATTAGCACAAAAAATTAAATCATTAAATCAGAACGAACAAATGATTATCAGTTTATTTTATTATGATGAGCTGACGATGACAGAAATTGGAGATGTTTTAGGATTAACAACTTCTCGCATTTCCCAAATTCATAAAAGTGCTATATTTAAGTTACGCCATATACTCCAAGAAATATAACTGATCATAGAAGAATTAATAATGAAAAGAGGGAGTGTTTTGACCGATATTCGTAAGTGTTTCAAAACTGTTATTTCCACTGATAAAATGCTAGCAGAGATATACTGTACAGAGCACTATCATAATATGAAAACTCTTACTAAATTAGATATCATCCAATATTTAGAAGAAAATCGAATCATATATGGCATTGATCACAGACAGGTACACTTACTGACAACACAATTAGCAGCAGATCAATTTCCATTAACAATCGCCAAAGGTATGTTATCTGTTGATGGAGAAGACGGTAAAATAACGTATATGTTTAATGCAAGTTCCGAGGTTGAGAAGAATGATGATTGGGATTTCCGTGATGTTATGCGTATTCCGACGATCAAAAAAGGTGAAAAATTAGCAAAAATTACAGCGCCAACAAAAGGTAAACCGGGTAAAAATATATTTGGGATGGCTGTACCTGCACGTCCAGGCAAACCCCATCAAATGAAAGCCGGAAAAAATGTTCGTTTCAACGACAAGGATCAGATATTCTATGCGGAAACGGATGGGCAAGTTAGCATCCGTCCAAATGCCCTTGAAGTCCATGATGTGTTTTATGTTGATGAGTCATTATCGATGAAAAGTGGTAATTTAGATTTTGTTGGTTCAATTATTATTAAAGGTGATGTACCGACAGGCTTTACTGTTAAAGCCGGTGGCGACATTAAAGTTTTTGGACTTGTTGAATCAGCGACACTTCATGCAGGCGGATCATTATATATATATGAAGGTTTATCAGGTATGCAAAATGGGACGATCTCAGCAGATGATAATATTCATATTGGTTATATCAATCAGGGCATTGCACATGCGGGTAGATCGATTTATGTTGAAAACGCCATTTTGCATAGTGAATGTACAGCACGTCAGCAAATTTATTGTCAAAAAGGCAACATTATTGGTGGCACGATGTCAGCCGGTCAATTGATTGAAGCTAAAGATATTGGTAATCGTCTTAACACTCAAACAATGATTCATTTTAGTCTAGATCAATCTGTTGATGACTTTAAAAAAATGAAAGACAAGAAAGAAACATTACAGGCTGCAAGGGATAAGCTGTTGTCACTTGGTGAAAAATTAAAGAGACACGACTATGAACAAAACTCCAAACTAAAAATAGCGCATCTTAGACAGCGCCATTCATTAAAAGAAGTGAATCAACAAATAGATAAAATTACCACGGCACTTGCTCAATTAAACACATCTTTAGAACGGGGAGAACAGGCTAAACTACTAGTTTCAGATCGTCTTTATGCCAATGTAACGATTGCATTTGGAAAATATAAACGTAAAATAAATCATAAGCGTCAACACGTACGCGCAACATTAGAACAAAATGAAATCGTTTTACACTCTCTCTAAAATTAAACGAAAGAAGTGATGTCACTTGAGTTGGAAATCAGTAGAGATGCAAGTGGCACTACCAAGAGCTCAAGATGCCGGCAAACAACAAGAGCACATGTCGAAACAAAATGAGCGTTTTCAAGAGTCACTCGCACAAAATCAAGTTAAAATGGAAGAAAGAAAAAGAACACAGGTAAATAAGTTTGATGCATTAACAAAATCTGCTATTCGGGATGAAGTTACGGAAGAGAACAGGCAGTCGGCAGCTGATGACGATCAAAGTGAGTCAGATGCTGCAGAAGAGGATGAAATATCGAGACACCCTTATTTAGGTAGTTATATTGATTACAAGGGATAGAAGGGATTTTTATGACATCATTTATGCTTTCAATTAGTTTTTTAATAAACATTGTGCTGTTGGCTGCTATTTATTATTTGTTTAAAGAAGTACAAGCTTTAAAGAGAAATCAACCAACAAATATTACAGCCATTCTTGAAAAATATTTACAAGATATTCGAATGGAAAATGACCGTTTGCAAGAACTTTCCTCGACACATGGACAAACACAACAACCAACCCAACGAGAACATCATACAGGGAAAGAACCAAAGGTAACATCAGAAACGGTACCAACATATAATCCAGAATTGGTTCAAACCGAGGATGTATCTGAAACCTCACTTCAAGCCCGAATGTTACAAATGCATCATCAAGGTAAAACAGCAAAGGAAATTGCCCAATCATTAAACTGTGGACATACCGAAGTCGAGCTAACCCTCAAATTTTATGAAGAGGAGAACGCGTAAAGCTTGATTGCTTATCATTCATGTGATATAGTAACTCTTGGTATAAATCCTACGCTTTAATGTTTAGGCGTTCATACTACACACGTTTAGTGATTTATATAAATGGTGCCTATCTATAAAGTAGGTAGTTATATAAATATGATCTAAACGGAGGAAAAAACCATAGGAGGAATAAACATGTCAGTTATTTCAATGAAACAATTGCTAGAAGCTGGTGTGCATTTTGGACACCAGACACGCCGTTGGAACCCGAAAATGAAAAAGTATATTTTCACAGAACGTAACGGTATTTACATTATTGACCTTCAAAAAACGGTTAAAAAGGTAAATGCAGCATACAATTATGTGAGAGAAATCGCTGAAAACGGTGGAACAGTATTATTTGTTGGTACTAAAAAGCAAGCACAAGATTCCGTTCAGGAAGAAGCAACACGTGCAGGTATGTTTTATGTGAACCAACGCTGGTTAGGTGGTACATTAACAAACTTCAAAACAATCCGTAAACGCATCAATCGTCTAAAAGATATTGAGCGTATGGATGAAGATGGTACATTTGACGTATTACCTAAAAAAGAAGTGGTTAATTTATTAAAAGAAAAAGCTCGCCTTGTTAAGTTTTTAGGTGGTATTAAAGAAATGAATAAACTTCCGGATGCTATATTTGTAATCGACCCACGTAAAGAGCGTATCGCTATTGCAGAAGCTCGGAAATTAAACATTCCAATTGTTGGTATTGTCGATACAAACTGTGATCCAGATGAAATTGATCACGTTATTCCAGCAAACGATGACGCTATTCGTGCAGTTAGATTATTAACATCTAAAATGGCTGATGCAGTTTTAGAAGGTAAGCAAGGTGAAGAAGTTTCAGACGTTCAGGAGGAAGCGCAAGCTGAGACCCCAGACCAAGAAACTGAAAAAGCCGAAGAACCTAAAGAAGCAGAATCTGTAGAAGAAGTAGCAAATAAGGAATAACTTTTAAAAAGGACAGGTGATAAGAGGATAATCCTTTTATCACCTTTTTTAAAGAAAGATATATTAGGAGGATTATCATGGCAATTAGTGCTAAACTTGTTAAGGAACTGCGTGAAAAAACGGGTGCTGGTATGATGGATTGTAAGAAAGCACTTGAAGAAACAGACGGTAATATTGAAGAAGCAATCGACTTCTTACGTAAGAAAGGCTCAGCCCAAGCAGCTAAAAAAGCAGGTCGAATTGCAGCTGAAGGCTCAACGTCTATTACTGTTGATGGTAATACCGCTGTGCTTTTAGAAGTAAACTGTGAAACAGACTTCGTAACTAAAAATGATACATTTAAACAATTATTAGATGATTTAGGAAAACACTTGATTAAAGAACAACCTGCGAATGTTGAAGAAGCACTTCAGCAAAAATTAGCAGGTGCAGATGAGACAATAGAAGCACATATTAATTCCATTATTTCTACGATCGGTGAGAAAATTTCACTTCGCCGTTTCGCTATTGTTAATAAGACAGATGCAGACGTATTTGGCTCTTATTTGCACATGGAAGGAAGTATCGGTGCATTAACAGTCGTTGAAGGCTCAACAGATGACGCTTTGGCTCGAGACATAGCTATGCATGTTGCAGCAATTAATCCAACATATGTTTCACGTGATGATGTTCCTGAAGAGGAAGTGAATCGTGAGCGTGACATCTTAAAATCACAAGCTTTAAGTGAAGGTAAGCCTGAACATATCGTTGAGAAGATGGTTGAAGGTCGTTTAGGCAAGTTTTTTGAAGAAATTTGCTTACTTGATCAAAGTTTTGTTAAAGATCCAGACGTCAAAGTGAAAAAATATATTTCAGGAAAAAATGCAGCTGTTAAAACATTTATTAGATATCAAGTTGGTGAAGGTATAGAAAAACGTGAAGAAAACTTTGCCGAAGAAGTCATGAATGAAATGAAAAAATAAGCACCTTTGCTATAGGGGACACTTTGTGTTCCCTCTTTCTGAAAATAGAGGCCATTTGGTTAGGGGCGACATCATGATGTTAAAAGCAAAAGAATTATAAGTACATCTCCTACGCTTGATAATGGTCATTCAAGCCCACAAAACCGATGTCATTTTTATATTAAACGTCCTTTCGAATTACAATATATTATGGAGGTTACTATGACAACAGCAAATTACCGTAGAATTGTGTTGAAATTAAGTGGGGAAGCATTGAGTGGTAAACAGGGATATGGTATCGAGCCTGAAGTCATCCAATCAATTGCTCATCAAATTAAAAGTATCGTAGAATTAGGTGTAGAAGTTGCTGTCGTCGTTGGTGGTGGAAACATTTGGCGCGGAAAAGTTGGTAGTGAAATGGGAATGGACCGAGCCAATGCCGATTATATGGGCATGCTGGCAACTGTTATGAACTCTCTAGCCCTTCAGGACAGTCTTGAAATGTCTGGGATTCCAACACGTGTCCAAACGTCCATTGAAATGCGTCAAGTCGCGGAGCCATACATAAGAAGAAAAGCAATTAGACATCTGGAAAAAAAGCGCGTCGTCATTTTTGCCGCTGGAACTGGAAATCCTTATTTCTCGACAGACACGACGGCTGCATTGCGCGCTGCGGAAATAGAAGCCGAAGTCATTTTAATGGCTAAAAATAATGTTGATGGTGTTTACTCAGATGATCCGCAATTAAATAAGCAAGCAAGAAAGTATGATAATCTCACATATATGGACATGCTTAATGAGGGGCTCGGTGTTATGGATTCAACAGCTTCATCACTATGTATGGATAATGATATACCGTTAATTGTCTTTTCGTTGATGGATGAAGGCAACATTAAAAAGGTTGTTCTTGGTGAAACGATCGGAACAAAAATAAGGGGGAAATAAACATGGCAACAGATACAATTAAAGACATGCGTGAAAAAATGTCACAAGCGACTCAAGCATTTTCAAAAAATCTTGCAACTGTAAGAGCTGGACGAGCAAATCCAAAAATCTTAGATAGTATTTTTGTCGATTACTATGGCGCTACTACACCTTTGAATCAACTTGCAAATGTGTCTACGCCAGAAGCACGCTTACTTGTCGTCACACCTTATGATAAAACATCCATCGGAGAAATTGAAAAAGCTATTCAGAAAGCGGATATTGGCTTGACACCTTCCAATGATGGGAACTTAATCAGAATTAGTATTCCAGCATTAACAGAAGAACGTCGAAAAGAATTATCAAAAGTTGTTGGGAAGTACACCGAAACAGCTAAAATTCAAGTTCGCAATATTCGTCGAGAAGCAAATGATGCCCTTAAAAAGTTTGAAAAAGAGGGCGAATTGACTGAAGATGAGTTACGCAATTACCTAGATCAAGTGCAACAAGAAACAGATAATTATATTGAGGAACTTGATCAAATGGCCAAAGACAAAGAAGCAGATATTATGGAAGTTTAATCTAACTTTTTTTCTAACGTCTGCATATTAATTGCCAAGGACGTGGAAGTGAATATGCTTTGTCAAAATAAGAAGCAGTGCCCTCTTGTTTAAGAGGGTTTATTTTTTGTTTATCTCTCACGAAATAAGTGATATAATGATGGTTATTCTTATGAAATTTACAAGACATAACTTGTTTGCCTTTAGCATAATAACTAGAAGGATAATCAACAGTATTCGGAGGACAAATGATGTCAATGAAAATTCCTTTTTTGAAATATGAAAATGCAAAACAAAAAAGA
>Ga0209487_1003114_pt1 | contig 13145 bp, 12 predicted proteins | sample Poulit2012_FD_187524 | JGI IMG/M metagenome (GOLD analysis project Ga0209487, IMG submission 187524) | Agricultural soil microbial communities from Georgia to study Nitrogen management - Poultry litter 2012 (SPAdes) (version 2) | ecosystem: Environmental > Terrestrial > Soil > Agricultural land... | reverse complement strand
CCGGCACACAGAGCTGGCCCCCATGGGTGTGCCCGGCGAAGAGCATCTCGCATCCGTCGTCGACCATGTCGTCGAGTACCCGCAGGTAGGGCGCATGCGTCACACCGACGTGCAACTCCCCATCCCCGCGACCATGATCATGATCCGCCGCGCCACCGCCGCCGCTCGGAGCGGGAAATCGGTCGTGCCCGAGGTGCGGATCGTCCACGCCCACAAGCCGCAACCGCTGACCCACGATGTCGATCACACCGCGGTCATTGGTCAGGTCCACCCAGCCGGAGCCCACGAGGGCATCGCGCAGATCCTTCCATGGCAGGTCGGGTGGTGGCTCGGGACGCAGGCGATCCTCGGCATAGAGGTAGCGCGCTGGATTCTTCGGCTCCGGCGAGTGGTAGTCGTTCGACCCGAAGACGAACGCGCCCGGCTTGTCCAGGAGCGGCCCCAGGCTCTGCAGGAATGGCTCCACCGCCGCCTCATGGGCGATGTTGTCGCCCGTGTTGATCACCAGATCCGGCTCCAACCCCGCCAAGGCTCGAATCCAGTCCCGTTTGCGATGTTGAGACGGCACGAGATGTACATCGGAGATGTGCAGCACGCGTACGGGCCAACTACCGGACGAGAGGATCGGGACCTCCACCCGACGCAGCCGAAAGGAGCGCACCTCGACACCGGTCGAGTACGCCAGCCCTGCCGCGGCCAGGCCGGTGCCCACAGCGGCTGCCCGACGACCCGCACGCCACACACTCTTCGAGGTCATTCACTCAGCCTTCCACACGACGGTCCGCGCGGCGACCAGGCGGTCGCGGGCACACTAGTCCCATGCCGTCACTGAAAACCCGGTTGCACGACGACCTCGTCGCCTCCATGCGCGCACGCGACGAACTGCGCACCTCGGCCCTGCGGATGGCACTGGCAGCGGTGACCAATGCGGAGGTCGCCGGCGCCGAGTCCCGCGAGCTCTCTGACGACGATGTCGTGGCTGTCCTGAGCAAAGAGACCAAACGTCGCCGGGAGTCCGCGGCGGCTTTTCGCGACGGTGGCCGCAAGGAGCGCTCCGAGCGCGAGGACGCCGAGGCCGTCATCCTGGAGGAGTATCTACCGGAGCAACTCGACGATACCGAGCTTGACGAACTCGCGACCTCGGCGATCGCCGAGGTCGGCGCCACCGGACCTCGGGACATGGGCGCGGTGATGCGAGTGCTCAACCCGCGCGTAGCCGGCCGCGCCGAGGGCGGCCGCGTAGCCGCCGCGGTGCGCCGGCAACTCGGCTGAACTCGTCAGTGACCGGGCTGATCGCCACCTGGTGAGTCACCCTCCAACTGCCCGGCCCGACGACGAGCGCGTGCACGCAGCCGGAGCGTGGCCGCGCCCAGCACCGCCGAGATGAACGACGCCAGCAGGACCGCGAAACTGGCGTGATCGCCCTCCGTCGTACTCCCGAAGGACAGGTTGGCGATCAGCAACGACACGGTGAAGCCGATGCCGGCAAGCATGGTGACGCCCAGCACGTCAGCCGACTGAACGCCCTCGCCCAACTGCAACTTGGTGGTACGCACCAGGATCGCGACTCCACCCCAGATACCGAGCGGTTTGCCGAGCACGAGCCCGGCCATGACACCGATCGCGATCGGGTCGGCCAGCAGGGACCCGATCCCGCCCGAATCAACGACGGAGACCCCGGCGGCGAAGAACGCGAACACCGGGAGCGCGAAACCGGCCGACCATGGCTGAACTCGCGTGGTGAACCGGTCCGTCAAGCCCTCGTGCTCGTCGTTCCGGGCCATCGCCGGAACGCTCATGCCGAGCAGCACCCCTGCCACGGTTGCGTGCACACCGGATTCGTGCATGAACACCCACGCGATCAATGCGATCGGGATGAGCAGCCACCAGTGTGTGATCCGCCGTTGAACGAGGATGCCAAAGACCACGATCAGAGCGAGCGCGACGGCGAGCATGCCGATCGTGATGTCCTCGGTATAGAACACCGCGATGACGGCGATGGCCAGGAGGTCGTCGACCACGGCAAGAGTCATCAGGAAGACGCGCAACCGCGCGGGCAGGCCACGACCGAACAGGCCGAGCAGTGCCAGCGCGAACGCGATGTCCGTGGCCGTCGGAATGGCCCAGCCGTGAAGACCTCCGGAGTCGGTCGCCAGTTGCACGCCGATGTAGATCAGCGCGGGCACCAGCATGCCGAGTACGGCGGCGATCATGGGCAGCAGTGCCTGCTTGATGTCGCGCAGCGACCCGGTGACGAACTCGGTCTTCAACTCCAGGCCGACGACGAAGAAGAAGATCGCCAGCAACCCGTCGGCGGCCCACGTCGACAGCGACAGATCGAGGTGGAACGGCGCAGCTGGACCAATGACCAGACCGGACAGGGACTGGTAGGACTCCCGCCACGGCGAGTTCGCCCACAGCAGCGCCACCAGGGCCGCACCGAGCAACACGGCGCCGGAGAAGGTCTCGTCATGTAGGCGCGCAGCGAGCCCACCGCGGGATCGGCCGGACGTTTCCTGCTCGTGGGGGTCAGACATAAGGCAAGCCTCTCAGGGCGGCCGCCCGGGCTAGGTCGTGGCCACCAACTCGGCGATCTGCACGGCGTTCAGCGCGGCACCTTTGCGGAGGTTGTCACCGGAAACGAACATGTCCAGCGCACGTGGCTCGTCCAGGCTTTGGCGCAGTCGCCCCACCCACACCGGATCGGTCCCGACGACGTCGGCCGGCGTCGGGTACTCCTGGCGGGCGGGATCGTCGTAGAGCACCACCCCGGGGGCATCGCGCAAGATCCCGGCTGCTCGGGCCGGGTCGGCCTCGCTCTCGAACACCGCGTGGATGACCGCAGAGTGCCCGGAGATGACCGGAACCTGCACGCACGTGGTGGAGACCTTCAGGTCGGGCAGATCGAGGATCTTGCGGCTCTCGTCCCGGACACCTCGTTCCTCGCTGGTCCAGCCGCCTGCTATGTCCGTGCCCACCCAGGGCACCACGTTCAACGCCAGAGGGGCCGGGAACGGACCGAGCTCGCCGCCGATGGTGCGGCGCACATCACCCGGTGTGGCGCCAAGTCGACGGTCACCGGCGACCACGCTGATCTGGTCGTACAACGTCTCGACCCCGGACTGTCCGGCTCCGGAGGCAGCTTGGTAGGTCGCCAGGCTGAACTCGCGCAGCGCCAGTTCGGCGTGCAGGGCACCCAGCGCGAGAATCGGGCCCATGGTGGCGCAGCCGGGACTGGCCACGATGCCGCGTGGCCGGCTCCGCGCCGCGTGTGCATTCACCTCCGCCACGACCAGCGGCACCTGGTGATCCATCCGAAACGCCGCGGACCCGTCGACGACGGTCGCACCGCGTTCGGCAGCCACCGGCGCCCAGGTTCGAGCGACCTCCTCGGGCGCATTGAAGAGCGCGACGTCGACGCCGTCGAAGGCGTGCGGGGTGAGGACGTCGACCTCGAGCTCGTCACCCAAGACGGGCACCCGCCGTCCGGCTGAGTGGGCCGAGGCGAACAGTCGAACCCGGCCCCAGATGTTGTCTCGGGTGGACAGCACCTGTCGTGCGACGGTGCCGACCACACCGGTGGCACCCACGACTGCCAGCGTGGGCTTGTTCTCGGGCGCGGGCTGCTGCCCCGCGATCAACGGCCGGTCCCTCCGTAGACGACCGCTTCCACGTTGACGGCGTCCAAGTCGAACGCGGTGTGCAGGGCGCGTACCGCAGTGTCGAGATCGTCGCCGCGGACCACCACGGAGATGCGGATCTCCGAGGTCGAGATCATCTCGATATTGACGCCGGCTGCGGCCAGTGCGCTGAAGAACTGAGCGCTGACCCCCGGGTGGCTACGCATCCCGGCTCCAACGAGCGAGACCTTGCCGATGCCGTCGTCGTACCGCAGGGACTGGAACCCGACCACCTCCTGCAGCTCGGTCAACGCGGCCATGGCAACGCGGCCGTCGGAGATGGGCAGGGTGAACGAGATGTCGGTGCGGTTGGTGTCAACTGCGGACACGTTCTGCACGATCATGTCGATGTTGGTGTCCGCCCGGGCCACGCCGCCGAAGATCGCGGCGGCTGCACCGACCTCGTCGGGCACTCCGACCACGGTGATCTTGGCTTCACTGCGATCGTGTGCGACACCGGAGATGATCGCCTGTTCCATAGCGTCTGCCTCACTTCCCTCGTCCGGATCACAGACCCAGGTTCCGTCCAGTTGGGAGTAGCTCGACCGTACGTGTATTGGAATGCCGTAACGACGGGCGTACTCGACCGCACGCAGGTAGAGGATCTTGGCGCCAGAGGCAGCCATCTCCAGCGACTCCTCATAGGACAATCGTGGAACCCGGCGTGCCGTGGGCGCGATCCGCGGGTCGGCGGTGAAGATACCGTCGACGTCGGTATAGATCTCGCACACATCGGCTTCAAGAGCGGCTCCCAGGGCCACGGCGGTGGTGTCCGATCCCCCACGCCCGAGCGTCGTGATGTCCTTGGAGTCCTGGCTCACTCCCTGAAACCCGGCCACGATCGCGATGTACCCCTCGTTCAACGCGCTGCGGATCCGCCCGGGGGTCACGTCGATGATGCGCGCCTTTCCGTGCGCGGACGTGGTGAGCACTCCCGCTTGGCTACCGGTGAACGAGCGCGCCTCGTGTCCGAGATCGCCGATGGCCATGGCCAGCAGCGCCATGGAGATCCGTTCCCCGGCGGTAAGCAGCATGTCCAGTTCTCGCCCCGGCGGCAAGGGGGAAACCTCTTGCGCGAGGTCGAGCAGGTTGTCCGTGCTGTCGCCCATCGCTGACACGACGACGACGACGTCGTTGCCGCTCTGTTTGGCGGTCGCGATGCGGGATGCCACCCGCTTGATCGCCTCCGCGTCGGCCACCGACGAGCCGCCGTACTTTTGCACCACCAAGGCCACCGTGCACACTCCCATCGGGCCGTACTGGACCGGTCAGCAGTCTAAAGCAGCCCCAGCGGCGTATCGTTTGCACCAGGATCGGCTCGTTTTCTCGTCGAGGGGTGCGCATGCAGATTCCGTTCAGCTCATCCCCACGAGCCACCTTGGGCGCCGAGTGGGAACTGCAGCTCGTCGACCTGGACACCCGAGAGCTCACCTCGGGTGCGGTCGAGATTCTCGACGACATCGCTCCGCCGGACGAGGACGAGCATCCGAAGGTGAAACACGAACTGCTGCAGTCGACGATCGAGGTCATCAGCGGGGTCTGCACCACGGTCAGCGAGGTCACCGACGATCTAGGGGCGACGGTCGAGGACGTCCGCGCCGCAGCCCGGCGGCGCGGGCTGGGGGTGATGTGCGCAGGCACCCACCCGTTCTCGGACTGGGCCACCCAGCGCATCAGCCCGAAGGAGCGTTACCGCCAACTCGTGGAACAGATGCAGTGGCTGGCCCGTCGACTACAGATCTTCGGCGTACACGTGCACGTGGGCGTCCGTGATGCCACCAAGGCGATCCCGATCGTCAACGCGCTCACGGTGTACCAGCCGCATCTGTTGGCGTTGTCGGCATCGTCGCCGTACTGGAAGGGTCAGGACACGGGACTGGACTCCGTTCGCAGCAAGGTGTTCGAACAACTTCCCACCGCTGGCATCCCCTACCAGCTCTCCGGATGGCCAGAGTTCGAGTCGTACATGGAGACGTTGATCTCCACCCACACGATCGAGTCGATCCGCGAGGTCTGGTGGGACATTCGTCCACACCCGGGTTTCGGCACGGTGGAACTGCGCATCTTCGACGGGCTCCCGACCCTGCAGGAGGTAGGCGTGGTGACCGCGCTGTCCCAGTGTCTGGTGGAACAGTTCGACCGCAGCCTCGATCGCGGCTACACCCTGCCCACCCCGTCGACATGGGTGGCCAAGGAGAACAAGTGGCGAGCGGCACGGCACGGTCTCGACGCCGAGTTGATCACCGACGACCGCGGCAACACCCAACCGGTGACCGAGGTCTTGCTGGAGTTGGCCGACGAGCTCATGCCGGTCGCCCGGCGGCTCGGATGCAGCGACGAGCTCGCCGGTATCGAGCGCGTGATCGAACTCGGGTCGAGCAGCCGCCGACAGCGCACCGCGGCAGCGGCCGCAGGTGGCGACCTGACCGCGGTCGTCGACGCATTGCTGGCCGAGATGGTCGACGGGCTATCCATCCCGGTCTCAGCGGGACCGGCCACGTGAGCCAACTTCCCGAGCTGATTGCCGTCCGGCGGCAGTTGCACGCCCACCCCGAGCTCGCCTTCGAGGAGCACCAGACCACGGCGCTGCTGATGCGGCGGTTGCGTGCGGCCGGGCTGGAGCCCCGCCGCCTGCCGCAGGGAACGGGCCTGGTCGTCGACATCGGCTCCGGGCCGAGAACGGTGGGGGTGCGTGCGGACATCGACGCGCTGCCGTTGCACGACGCCACGTCGACCCCGTACAGATCCACGCTCGACGGGGTGTCCCACGCATGCGGGCACGACGCGCACACGGCCATCGCGCTGGGCGTGGCGCTGACGCTGGCCCGCCGTCGCGAGTTGCCCGGACGCGTGCGCGTGATCTTCCAGCCCGCCGAAGAGCGCATTCCGGGAGGAGCGCTCAACGTCATCGCCGCCGGGGAGGTCGACGACGTCGACCTGATGCTGGCGCTGCACTGCGACCCTTCGCTGCCGGTCGGCGAGGTCGGCCTGCGCAACGGACCACTGACAGCGGCGTGCGACGCGGTCGACATCACCGTGAGCGGTCCTGGCGGCCACACCTCTCGACCCCACCTGACCGTTGACCTGGTGGGCGCCGTCGGACGGGTGATCACCGAGGTCCCCGCCTTGTTGCACCGCCGTCTGGACCCGCGCGCCGGGTTGTCGCTGGTGTGGGGCTCCGTGCACACCGGCAACGCCCTCAACGCGATCCCCACCGAGGCTCATCTGGCAGGGACCGTGCGGTCGCTGGACCGGCCTGGCTGGGCGGGGGTCGAGCCGCTCGTGCGCGATTTGGTCGAAGAGGTCGCGCGCTCGTCGGGTGCCGCCGTCGAGATCGACTATCGGCAGGGCGTGCCGCCGGTGGTCAACGACGTCACCCTCGTCGACGCGCTGCGCGATGCGGTGATCCGGACGAAGGGGCGTGCTCGCGTGGCAGATACCGAACAGAGCCTCGGCGGAGAGGACTTCGGCTGGTACGGCGAGCACATTCCGGTGGCCATGGCGCGCCTCGGCGTGCACGGCGGCGGGCCACGTGTGGACCTGCACCAACCGAGTTTCGACATTGACGAGGCCGCGATCGAGGTCGGTGTCGATACGCTCGTGGCGGCGACGCTGGCGTTGCTCGAGCCCACGCCTGGCTTTGGTTAGACGTCGAGGAGCTTCCGTCCCTCGAACGCGCGCCCCAGGGTGACCTCGTCGGCGTACTCCAGGTCGCCGCCGACCGGCAGGCCGCTGGCGAGCCTGGTGACGCGCAGCCCCATCGGCTTGATCAGCCGGGCCAGATAGGTGGCGGTGGCCTCACCTTCGAGGTTGGGATCGGTCGCGATGATGATCTCGGTGATGGTGCCGTCGGACAGGCGCAGCATGAGCTCACGCATCCGCAGGTCGTCGGGACCGACGCCGTCGATCGGGCTGATGGCTCCGCCGAGCACGTGGTACCGGCCGCGGAACTCACGGGTTCGTTCGATCGCGACGACGTCCTTGGGTTCCTCGACGACGCACACGATCGACGGGTCGCGTCGTGGGTCCTGGCACACCCGGCACTGCTCGTCCTCGGCGACGTTGCCGCACATGGTGCAGAACCGCACCTTGTTCTTGACCTCGACGAGCGCGTCGGCGAGCCGGCGGACATCGTCCGGATCGGCCGCGAGCAGATGGAAGGCGATGCGTTGCGCACTCTTGGGCCCCACGCCGGGCAGTTGCCCCAGTTCGTCGATGAGGTCTTGAACGACCCCCTCGTACATGGTTACCGTCCTGGCCCGCTGGGCGGATTGTCCGGTCCTGTGGTCTCGTCTGTCTCCCCGGTCTCTCCGCCGGGGTAGCCGATGTCTTCAGGTCGGCCTCCGAGAAGCCCCGCGATCCGGTCGCTGATGGACATCTCTTCCTCGCCCGGGGCGGCTCCCCCCGGTGCGTCGGGATCGGCCAGATCCTGTCCGATCGAGCTCATCTGTTCCGCGGCCAACCGCTGAACCTCCGAACCCGCGTCACGGACGGCCGCGACGACGAGATCGGCCAGCGTCTCGGTGTCGTCCGGGTCGACGACCGAGGGGTCGATGTCGAGGGAGACCAGCTCACCGGCGCCGGTGACGGTGGCGCGCACGAGTCCGCCGCTGGCACTGCCCACGATCTCGGAGTCGGCCAGGTCCTGCTGTGCAGCCATGAACTGTTGCTGCATACGCTGCGCGTTCTGCAACAGCTGATTGACGTCAAAGCCTTCCGGCGGGTACATGGGCGTCCTTCCGGGATGATCGGTTTGTCGAGCCTAGTGTCCTGTTGGGCCGGCAGCGTGGTTGGCCCGGTTCACGAGCCGTGGTCGATCTCTTCGATGACCGTGGCACCCAGGGTACGTTCGAGCAGTTGTTGTCCGGACACGCGGGAGTCACCGACGTCGGCGTCGTCGTAGTCGATGCCTTCCGGGGGTCTGGCCGTGGAGACGGACTCATCGGTGCTTGGCTCCGGCTCTGCCGCAGCTGGTGCGGGATCGGGTTGCTGGGACCGGGCCTGTGGTTGGGGTTGTGGAGGTGGTTGGGCTGGCGCAGCCCCGTTCTGCGGCTGCTGCCGAGACTCGACCGAGGGGTCGACGATGGCGCGGACCTCGAGGTCGGTGCCGAATGTGTCGGTGATGGCCTGGCGCAGATAGGTCTGGAAGTCCTCCCGACGAGCGAAGGTGTCCCGCAGGTTGGGGAGCCGAAACGCGAGCGTCACCACCCCGTCGTCGACTTCGGCCACGGAGGATTCCTGGGCGATGAGGCTCCACGGGGTGCGCTTGATCTCCCGGAGGCGAACCAGGACGTCGGGCCACAGCCGACGAACGTCGGCCGCCGATGGGCCGGTGGCTGCCGGTTCTTCCGGCGCGTCGGCGGTACCCACCGGCTCGGGTTCCGGCTGGGGCATGGGATCGGGTTGCGGCATCGGATCCGGCTGGGGCATGGGATCGGGCTGCGGCATCGGATCCGGCTGCGGCATAGGCCCCGGCTCGGGTACCGGGTCCGGCTCCGGCGTGGGCTGCGGCATCGGTTCGGTGGCTGTCGCCGGCGGCGCCGCGGACAGCGACAGCCGACGTTCCAACCGATCCAGTCGCGCCTGCACACCGGCCACCGAGTCATCCGCTCCGGGCAGCAGCAGCCGGGCACAGACCAGTTCCAGCTGTAGCCGCGTGGGCGTGGCGCCTTTCATGGCCGTGATGCCGTCGTCGACGACATCGGCCAGCCGAACCAGATCAGCAGTACCGATCTGGCCGGCCTGGGCGCTGAGCCGCTGGGCCTGTTCGTCCGGGACCTCGATCAGGCCGGAGCGCACCGCGTCGGGCACCTGACCGATGACGACGAGATCACGGAAGCGCTCGAGCAGATCGGTGAGAAACCGACGTGGGTCGTGGCCGGAGTCCATGACGCGATCGATGGCGCCGAACACCCCGGCACCATCGGAGGCGGCGATCGCGTCCACGACCTCATCCAGCAACGCGGCATCGGTGAACCCGAGCAGGGAGACGGCCAGCGCGTGCGTCACGCCGTCCGGCCCGGCACCGGCGATCAACTGGCCGAGGATCGACTGCGCGTCCCGGACCGACCCGGCCGCCGCCCTGGCCACCAGTGCCAGCGCCGGCGGCTCGATGGCCACCCCCTCCTGCTCACAGATCCACGCGAGATTGGCCTGCAGGCTTCGCGACGGGACCAGCCGGAACGGGTAGTGGTGGGTGCGCGAACGAATGGTGCCCAGGATCTTGTCCGGGGCCGTGGTGGCGAAGATGAAGGTCAGGTGGGCCGGGGGCTCCTCGATCATCTTCAGCAGGGCATTGGCCGCGCCGGGACCGAGTTGGTGCGCCTCGTCGATGATGTACACCTTGAACCGCGAGCTCAGTGGCGCGAAATGCGCCTTCTCCCGCAGTTCCCGGGCATCGTCGACCAGGCCGTGGGTGGCGGCGTCGAGCTCGACCACGTCCATGCTGCCGGGCCCCGTCGGGGCCAACTCCTGGCAGGGCTGGCACATGCCGCAGGGCTGCGAACTCGGCCCCTTCTCACAGTTCAACGAGCGAGCCAGAATTCGAGCCGAGGACGTCTTGCCACAGCCCCGTGGGCCGGAGAACAGGTACGCATGATGCACGCGGTCGTTGTCCAGCGCGCGCATCAACGGCTCGGTGACGTGGTCCTGACCGACCACGTCGGTGAACCGACCCGGCCGATAGGCACGGTAGAGCGCGAGAGTGGACATGTCTTGCAGCCTAACGGCCATCGGCGACACCGCATATGCTGAGCCACATGTCCGACCGGGTCTCCGATGCCGATCGTGAGCGCGGCATCGAGTTGGTGCGCACGGCGGTCAGCGACGGCCGCCTCGACCTGGCGGAGATGGACGCGCGCATCTCGGCCGCGCTAGCCGCGCGTACGGAGGATGAGCTGGCGGTGGTCGTCGGCGATCTCGGGCTGGATGGGGGTCGCCTCCCTCGTCCCGAACCGGTGGTCATCCAGGGAACCCACGCGAATTTCACCCGTAACGGCCCGTGGGAGGTTCCCGCCGAGCTGGTGATCCGGACCAAGTGGTCGAACATCACGATCGACCTGCGCGAGGCCACCTTCACCACGTCAACGTGCCGGGTCACGCTCGACGTGCACGGCGGCTCCGGCACCATCGTGGTTCCCGACGATGTCATGGTGTTCGACGACGGTGTCGAGCCCCACGCCTCCAGCCTGACGATCCGCCGGCACGAGCAGCCGGAGCACACGCGCGCCACGCTGCGATTCGTCGGATCGCTACACTACGCCCACATCACCGTCGGTCGCACCGGCCGGTTCAAGCGGTGGCGACGGCGGCGCCAACAGGAACGAAAGGACCCCCCGCGCACCCGGTAGAGCTCACTTACCCTTGCTGCCTTCCGGCCCTGGGGGGATTGGGCGAGGTACCGCCGCACGAGGGGTCGGCGTCCGAGTCTACGGCACCGCACGCGTTTCGGCCCACCGGCGGCGGTGCGATAACCTCTCTCGCGGAGGATTCGCCTAGTGGCCTATGGCGCTCGCTTGGAAAGCGAGTTGGGTTAACAGCCCTCGCGGGTTCGAATCCCGCATCCTCCGCCACACTCACCAGCGAAGACGCCCGGAAGGACTCTGGGACTCCACTCTGGAGCTTGGCCGTTAGTCTCAGTTTTAGTCTCATTCGGTGCTCACCTCTGGTCGTCGTCGGCCCAGAGCAGGCCACCGACCCGGCAGGCGACGTCTCGGCGGATGGGGTCAGTCACGTGTTGGTATCGGGCGGCCATTGCTGTGCTGGACCAGCCCATGACGGACATGACGGTGCGTTCGGGCACGCCGAGCACGAGGAGCACGGTGGCGGCGGTGTGTCGGGCGTCGTGCAGGCGCCCGTCCCGCACCTCGGCGGTCTTGAGCAGCGTTTTCCATTCGTGGTAGTCGGAGTTGGGGTTCAGCGGCTGCCCGGTGGGTGAGGCGAAGACCCAGTCACCGTCGGTCCAGAGCTGTCCCGCGGTGCGTCGTTCTGCCTGTTGTTCTTCGTGGTGCAGTTTGAGCATGTCCACGAGTTCGTCGGGCAGCCCGATCATCCGTTGCCCGGCGGCCGATTTTGTCTCGCCGACGGCGGGGTTGCGCTGGACGCGTTGCCGGCAGAACCCGGCCTTGTTCCCGCAGTCGCCGCCGCAGCCGTGCTCGTAGACCGGGCGCAGCCGGGTCGCGCGCACCCGCAGCGTGTGCTTGTCCAGGTCGAGGTCACTCCAGCGCAGCGCGAGCGCCTCACCTTGGCGCAGACCGAGTGCGAGCGCGACCGCCCAGCGGGCTGAGTTCCGTCGTCGTGCGGCCGCGGCGAGGATCGCCTGCACCTCGGCCACGGTGAACGGCTCGACCGGTTCACTTTGCACCCGTGGCGGTTTGGCCAGCGCAGCCACATTGCGTGCGACGTGCCCGCGGCGGCAGGCTTCGCCGAGTGCGGCACGCGCCGTGCGGTGCACCTGATGCGCGGTCGCCGGGCGCGCCCCGTTCTCGATCATCGTGCGGTAGAGCCGTTCGAGGTGTTCGGGTTCCAACCGGTCCAGCCGGTGCTTGCCAATGCCGGGTGCGAGGTGCTTGGTGACCGCGATGCGATAAGCCTGGTAGCTGGACTCGCGCAGGCTCGGCCTGGCGATGGACTCCAGCCAGTGCGCCAGCCAGTTGCCGAACATCCACGCGGGCCCGGCCTTCGGTGCACGTCCGGAGTCGCGCTGTTTCTCCAGCTTGCGGACCTTGCCCACCACGGTGGTCTTCGACGTGCTCATCACGTGCCGCCGATCAGAGCGCCCGTCGTCGGTGACCCCGACTGTCACCCGGCCGTGCCAGTACCCGTCCGATCCCTGATAGATCGACGAGGCGCGGTTCGGGTTCCGACTCATTGCCGAACACCCCGCGAACTTGATTGCCCCGGTCGGGTGCGCAGGTCGTCGACATAGTCCTGCAAGCACTCGACGGGGATGCGCCGAAGCCGGCCAACGCACACCGATTCGACTTCGCCGGTGCGCACCAGCTGATACATCAACGTGCGGGCGATACCCAGTCGCTGGGCCGCCTCCTCCACGCGCAGCAGCACCGCCGTGACTTCCTGATCGTGGCTGCCAATGCTTCCTTCTCGTTCATAGCCGGGTCGTTGTAACTGTTCCATCACAGGTACCTCCAAACTCCTGGTGCCGGGGGCTTCCTCGTCCCCGCACGGTCGGATGGTCGGGTCGCCGGGCTGGACGAAGCACACCACTCGCGCCCGCCCTGGGTTCGTTGGGTCAGGGTGGTCTCACCCCCACCAGCGCGGTCTCGGTTGCCGAATCGTTCACCGCATGAGGCCGCACGCGTTCGCGGGTCTTGGCGGCCTCGTACTGCTGGCGCCACCGGATCCGCTGGCTAACCAGCTGCGCGAGAATGACGCGGTGGTGCGGCAGATCATCCCGCGATGGGTCCACCGGTTCCCAGGTGTAACGCGCCGCACCGCCGGGGGTGG
>Ga0209487_1003113_pt1 | contig 13148 bp, 12 predicted proteins | sample Poulit2012_FD_187524 | JGI IMG/M metagenome (GOLD analysis project Ga0209487, IMG submission 187524) | Agricultural soil microbial communities from Georgia to study Nitrogen management - Poultry litter 2012 (SPAdes) (version 2) | ecosystem: Environmental > Terrestrial > Soil > Agricultural land... | reverse complement strand
CGCCTCCCCCGCTCTCCCGCGCGCGCCATCTGCCACTGCGTCAGCCAGTAATAGAGCGTAGGCAGCACGAATAGCGTCAACACCGTGGAGGTGATGAGCCCGCCGATCACCACACTCGCGAGCGGCCGCTGCACCTTGCTCCCCGGCGAGGTCGAGAGGGCCATCGGCACGAAGCCAAGCGATGCGACGAGGGCGGTCATGAGGACGGGGCGCAGACGGTCGGTCGAGCCGATGCGGACGGCCTCGTCGAGGTCGTCGGTGGTCTTGCGGACGTCGTTCAGGTGTGTGACGAGGACGACACCGTTGAGGACCGCGATCCCTAAGAGGGCGATGAAGCCGATGCTCGCCGAGAGCGAGAGGTTGGGCCGCGGAGTCAGATCAGGGGTGGCCCATTCCACCAGCGCGAAGGAGACATTGGTGAACACCTGCATCCCCTGAGAATCCGAATGGAAGAGGTGCGCTGCGACAGGTTTTCTTGGAGGGTCCGACAAATGCCGGATAGGATTTGATGATGGACGGCAGAAATGTTTCGAGCCTGTGGCTGTTCGTCAGCGTGATACAGTTGGCCGTCGTGGTGAGAAGAGTGATCAATGCCATACCACTCGGGCGACTCCCTACGTAGAGGTGTGATCCGGAGGATACGCACCGGCGCGGGAGGGGGAGATCCAGCGGTCCTCAGTGCTGCAGCCGTACTCGACTCCAACAAACGATTCCCTGTTCCGCGCCGAGTCCTCGAGGTACCATATTGGACCAGCATCATACGCCGCGTGGCTGCTCAGGCCGATGACTCGTGGGCCATTGCGATCTCGCTCGTCTACCCCATCCACCTCCTGCAAGGCAACGTCATCGTGGATAGCCTCTCTAGGCCACCGGCATCCTGGAGGGTCGCCTGAGAGCCGGAGAGTTCATGCCTGAGGACTCTCTGGCATTCCGGGAGTACAAGGCGAGTCCTCTCTGATCTACCCAGCCCCGGCGAGATCCTGGCCTATGGCAAACGCTCGATCTACTTCATCGAGCGGGATAGACCCGAAAGCGATGAGGCGCGTGTAGTGGAGTACGCGTGGCGATGGTGAGGCGAGGCCTTTAGCCGGGACAATAGCGTAGATGATGATATCCTTGCCGCCCACCGGCGTCAGGCCTATCCTTGGGCCCTGATCATCTGCGCGACGCCCTTCTACACCCATGCTCCCTGTCAGGAGCAAAAAGATGAAACTCGATGTCAAGGTCGATCAGCATCAGACAATGGCCCAATCTCGTACCAGTCCACACGCCGCGTCGGCTCCAACTGGTCCGGGTGCTCGACCTCCGCCAGAGCCAGGAGCCGATCCTCCCTGATCTGGATGCCGTGGACCCGGTCCTGGAGCGTTATGGTACTGAGACAACTCGTGCCGTTGAAGACGTCGACGTCCGATCTCCAGCCCGAAGCGGGCTCCAGTCCGGCAGTCCGATATAGAGGATTCAGTGGCACACCTGCTCTGCATGATCATGGGTCCACCAGGCTCGAGGGTATCGAAATCATAAGGGGTAGCCGGCGCTGCACCAAATGAAGCACCCTTGCCCACCTCCCACCCCCTCCCTACCATACGTTCTTCAACCCTGACCCCAGCATGAACCGCTGCTCTGCATCAGCGCTGACCAGACCCCGGAGACCCACAATGTCGATACTCCGCCCACTCGCCCGGCTACTCCTCCTCGCCCTCCCCACCCTCACCCCACCCCTCCTCGCGCAGGGTCTCACCCGCGCAGAAACCGCAGCCGTCGACTCGGTCTTCCAGGAGTGGAGTGATCCGGCCGCACCGGGCGCCGCCGTCGCCATCACCCGCGACGGCCAGCTCATCTACAGCCAGGGCTACGGCTCTGCCCAACTCGAGTACCGGATCCCGGTCACCCCGGGCACGATCTTCCACGTGGCGTCGGTCTCCAAGCAGTTCACCACCTACGCAATCGCCCTCCTCGCGCGCGAGGGGAAACTCTCCTGGGACGACGATCTGCGCCTCCACCTCCCCGAGCTCCCCGACCTGGGGCACCCCTTCACCCTCCGCCAACTCGCGAACCACACCTCCGGCGTCCGCGACCAGTGGCAGCTCATGGTCATGGCCGGGTGGCGGATGGACGACGTCATCACCCACGAGCAGGTCCTCCGCATGATGATGCGCCAGCGCGAGCTCAACTTCGAGCCGGGCACCGCCCACCTCTACTCGAATATGGGTTTCTCCCTCTTGGCCGAGGTCGTCGAACGGGTCTCGGGCCAGGAGTTCGGCGACTTCCTCGAGGAGCGCGTCTTCCTCCCACTCGGTATGCACCGCACGCATGTGCACTCCGATCACACCCGGATCGTGCCGGGACGGGCGTACTCGTACGCGCCGCTCAGGGGCGGAGGGTGGCGGAAGGCCGTACTCAGCTACGCGAACCGGGGCGCGACGAGCCTCTTCACCACAGTCGAGGACCTCGCGCGCTGGATCGGAGAGTACGAGGACCCCGTCGTAGGCGATGAGGCGCTCTGGACCGAGCTCCGGGAACGCGCCGTCCTCACCAATGGCGACACGGTGCCCTACGGCCTCGGGCTCGCGGTCGCGGAGTACCGCGGGCTCCGAACGGTAGGACATGGCGGCTCCGACGCGGGCTTCCGCACGCACCTCCTCCACTTCCCCGGCGAACGCCTCGGCGTCGTCGTCTTCAGCAACTCGAGCACCTTCAACTCAGCCACGGTCGCGCGGCAGGTCGCGGAGGTCTTCCTCGAAGAGCGGATGGCGCCGCGCGCGGAGGTCGCCGCCGAACCGAGAGCGGAAAGCACCGAGACCGACAGAGACGACGTCGAACTCACCCCGGCGCAGCTGCAGCAGTACGAGGGCGCCTACTACAGCCCCGAGCTGGAGACCACGTATCGGCTGCGCGTTGCCGGGGACCGCCTCATCATGGTGCATCAGCGGCACCCCGACGCGGAACTGGTTCCGCGCGGCAAGGACCGCTTCGAGGGACGCGCGCTCCAGATGCGCACCATCGAGTTCAGCCGAGGCGAGAACGGCGAGGTCGACGGCTTCCGCGTCTCGGGCGGGAGAGTGCTCGGGCTGCGCTTCGAGCGGGTGGCCGCGCCGTGGCCCGAGCGGTGAGCCACGAATGGCCTCCACAGCACTGCATTCAAGTGATGGCAGACCAGCGGATCAGTGTGGTACGCGGCGGCCCTCCCCACATTGAGCCACAGTCACAAAACGGCTACACTTACCATAGTGCCTCCAGGAGACCGACCCCGATCGCGGCAAGGAGGGTGATACTACCAGGGAACCAGCTGTAGCCAGATGACGACGAGCGAACAACTGCGCCGCCCCCCATAACCGCGGGCGCCAGCGATCACCTACGACCGGATAAGGCGCGACCCGACCGCCGGTAGCTCCTCGGCATTGCCCTCTGCCTCATCTCCGCCACCGGCTTCGGCTTCCTCGGCCCTGGAGCCCGCATCGCCTACGATGCCGGCGCCAATGTCGAGACCCTCGGCACCCTCCGCTTCCTCGGAGCCACCATACTCCTCTGGCTCTGGGCCGCCTGGCGCGGCCGCATCCAACCACTATCACTCCGCCAACTCGCCCAGCTCGCCCTCCTCGGAGGCGTGGGCTACTCCCTGCAATCGGCGCTCTTCTTCACCTCCGTCCGCTTCATCACCCCCGACCTGGCCGCCCTCCTCCTCTACACCTTCCCGGCGCTGGTCGTACTCCTGAGCGCGCTCATCTACCGGGAACGACTCACTCCGCTCAAAGTCACCGTGGTCCTCCTCTGCGTGGGCGGAGCCGCCCTCACGGCGGGGGGCGGCGGTGCGATCCACCCCCTCGGGGTCGCCGCCGCGCTCGGCGCCGCTCTCGTCTACGCCCTCTACATCATCTATAGCCGCGTCGTCCTCGGCACCGTCGACCCACTCCTCGCAACCTGCTGGGTCACCACCTTCGCTGCCCTGGCCTACGCCCTCGTCACCCTCTCCACCGGCGCCTTCGCACCCCCACTCGCACCCGGCGGCTGGCTGGCGATCGGCATCGTCGTCCTCTTCTCGACCGTGATCGCCGTACTCTTCTTCTTCCTCGGCGTCGTCCAGATCGGCCCGGCCAGCGCCGCCCTCACGAGCAGCTTCGAGCCCGTAGCCACCGCAGGGCTCACTATACTCCTCTTCGGGGTACACCCCTCGGGATGGCAGTGGCTGGGAATGGCGCTCGTCCTCAGCGGAGTGGCGTTGCAGGCCCGGCCGGCGGCGGATTGATGAAGCTGTTACTCGCCTTACCCCGTGAGCCCTACATCCCCATCAGTAAAATTCGCCTTGGCCACCATGCTGAACCTCGACTCCGATCCCGATGGCTTGTCCCTGCGATTGGTCAAGCGGTATGTTACCATGGGCACCAAATGTGTAAGATCGTGCTCTACCGTACTGGAGGACGCGATGGCCGAAGGAACTACTCGATTCAACGTGCTGCTCGATGAACGCTACGCGACGAAGCTGAGGCGGCTAGCCGAGCGGACTCATCTGAACCCGGGAACACTTGCCCGATCACTGCTGAGCGCTGCTCTGGATGAGGCCGACCCGGATTCGTCGACGATAGTGGACCTGCTCGACTCTATCCCGGGCGCGTTTGAGCGGGCACAGCAAGGATTACATGAAATCCGGTCGGGCAAGGGACTCCCGCTGGATGAGTTCTGATCATGGCACGCGTCATCGTCGCGCCAACGGCCCGCGATGATCTCGACCATCTGATCAAGATACTCAAGCTCCCGAAGAGCACACGCTCGCGGGTCAGGGCACGACTCGCGCAGTTGGCGGACCATCCCGAGAGTGGATCGGAACTACAAGATCGATGGCGAGGGTTCAGGTTCATACTGGGACCCTGGACCTGGATGTTGATTGTCTATGCCTTCGACGAGGAATTCCATCAGGTCAGCGTGATCACCATTCAAGACGCCCGCTCCGCTCGCTCTCCGACCTCGGCACCACCACCCCCTGCTCAGGGTAATTGATCCAGTAGCAACCCATATCGACCGGTGTGTGGCCACCCCGAACTATCTACACCCAAATGCCGCACGCCCGGCCGGCCACGGAGTGAATCAGAGACCAGAGTCCATCACCATGCGCATCCTCCTCGTCGAAGATGACCCCCAACTCGCCGACACCGTGGCCCGCGGTCTCCGCGAGCACGCCTACGCCGTCGATGTCGTGGGCGATGGCGAGAGCGCCGTCTACCGCGCCGCAGTCTATCCCTACGACGCGATCGTCCTCGACCTGATGCTCCCCAAGCGCGACGGGCTCGCGGTCTGCCGTGAGCTCCGCCGACGCGGCTCCAATGTCAAGGTCCTCATGCTCACCGCGCGCCATACCGTCGAGGACCGTGTCACCGGACTCGACGCCGGCGCCGACGATTACCTGGTCAAGCCCTTCGCCATGGAGGAACTCCTCGCCCGCCTCCGCGCGCTCCTCCGCCGCGGCGATGAGGTCATCCCCACCACCATCCGGGTGGCCGACCTCGAGATCGATACCGGCGCGCAGGAGGTCCGCCGCGCGGGGCACGCCATCCCCCTGACCACCAAGGAGTACACACTCCTCCTCTACCTGGCCCGTAATGCCGGCCGTGTGATCGGGCGCGCCGAGATCGCAGACCATGCCTGGGACGACAACTACGACCCCTTCTCCAACCTGATCGAGGTCTATATCAGCCGGCTCCGCAAGAAGATCGACGAGGGGCACGACGCACCCCTCATCCACACCCGCCGCGGCGCGGGGTACCTCTTCGGGAACGAACCGGGTAACTGAACGATGCCGATCCACCCGACACGCTCGCTCCGCTCGATCCGCTTCCGCCTCACCGCCTGGCACACCGTCGCGCTCGCCGCCGTCCTCGCCGCCTTCGCCACGGCGACCGCCCTCTTCCTCGGCGACCTGACCCGCGACCGTAGCGACCGACTCCTCGAGGCCACCACCCTCGCCTTCCACCATGTCTTCGAGGAGGAGTACAGCCACCACCGCCACCTCGAAACCGCCGCCGCACAGGCCGTTGCCGAGTTCCGCTTCTCGGGACACCGCGTCCAGGTATACGACGACTTCGGCCGCCTCGTCGCCGATTCCGACTCTGCCGTCGGGCGACCGGACTCGGCCTCCGAACCCGCGGACGCCGCCGTCGAACCCTCAGGCGCCACCGTCGCCCACGAATATTCACCGGCCGAGGCAACGCACGAGGACTCCCACGTACACCACCTCCTCGCCGCCGCCGCCGACCGCCCCGCGCTCGCGACCCTCGACCTCGCCGGCGAGCCGGTCCGCGCCAGCGCGATCACCAACCGCGTCGGCGACCGCCCCTTCACACTCCTCGTCCTACAGACCGAGCACCCCGAGGACGGTGTCCTGCGCGACTTCGTGAAGGCCATCGCGATCGCCATCCCGATCGCGCTCCTCCTCGCCGCTGCGATCGGGTATGCGCTTGCACGAAAAGCACTTATGCCCGTAATGGCTATGGGCGAGCAGGCCGCGCGCATCGGCGCCGAGAGCCTCCACGAACGCCTCGCCGTCCCTGACCGGACGACGAGCTCGGACGCCTCGCCACCATCTTCAACGGCCTCCTCGGCCGCCTCGAGCACGCCTTCACCCAGCAGCGGAACTTCATGGCCGGCGCCTCCCACGATCTCCGCACCCCGGTCGCGATCCTCCGCGCCGAGGCCGACGTCGCCCTCACCCGCGTCGACCGCTCCGCCGCCGAATACCGCGACTCCCTCGAGATCATCCGCCAGGGAACCGCCGAACTCTCCTCCCTCGTCGAAAACCTCTTCACCCTAGCCCGCGCCGACGCCGGCGATCACCCCCTCGCCCGCACGGAGTTCTACCTCGAGGAGCTCCTGAGCGACTGCGTCCGCGCCGCCCGCCCGCTAGCCCAGCGCCGCGGCATCACCCTCCACTTCTCACCCGACGCCGAGGCACCCATCCACGCCGACGAGCTCCTGCTCCGCCGCCTCGTCATGAACCTCCTCGACAACGCCATCCGCCATACACCGGCGGGGGGACGGGTCGATGTCGAGCTGACATTGGCTATGGACGCTGATGCCCCACATCACCCTGGGACTTCGACCGCGCCCGCTGCCGCGCGCGCCCACAGGGAGACCAACTATCGCATTGATGTCCGCGACACCGGCTCCGGGATCCCACCCGAGTCGCGAGCCTTCATCTTCGACCGCTTCTACCGCGCCGACCCCGCGCGTTCGCGCACGGGCGAGGGTGGCGCCAGGGGAGGCGCGGGCGGCAGCGGCGCGGGGCTAGGGCTGGCCGATAGCGCGCTGGATCGCGGAGGCGCACTGGGGGAGGCTGGAACTGGTGGAGACCAAAGCTGGAGTGAGCGGGAGTTCCTTTGAATTGGTACTGCCAGCAGGCTTGAACTCCTCTCCAGTCCATGTGTCTTCAATGTAGATACTGCGTCCACACAAGAGGACCGGAACGCGAGTGGCGCCATCATCTAGATCGATATGATGCCTCAGGCCGAACATAAGCAAACGGGGCGCCGCCCGGCACTCGTCCTCGTGCCTTTGTCGAACAATGGAAAGTCGGGCCTCGCCGTCCTCTTCCCACTCACGAACCAGATCAACAGCTGGAATTGACCCGCTTCAGTGGACATACGATCCTTTGGTGGCAAGGAACCCACGATATCGAATTCACAGAAGCAGTATCCGGCCGAGTCCAAGAAACATATGTTGGAGTTTGTCCGGGCCGGCAGAACACCAACGACCTGGCAAGGGATTTTGAGCCCTAGTCCTCGCCGCCTTCCTCTGAGTTGTCTGGGGATGTGGAAACGCGCGGACTAGAGCAGGGGCTACAAAATCACGACACCATCGGGCCGGATATCAAGAGCCATTATTGGGACAGTTCGTTGTCAGCGTTGCAGACTGACCCATCCCGCCCTGAACAAAAGTGTTGCATCCCGGATCGAAAAGATGTAGCCTTGTTGGGCATGATGTTCGGTTCAGTCGCTGCAGTTCCTTTCCCACCACATCCGAGAGGTTGCCGACGTGGTCAAGAGGCTAGTAATCCTCGCATTCTCCGTGGGCGCCATGATGCTCGCTATTGAGGAGACCCCCGCCCGAGTAGCACCGTTCTGCGTCCTTGAGAATCACCCCTGTAAGGCCAACACGCCTTGCTGCTCTGGGTTGACTTGCTGGGATGCGTCGGGAGTGGGGGAAAATGGCGTTTGCACCTCGCTTGCCGAAAACTAAACCAGCACTCCGGAGGTCATACGAGGCCGACGCTGGTGGATCGCCAAGTTACTCGGTGACAAAGCTAAGTCTTTCGCACCGAGTAACTTGGCGTAAGCAGCAACGCTGAGACATCACGACACATAACGTGCTCTGAACAATGGCCGGTTGCGGTGGACCGAGGAGCCGAGGTGGCGCATGGGCATACGCAGGTTTGCTAAGTCGCATACTGCTTTTGCGAAGGGCATGTTGGGACTCGTTGATGCTACCATTTTAGTGGTGGTCATCTGCGCGCTTGTACTCGTCGGACTACGAATGGTTCGCTATTTTTGGCCGGTTTCGCCAGCGTTCGTCTCCAACTGGACGGATTACGAGGAAGGCGGACACCGAATTGGTTCCGCCCAAGGCCAAGTAACCATCATCATGTTTTCGGATTTCACTTGCTCTTATTGCTTGAATGTATTTAATGGATTGGAGCGACTACGTTCTGAGTTGGGCGATAACCTTACAATAGTATATCAACACTTTCTGTCAAATCCGTCGGACGAAACCGCAATCACCATTGCGCGCGCCTCCGAGTGTGCCGCGCAGCTTGGAAAATTCGAATCTTTCTACCGGATCGCGTTTCAACACAGAGAAATTATATTCAGTAGGGATTGGGCCGGCCTCGTTGCTTTGTCTGCGGACTTTGATCCGCTCGAAATAGCGGAGATTCAGAATTGCATCGATCGGGGAGATGGGTTCGCCGCAGTGCGTGCAAGTCATACCGCTGCTGAAAAGTTAGGCCTTCGCGGTACTCCATCGTTTCTGATCGAAGGTTGGTTAGTCGAAGGTTACGATGACGTCGACAATTTATATCAATTGGCTACCACGCGACGCCTACGCTAGGTGATTTATGTTACGCCATACGCTAGCATCCGCAAATCTCGCGAACCCGATCGCGCTGGGTTGCTTTGGCGCATTGGTGATGGTTCTTCCCGCTTGCGGCGCCGCCGGAGTCGAGGATACAGGCTACATAGTGGAGGACAGCGCCGGCGTGCGTATCGTTACGAGTACTATTTCGGTGCGGGACCCGGCGCTCCCTGTATGGACGGTCGCCGATGCGCCGAGCTGGTCAATCGGCTCGACCGATGGGCCGGAGGCACAACAGTTCACTCGAGTGCTGAACGCTTGGGTGAGCGACGGCGGAAATGTGCTGGTGGTCGAAGCCACGACGTCGACGGTTCGTTCATTCGACCCCGGCGGCGAACTCGTCCTCGAGTTCGGCGGGCAAGGCGGAGGCCCGGGAGAGTTCCGCGCGCTGGGCAACGCGATTCCGTATAGGGGCGACTCGATCGTGGCGTGGGACGCCAGCCGCCAAATCCTCTCGGTGTTCGACGAGCGCGGCCGCCTATCCCGGAGTTCGTCGGTCGCCCTCTCGGGATTGAGCGAAGTCGCGCGCGGGCAGGGGCCCTTGAGCAACGGCCGCGGCGGAAGGCTCATCGGCGCCTTTACAGATGGATCGCTCCTCTTCGTCCAGCCCGATCTCGTTCGGTTCCAGTACGAAGGTCTTTGGAGGTGGAATAATCGCTTCACGCGATACTCGGCCGATGGTGAGCGGTTGAATGATGTTGCGGAGTACTTCGGATCGGAACGGACGGCACCGGCCGCCGGAACCGTGCTCTCGCTTACTGCGTTCCCTCACGAACCGCAAGTCAATGTGGGTGAGAACACGGCCTACATCGCGCCGACGCCCGAGCTCGAGCTCCGAGCCCACAGGTTCGACGTGCCGCAGGCATTACTGGTCATCGGGCGTCTAGACCAGGGGCGCCGCAGTATCGACGGCGCGGCGCGGGCCGCGTTCGAAGCATCCGTGCGGGATGACCCGGTGTATCGTTCGCTCTCCGCGAGCGCGGTCAACCGTGCCCTTGCCTCGGCCTCCTACCCCGCGCACCTGCCCGCCTTCGATCGCATCTTGGTGGACGATAACGGCTACGTTTGGGCCCGACGCTTCTCGCTGGTCGGAGACGATACCACTGAATGGCTCGTGTTCTCCGACGACCTGCGACTGCGCCAAGTGATCTCGATGCCTCCCGTCGACGTCACGCACATTGGCGAGGACTTCGTCCTGGCAGTGCGAGTCGACGACCTCGGCGTGCCGTACGTGGAAATGTACTCGCTGCGAAGGGGTTGAGAATCCAGCAATCCGCTGTAGTTCCCTCGAATCCCGAATTCCCGAAACGCGAGAGGAGGAGACGTGCACGCCAGGATCCAGAAATGGGAAAACAGTCTCGCCGTGCGTATCCCACGTAGCTTCGCCGCGGCAACTGGAATCGAGGAGGGCTCCGCGGTGGAGATAGCGAACGATGATGGCGAGACCCGGCTACATCCTCTCCCCGCTCCCAGGTACGAGCTCGATGAGTTACTCGCGCAGATCACGCCGGAGGACCTTCACACCGAGATCAACTCCGGTCAAGCCACTGGAGGCGAAACCTGGTAATGGTGCATCCTTGCCGATCAGGTCCGCAACCTCGACTGGCGGGCACACAACGCTGCCTCCCATAGTCGTGTACCGCTCGCGCTTGTAGAAGAGGTCCTGGCCAAGCTCTCGACACTGCTGGCGCCATGCCCCGCAGGTAAGCCGGGCCCGCGAGGTACCTGCTACTCAGCGGATCGCCGTGATTTCATGAAGCCGCACATAGTCCACCCCCAGCTCATCCCGCCAGATCCCGAGCACGTAGTCCACCCCGATCTGGAAGATCCCAAGACCCTTAGGCATGGTCACATCCCCCAGCCACTCGCCGTCGCGGCCGAAGACCGCCCACTCGTTCCCCGCCTCGCCCGGGCGCGGATAGTACTGCACCCAGAGACGACCCTCGGGATCGGTCCGCATGGCGGCGTAGGCGGGGAAGTTGGCGGGGTACTCCTCAGCGGCTAATGACTGCTCCCACTCCCGCCGCTGGTTGGGATCCCTGGCCAGGCTCAACTGCGCCTCCTGGTAGCGCGCCACATCCTCCCTGGTCACCGGCAGGACCCCGCGGGAACGCCGCACCAGCACCTCCAGCGTGCCATCCATCCCATAGCCACGGATCTCGTAGCTATCCCCAGTGCCAAGGAATACTCGCCCATCACCCATGGCGACGAGGGTGCGGCGGCCGAAGGTCGCCGGCCTGGAACCATACTGCGAGCCGGACCGATCGTCGCCCGGGAACTCGCCCACCTCGACCTGGACTCGTCCATCGCTGATCCGCGAGAAGTAGACGGGCACCGCCGGGCGGTGCAGACCCTGCGGGATCCCATCCGTCCGCGGCCATCCTATCACCACCACCTCACCGCCCGCACCGCACTCCGACAACCTGTAGACCGACCCGCTCGGCGGAGGCACCTCGAACTGCACGCCACGGACGTACTCGCCTCGGCCATCGAAGACCGAGGCCCGCGGCTGCCAGGGATCCCAGACCACCAACGAGTCCGCACCGCAGGTAAAGAGCTGCGCGATCCCCTGGAATTCGCCCGGCCCTCCCCCATTCCGCCCCACACTGCGCAGGAACCTCCCCGCCGCATCGAAGTACTTGAGCTGGAACTCTCCGCCATCGGCCACCACGATCGTGCCGTCCGGCAATCTCCGCATGCCGACCACCCGCGCGAAGCTCTCCGGCGTATCCCCCTCCACCGCGCCTAGTTCGAGCGACGGCTCCGCTGCTACCTCGATACGCTCCCCCACCCCCCAGCGCGGCCGGTGACTCTCGACGATCCGGATCCCGGCGCTATCGCGGACTTCGGACGTAGCCGCGACCTCGAGGTCACCCGCGGCGCAGCCGGTGAGCAGAGCCAGCATGACGAGCGTTACCGGTACCAAAGTCGATGATCGCATCTGTACACCTCGTTTCAGGGGAGTTGCTTCAGACTCACTACTCCACTATCTCCGGCCGGACCGTCAGGATCATCGTACTCCTTGCCACGGTCGCCATCCCGGTCCCCAGGACTACCGTCTGGCCGATAGGGATCTCCAGATCGGTCGAGAGGACCGTGTGCCACGTATCCTCGAGCGTGACGCGCAGGCGCACCGAGCGGTTCTCCGCCCCGCCTCGCACCTCCATGAGCCGGCCACCGAGGGTAAGCCGATTCCTCTTCGAGATCTCCCCGCCCAGGACCTGGACGAAGTCACTCCGCGCACTCCCCCGCACCACCGCCTCCGCATCCAGACGGTACCCCTTGAACCGAAAGAGCTCGCGCAGCACCGACTCCACCTCGGCGATCGCGGGATCCGACTCCTCGAAACCATCTGCCTCGATCACCGCGAAATGCAGCACCACCGTCGGCTGCGGCACGTCGAACTCCGCGATCGTCGCCCCGATCCGGTCCAGGATCTCACGCCGCTCTCGCACCGTCAGCGCCGGCGTCGTCCCCGCACCCACCTGAAGCATCCCCCGCTCCGAGAGGATATACGGCTCGATGAGCGACGCCATCTCACCCGGCTCGACATGCTCCAGCCGGAAGGTCCGCGTCTCCAGCCCGCCCGCCGGCCCGGCCCCGCATCCGCCGAGCGCGAGCGCGAACACGAACGCCAGAGCCGGAACCAGGAAAATCTTTCGTAGCCGAAACATGGCCAACTCCTTCAGTAGATCCAGACAACCGTGATCTTCGGGTTCGACGTCCGGAAGAGGACCGCATCACGCCCCGCCGGCACCACTACATCCGCTGCCGGCGTCCGCTCCGCCAACTTCATCACCGGCAATGGCAGCGGCTCCCCACCGGTACCACCCCGCCAGGGCGCGAGCATCAGCGCGAGCGATGCCGCCGCGGCCAGCGGCACGCCCACCGCCGCGACCCGGCGCCAGCGGCGATGTAGCAGGCGGCCGCCAACGTCGTCTGCCACCCCCTCCCCCACGCGCGACTCGAACTCCGCCAGCGCCGCCTCCACCCCCCGCATCGCCTCCCGTCCACCCATGGCCCCCGCACCCCAC
>Ga0209487_1003111_pt1 | contig 13150 bp, 16 predicted proteins | sample Poulit2012_FD_187524 | JGI IMG/M metagenome (GOLD analysis project Ga0209487, IMG submission 187524) | Agricultural soil microbial communities from Georgia to study Nitrogen management - Poultry litter 2012 (SPAdes) (version 2) | ecosystem: Environmental > Terrestrial > Soil > Agricultural land... | reverse complement strand
AATACCACATAATATTAATTATGATGATATTCATAGTTTAGCTTTAGAAGCTAGGGAGAAGTTAAAGAAAATTAAACCGATGTCGATTGGTCAAGCTTCCAGAATCTCTGGTGTAAACCCAGCTGATATTTCTATCTTGTTAGTTTATATAGAGCAAGGAAAAATAAATCGTTCTAAAATAGGTTAATTTAAAGGAGTTAAATTAGCGTATGAATGAAGCTAAATTTAAAAATGAACTTTTATTACATGATATCATTTTAAGTGATAAGCAAATGGAGCAGTTTTCAACTTATTATTCACTATTAATTGAATGGAACAAAAAGATAAATTTAACTTCTATCATTGATAAAGAAGAAGTTTATTTAAAGCATTTTTTTGACTCAATCTCACCTGCTTTTTATTTCAATTTTAATCGTGAGTTAAACATTTGTGATGTTGGGGCGGGAGCTGGTTTTCCAAGCATTCCTTTATTAATTGTATTTCCAAAATTGCATGTCACTATTATTGATTCATTGAAGAAAAGAATTACATTTTTAGAAGAGTTAAAAGCAGTATTAAATTTAAGTAACTTACATTTAGTACACGGAAGAGCAGAGGATATTGGAAAAAGCAAACAATACAGGGAACATTTTGATATAGTAGTTTCACGGGCTGTTGCTAAATTAAATGTGCTTGCTGAGTATTGTATACCTTTATGTAAAGTGACTGGTCACTTTATAGCTTTAAAAGGGGTATTTAACCAATTAGAGTTGAAGGAATCTATCAATGCTATCGATATTTTAGGTGGTAGAGTTGTAAATAATAATCAATTTTATTTGCCTTTCGAGAAAAGTGAGAGATCTATCATTGAAATTGAAAAACATTTAAAAACTCCTAATAAATATCCTAGAAAAGCTGGTACACCGTCTAAAAAACCATTATAAATTATATTAATGATATTTATATTTGTTTTGGATTAATTATAACAAAATATGTTACTCATTCAATGGATTTTATGATAAACTATTAAATACAGTTATTTCATAAAGTCCATTTTTAATTTAAACAATCTAAATTGTTTCACGTGGAACATTATAAAAAAAGGATGAAGGATGGTTATAATTTTGCGACAATCTTTAAATGACTTATTTTTTAGTAATAATGACAATAAAAATAAAATAGATGATATTCAAAATGATATAATTCAATTAGATCTCGCTCAAATTACTCCCAATCCTTTCCAACCCCGTTTAGAATTTGATGATGAAAAAATCGTTGAATTATCTCAAACGTTAAAAACTCATGGAATTATTCAGCCGATTGTTGTTAGAAAAGGTAAAAATAATCATTATGAGATAATAGCTGGCGAAAGAAGATGGCGTGCTGCAAAACACATCGGTTGGACTACTATTCCAGCGATTGTTAAAAATATGACGGATACTGAAACAGCTTCGGTAGCTTTAATAGAAAATATACAAAGGGAATCGCTTTCTGTCATTGAAGAAGCAAAAGCATATGAACAACTCATATCGATTCATTCATTAACCCAAGAAGCATTGGCCCAAAGGTTAGGTAAAAGTCAGTCTACTATTGCTAATAGATTAAGGTTACTCACTTTACCTAAGGCAATACAAACACAAATAGTTAATAAAACAATAACTGAACGACATGCAAGGGGGTTAATGAGACTTAAAACAGAAAAGGAACAATTAGATTTTTTAGATAAAATTTTAAAAAGAAAATTAAATGTAAGAGAAACAGATGACTTGGTCAAATCATATTTAGAGGGAAATAATACTGATCGTAAAATAAATTCTAAAAAGAATATTCAATATGTTAACAAAGATATTCGTATAGTCACTAATACAATTAAAAGGTCGATTACATTAATTGAAAATACCGGTATTAAGGTAGATACTGAGGAACAAGATTTCGAAGATTATTATCAAATAACAATAAAAGTGATAAAATGACTTAAAATAGGTAGGTGTACAATGGGTAAAATTATTGCAGTCACAAATCAAAAAGGTGGAGTAGGAAAAACGACTAGTACAGTAAATTTAGGAGCTAGTCTAGCCCAACTAGATAACAAAGTATTGTTAATAGATATAGATCCACAAGGTAATACAACTAGTGGAGTAGGAATTAATAAAGGTGAAGTACAAGCTTGTATTTATAATGTGTTAGTTGATGAATATGAAGCAAATGATGTCACTTTACCTACTAATGTAAATAATCTATTTATTATCCCTGCAACTATTCAACTTGCGGGTGCTGAGATAGAATTAGTGTCAACTATTTCAAGAGAGATAAAACTACAAAAAGCTTTAGAAAAGGCAAAAAAAGAGTATGACTATATTATTATAGATTGCCCGCCTTCATTAGGTTTATTGACAATAAATGCTTTGACAGCTTCAGATAGTGTTTTAATTCCAGTCCAGTGTGAATACTATGCATTGGAGGGATTAAGTCAATTGTTGAATACGATAAGAATTGTTCAAAAACAATTAAACACAAATTTAATGATAGAAGGTGTTTTATTAACGATGTTTGATGCGCGAACAAATTTAGGTATTCAAGTAATTGAAGAAGTAAAAATGTACTTTCAAGAAAAAGTATACCAAACAATTATTCCAAGAAATGTACGTTTAGGAGAAGCACCTAGTTATGGCAAGCCGATTACAATTTATGATGCAAAATCTAAAGGAGCAGAAGTTTATTTAGAATTAGCAAAGGAAGTGATGGGTGTTGACAAAGCAACGGTTAGGTAGAGGATTAAGTGCTTTATTGCCTAATGATGATGATACAATACAAATGATTTCAATCCAAAATTGTCGTCCAAATCCATATCAACCTAGAAAAACTTTTGATGCTGACGCAATTGAAGAATTAAAAACATCAATTTTAGAATATGGTATTGTTCAACCATTAATTTTAAGGAAAAGCATTAAAGGATATGAGATTGTAGCGGGTGAGCGTCGTTTTAGGGCTGCGAAAGAAGCAGGCTTAAATCAAGTACCGGCTATCATTAAACAATTTGATGATCAAGAAATGATGGAAATTGCTTTATTGGAGAACTTGCAACGAGAAGATTTAACGATTATCGAAGAAGCTATTGCTTATAAAAATTTAATGGAAGAATTGAAACTAACCCAAGAAGACTTATCTAATAAATTAGGTAAAAGTCGATCACATATTGCAAATACTATTAGATTATTAACTTTACCTACAGAGATTGTTGATTCTATTAATAGTGGAGAATTATCAATGGGACATGGAAGAGCATTACTTGGGTTAAAAAGTGCAGACAAATTAGCAGTATTAACTAAGAAAATTATAAAAGAAAAACTAAATGTTCGACAAGTGGAAAAAATGGTGCAGCAACTGAATAATGAAACGAAAAAACAAGTGAATAAACAAAAGAAACAAGGAACATCAAATATATATTTCAAAGAATATGAAGATACATTAAGAGGTATACTAGGAACAAAAGTAACGATACAAAAGGGTAAACATAAAGGGAAAATAGAGATAGAGTTTTATAATGATGATGATTTAAATCAATTAATTAAAACTATACAAAAATAAATTATTTATAAACTGACTTTTAATTTTGTCAGTTTTTTATTCTGTTACTAAATGTTTCACGTGGAACATTTATAAATATAAAATAAGACTCGAGTGAAGAAATGATATTATATGGAACGATTATTAATGTAATTTGTATTATTATCGGCAGTTTTATTGGATTGTTATTTTTCAAAGTGAAAGACAAATATAAAGAAACAGCAATGAAAGGTATTTCCTTAACGGTTATATTGATTGGATTGCAAATGGCTTTAAAAGCTGATGATTTTATAATTGTCTTATTAAGTATATTAAGTGGTGCCTTGATAGGTGAGTGGCTAAAATTAGAGAGTAAAATGAATGCAGTTGGTCATTGGATAGAGAAGAGATTTTCTAAAAGTAATTCGGCAAATATTAGTGAAGGTTTTATTACTGCGACACTTTTATTTGTAATAGGTGCAATGGCCATCATCGGTGCAATTGAAAGTGGAGTGTCAAACAATCATAGTATTTTAAATACAAAAGCAGTAATTGACGGATTTTCATCATTTATTTTAACGACAACTCTAGGGATCGGTGTTATATTCTCAATAATTCCAGTATTTCTATATCAAGGGGCCATTACATTAGTAGCCAATTATATTATCAACTTTATACCTGAATTGATGCTAGACGAAATTATCTTACAAATTACAGTAGTAGGCGGGTTACTCATCGTAGGATTAGGTTTGAATTTATTAAATTTAACAAAAATTAAGGTAGTCAACTTACTTCCATCAATTGTAATGGTAGTCATTATCGTTGTAGTAAAACAAATACTTATATAAAATAAAGATTATGAAAAAAGTAATATTATCGTTCATTAATTGATAGGTGATGGGTATCCCTTGATAAATAAAAATCTGTTAATTGTATAATTTTCGCCGTCTTATATGCCAGTTTATAAACTAAAGATAAACGGGTAGATTGTAGAATTGTATATTCCATTAGCCCTCCGATATTGACAATACTCGTAATAAACATATCTCCAATTGGAGGCAATTTCTTTTTTACTGCTTTTCCAGGTTCAATTTGTCCAACTCCATAAATAATTTGACCAACAGATTTACTTTGACCAAGTGATGCATCAATAGCTATTATAAAAGGAGTAGGATCAGATTGATAAATAGATTGAATTGTTTTCTCTATATTTAAAGCATGAACGGGACTATTTAATGTGCCAATGATATCTATCTTTCTTAGTTTACTATGTGATAACAACGTGCCAGTAAGTGGACCATAACTATCGCCCGTTGAGCGATCAGTACCAATACATAATACAATTATATTAGTATCTAACATATTAAGCTTAGAGTAAAAAAAATTACTTATTTGTAATATGCAGTGTGGATTAGTATAGTCAATAGAGATTTTATGGTGTTTATTAAAATGGTTCATACTATTGCCTCCGTAAACTACATTTGACATAGTATACGTATAATTCACACAAATATTCTAAAATACTTTAGAAAACTTTGAAGCAACCATTTTTAGGAGAGTGTCATATGTTTAAGACTAGTTTAAAAAATTGGTTTGAATATTTAATAGGTCCAGAGTTTTGGTCAGCAATTTCACAAACGACATTAAAAATAATTTTAATTATTGTGATGGCTTGGCTCGTTATTAAAATAGGCAAAAAGATAATCAACCATATTTTTAATAGGAAATTTCGTTCAACGTTAAATCTTCCGGAGAATAGAGAAGAAACAATAAGAATATTATTGCAAAGCATTTTAAAATATTCTGTGAGCTTTATCGCTATTGTCATGATCTTGGAATCAATGAATATTAGAATAAGTGCATTGTTAGCTGGAGCAGGAATTGCTGGATTAGCGATTGGATTTGGTGCACAAAGTCTTGTTAAAGATATTATTTCAGGATTTTTTATTATTTTTGAAAAGCAATTCTCTGTAGATGATTATGTTTTTATTGCAGATGTTGAAGGTACCGTTGAAGAGATTGGGTTAAGGACTACTAAAGTAAAAGGTTGGACAGGAGAACTAAATGTCATACCGAATGGAAATATAACACAAGTTATTAATTATTCAGTACATAATGGTTTGTCTGTTGTTGACATCCATTTGCCGCATGAAACGGATATAGAAACTATAGAGGAACACATTAACAATATATTACTTGAAATACCTAGTAAATATAAATTTATTGTAGATACACCAGTTATTCATGGAGTACAAAATCTAGAATATTCAACATATGTGATTCGGATCATTGCAAATACAGCCCCTGTCTATCAATGGGCTGGAGAACGGGCAATTAGAAAAGAAGTACAAGACCAATTATATAAAGAAGGAATTAATATTCCATTACAAAAATTTGTTGTTTATTCAAAAGATAAATTTAAAAATGTGACAAATGATATGATGTAAGGAGCAATGACATGGTAAATAAGGATTATGATTTAAACGATATTGTCGTAATGAAAAAACAACATCCTTGTGGAGAAAATAAGTGGCAAATTATAAGGATGGGAGCAGACGTTCGAATTAAGTGTGTCGGTTGCCAAAGAAGTGTTTTAATACCGAGAAATGAATTTAATAAAAAATTAAAAAAAGTATTAAAAGAGGAAAATTAAGAAATGTTCCTACTAAATTTAAGATTTTCCTTATATAGAAATCTTATTTTACAAGCTTTAATCTAATGCAAAATTGAAATTTGCTAATTTGTATTTTTTAATAAAGTATATATAATAAAGTGAAGTTCATATGAACTACCTTAAGGAGAGAATAATCGACATGTCTTTAACAGCAGGAATCGTTGGATTACCTAACGTGGGTAAATCAACATTATTTAATGCCATTACGAAAGCGGGCGCCGAATCAGCAAACTACCCATTTTGCACAATTGATCCAAACGTTGGCATTGTTGAAGTACCAGATGAAAGATTAAACAAATTAACACAAGTCGTTAAACCAAAAAAGACTATTCCAACAGCCTTTGAATTTACTGATATTGCTGGAATTGTAGAAGGGGCAAACAAGGGAGAAGGCTTAGGTAATCAATTTTTGTCACACATTCGACAAGTTGATGCTATATGCCAAGTTGTCAGATGTTTTGAAGATGAAAATATTACACACGTCTCTGGGAAAATTGACCCAATCGATGATATTGAAACGGTTAATTTAGAGTTAATTTTAGCTGATTTGGAAACAGTGTTACGACGTTATGAAAGAACTGAAAAGCTTGCAAGGCAAAAAGATAAAGAGGCTGTACAACAATTTAATGTCATGAAGAAGTTAAAAGAAAGCTTAGAGGAGGAAATTCCCATAAGGGCATTAGCTTTTTCAAAAGAGGAACAGATCATTGTAAACCAGCTCCATTTACTAACAGCAAAACCTGTCCTTTATGTTGCGAATGTAAGCGAGGATGCTATAACAGAAATAGAAGAAAATGAGTATGTAAAACAAGTAGAAGGTTTTGCTCAAAAGGAAAATGCAGAAGTAATTGTTGTTAGTGCACAAATAGAAGAAGAGATTGCGCAATTAGATGAAGAAGAAAAAAGGGAATTTTTAAATGAACTAGGGATTAAGCAATCTGGATTAGACCAATTGATTAAAGCCTCATACCAATTGTTAGGATTTGCTACCTTTTTTACTGCGGGTGAACAAGAAGTAAGAGCATGGACATTTAAAAAAGGAATGAAAGCACCACAAACCGCAGGAATTATTCATACTGATTTTGAACGGGGGTTTATTCGTGCTGAAGTTGTTGCTTATACAGATTTAATGGATGCTGGTTCAATGGCAAAAGCGAGAGAAAATGGTAAAGTACGATTAGAGGGTAAAGAGTATGAAGTAGTAGATGGTGACGTCATTCATTTTAGATTTAATGTATAATGTATCTTTAAAAGGGATTTCATAAATTAGTTGTTATTTTACTTAGTTTTTGCTATAATTTTCTTCTGTGGGTAATTAAATAATTACTCCTTGCTCTTTTTTAAAAGGGCCGTATAGACCAAAAGGAGGTGTACAGGATGAAAAATTATGAACTTATGTATATCATCCGTCCAAACATTGAAGAGGAAGAACAGAAAAGTGTTATTGAGAACTTTAGTAACATTTTAACGAACAATGGTGCGGAGATAGAAAAAGTCGATGAGCTAGGTTCAAAAAGACTTGCTTATGAAATTAATGATTATCGAGATGGATATTATGTCGTCATTAATTTTAAAGGTGATGAAAATTCAGTTAATGAGTTTGAAAGACAAGCTAAATTTTCTGATGATATCATCCGACATATTATCGTTCGATTAGACGAGAAATAAATGGGAGTGATTCTGTATGTTGAATAGAGTTGTTATTGTTGGAAGACTAACAAGAGATCCCGATTTACGTTATACATCGACTGGAGTGGCTGTTGCTAATTTTACTGTTGCCGCAAATCGACCATTTAAAAATCAACAAGGTGAACAAGAAGCAGATTTCATTAATTGTGTCACTTGGAGAAAGCAAGCAGAAAACTTAACTACTTATATGAAAAAAGGTAATTTAATCGGTGTGGATGGTAGAATCCAAACTAGATCATATGAGAATCAAGAGGGTAAAATGGTATATGTAACCGAAGTTTTAGCCGAGAGTATTCAATTTTTGGAATCTAGAGGTTCTTCTCAACAAAGAGGTGGCCAACAAAGTCAACCAAATTATCAAAATCAACAACAACAAGTACCTCCACAACAACAACCGCAAGCACAGGGTCAACAAGAAACACAATCGAGTAATTCACTAAAACAAAATAGTGAACAAGTAGACGTATCAGATGATGACTTGCCGTTCTGATTAACGTTAATATATTAATTTTTGTTTTTGATAGGAGTGTAATAATATGAGACGTGGACGTCCAAGACGTCGAAAAGTATGCTATTTTACAGCAAATGGTATAACTTATATCGACTATAAAGATGTAGATTTATTAAGAAGATTTATATCAGAAAGAGGAAAAATACTTCCTCGCCGTGTAACGGGAACATCTGCAAAATATCAGCGTAAATTAACTGTAGCAATTAAACGTGCACGATCAATGGCTTTATTGCCATTTGTGAGTGAATAAATAAAGAACCTCTTCTAAGAAGAGGTTTTTTTATCAAAACTTTGTTTTCAAAAGAATGATTATCTATTTGCCCCTTTTAAAATATCCTCACTTGTTAAAATGTTTTCTTTTCGGATAAATTAAAATGATGTTAAACATGATGAAAAAGACGTAGAAAAAACTAATAATTAAAAATAAACTAGATAAAGAAAATTTAAATGAAATTAAAGTGAATACTAAAATTGGCATTGTCATACAATAGGCAATCATTTTCCACATGATGGCAAATCGTAGTTTTCTTTTTAATAATCTAGCAATTAAAGACCAAATATATGCTAAAATACTTATTAATGAGAACACAATGAGATTAATAATGAGATAATAAAATATGAAAAAGTAAATTAAGAAAAAAAATAAGTTGATTTCTGAACTTAATGAATCTCTATTAATTGATTGATCTATTAAAGCAGGTATAGATGCTATAAAAAGTAATAAAAATAAGTAAATAACGGTAACATCCATACCGATTCGATTTAAATAAAAAACAGACTTTTTTCTTGGTAATCGTATACTATTTGTGAATGATTCAATGATACGAGTCATACGGTATCCTTTCTATTATCGTTAAATTAACTATTGTCATTTTTACATATAGAAATATTATATCATTTTTAATTAAAATATCATAAATCTAGTTTATAGTTTTTATTTTATCTAAATTGGATTTAAAATAAATCATCATCATAGATGCAAAAGACGGACGCTATTTATAAGTGAACTTATCACTTTATCATTGTAATTAGAGGTGTACTATCATGAATCGTTCAAAACAATTAACAGATGGAGCATTATTATCAGCCATATACATTGTGTTATTAATTATTTCAATTTTTACCCCTTTTATATTTATTATCTTTTTATTTTTATTACCTATTCCGTTTATTTTTTATGCAGTGAAGCACGGAATTAAAGCTAGTTTATTAATGATTGTTGTTACGTTATTAATATCACTTATGATTATTCCAATTGTTTCAATTCCTTTAACAGTACTAGCCGCTGCTGGTGGAACGATGATAGGTATCGCAATAAATCAGAAACGAAATGTATACGAAGTGTGGGCTAGAGGAACGATTGGATTTATTTTAGGCATTATCTTTATTTTTGTCTTTACGCAATTTATTTTACAAGTAAATATTACAAATGAAATAGATTTAGCAATAGACGAGAGCATGGAGACTACCGAGTATATTTTAACACAATTTACAGTAGGTACCGATATATCAGAACAATTAGATGTCATGAGAGAGCAAATAAATATGGTGAAGTATTTAATACCGGCAAGTATTGCTATTCTCAGTATATTCTTAGCTTTCGTTTCCCAGTGGTTGTCTTTTAAATTATTAAACAGAATAGAGAGAACGCACCTTTTCTTCCCACCTTTTAAAAATTTAAATGTTCCTTTTATCGTTATTTGGATTTATTTAGTTGCTATGTTGTTATCGTTAGTTGATATTAGCCCAGAATCAACGTTATATTTGGTTGTAGTGAATACTTATGTATTAACGGCCTTTTTAATCATTATTCAAGGATTTTCATTTATCTTTTTTTATGCTGATTATAAAAAGCTACATAAATCAATTCCAATTGCCATTGTTGTCCTTTCATTAATAATTCCAAATATTTTTCTGGTTCTCATCAGAATTATTGGTATAATTGATATAGGATTTTCATTAAAGAAACGTATATTACATAGTAGTAACAAAAAGTGAGTTGAAATTGTTTTATATAGGATAGGAAGGTGAGAAAAGTGGAAGTTTTTAATAAATATATGAACATAAAAAAGTACTTTTTGTATATTTATATATTTTCGCTTTTCATCATTGTAACACTTTTTATTGTCAACTTATATTTGGCATTAATTAGTTTATTTATATATGTCGTACTAGCAATGATTACTATCCATGCTTTTAAACAAATGAAACAAAACCTACAACAACATGAAAAGAAAATGTTTACCCAAATTGAAAAGGCGAGTAACCAAATTAATGAACATATGCCAATTGGAGTGTTAATATATACTGAACAGCTAATTGTAGAATGGGTAAATTCTTATATAGCTAAAATTTACGATGATAAAGTATTAATCGGTCAGTCTATAAAGGATATATTTAATGAGGAGCTAATAAAGGTCATACATTCTGGTGAAAAGGAAACATGGCTTAGTTCCAAACCCTATTTTTTTAAAGTATGGATTGATCATGAAAATAAACTAATGTACTTTTTTAATCGAACAGAAGAGTATGAAATAAAAGATCGATACGAACGAGAACAAATTGTATTAGCAAATATTTACTTAGATAACTACGATGATATTACCGGTAACATGGATGATAATGTTAGAAGCCAAATCAATTCTGAAGTAACAACTACTTTAAATAAATGGGCAGAAGCTCATCAGTTTTATATTAAAAGGATTTCTCAAGATCGATTTCTAGCAGTATTAAATGAAGGTGTATTAGAAAGGTTAGAAAAATCACGCTTTCATATTTTGGATGAAATTAGAACAATACTTTTAGATAAAGTTCAAGGTACCCCGATGACATTAAGTGTTGGAATTGGTTCAGGTAATGTTACTATATTAGAATTATCAAAATTAGCTCAATCTAGTTTAGACTTAGTTTTAGGTCGGGGTGGGGATCAAGTAGCGATTAAAAATGAATCCGGAAAAGTAAGATTTTATGGTGGGAAGACTAATCCAGTCGAGAAACGTACTAGAATTCGAGCAAGAGTTATTTCCCAAGCATTAATCGAATTAATAAAAAATAGTGATCAAGTATTCATTATGGGTCATCGAAATCCAGATATGGATGCGATTGGTTCAGCAATGGGGATATTAAATATCGTTAAATCAACTGATAAAGCCGGTTATATTATATTTGATGACTCTAATATGGCATTAGATATTTCTAAGGTATATGAAAAAACAAAATTAGAAAAAAGTATATATGAAAGTTTTAAACATCCAAATAAAGCAAAAGAATTAATTACTGAAAAGAGTTTAGTCATCATCGTTGACACTCATAGACCGTCCTTAACAATAGATGAAAGTTTAATTTCAAAAGCAAATCAAAAAGTGATTATCGATCATCATCGCAGAAGTGAAGATTTTGTCGATGAACCGACATTAGTTTATATGGAGCCATATGCTTCATCAACTGCTGAATTAGTGACTGAATTAATTGAATATACACCTAATAAGAAACCATTAACGGTATTAGAAGCAACAGTATTATTAGCAGGGATTATTGTCGATACACAAAGTTTTTCATTTAGAACAGGATCGAGGACTTTTGATGCTGCATCATATTTAAGGAAAAATGGGGCAGACCCTGTCGTCGTGCAGGAGTTTTTAAAAGAGGATTTAAAGACATATGTTAGACGAAATAAATTAGTAGAATCTGCATATTTGTATCAAGAAACTGTAGCAATAGTTAAAGCCGAACCAGAAGAACAATACAATAATATCATTATTGCTCAAACAGCGGATATGTTATTATCTATTGAAAATGTGACAGCATCATTTGTCATAGCATATACTGGGAAATCTGAAGTATCTGTAAGTGCCCGATCATTAGGAGATACGAATGTACAAGTGATTATGGAACAAATGAATGGTGGAGGCCATTTAACAAATGCGGCAACACAATTAAAAGGTACCACTATCGATGAAGTTGAAAACGAAGTGATACAACAAATTGACCAATATTTTGATATAGAAAAATAATAATACGAAAAGAGGTTATTTTAATGAAAGTTATATTTTTACAAGACGTTAAAGGGAAAGGAAAAAAAGGTGAAGTAAAAAAGGTATCAACCGGTTATGCTAATAACTATTTATTGAAAAATAAATTGGCAGAAGAAGCGACACCTGGTAATTTGAGAAAGTTAAAGGCACAACAAAATAAAGCCTTGCAAGAAGAAACAGCATTAAAACAAGAAGCAGAGGATTTAAAAAACGAGTTAGGGAAATTAACAGTTAGTATGAAGGCAAAATCAGGAGAAGATGGGAAATTGTTTGGTTCCATTACATCAAAACAAATTGCAGAGAAATTAAAAAAGGATTATAAAATAACAATTGATCGACGTAAAATTGATTTAGAGGATTCCATCAAATCATTAGGACAATATAAAGTAACAGTGAAATTGCATCCTGATGTAACAGGGACATTTATGGTACATGTAACAGAAGAATCTTAAGTTAATGAATTGACAACGGAGGAATATTAGATGGATTCTTTACTCAATCACCGAACACCCCCACATAATATTGAGGCAGAACAAGCAGTGATTGGCGCTGTTTTTTTAGAGGCGAATGTTTTTTCTCATGTTGCTGAGCGATTATCGCCGATAGACTTTTATAAAGCAAGTCATCAAACAATATTTACGGCGATGATGGAATTGTACGAAAAAAGCGAACCAATAGACCTCGTGTCGGTAATAGAAGTTTTAAATAGTAAAGGAT
>Ga0209487_1003110_pt1 | contig 13153 bp, 13 predicted proteins | sample Poulit2012_FD_187524 | JGI IMG/M metagenome (GOLD analysis project Ga0209487, IMG submission 187524) | Agricultural soil microbial communities from Georgia to study Nitrogen management - Poultry litter 2012 (SPAdes) (version 2) | ecosystem: Environmental > Terrestrial > Soil > Agricultural land... | reverse complement strand
AGGACTATGGAAATATTAATATTATTGAGCAAGCCGACTTTGGCTATCAATTATTAGGTTTTAAAATGAACCACCGAACAGATGAAGATGTTGAAGACGGTGTGATTGAACCTGATAACTGGGTAGAAAATGAAAAACTACCAAAAGAAGTCCGCCAAGCCATTGCTTATGCCGTCGATCGGGTTGGCATTGTTGGAGAGGGCCATGGAGAGGGACTATTACATGGACGGGGACAGCCGATTAATTCACCAATCGCCTTACAATTTTGGGCATATGATGATGAAGCAGCATTTAATTATACGCAAGATTTAGATAAGGCTGCTGCATTACTAGATGAAGCAGGATATGAACTTGGGGATGATGGCTTCCGTACCGATCCAAATGGAGATGAATGGATCTTAAATATGGATTATCCAACAGGGAATGAATTACGCGAGAAAGTTGCCCCGCTTATTAAAGAATATCTGGAAGATGTGGGGATTGAAGTTAATTTAAGGCAGCCAAAAGAGATGTCCACATATGTACCGGAACTCGAAGATGATAATACGGATTGGGATTTATATTTAATTGGTTGGAGCCTTGGCAGTGGGGATCCAGACCCACTTGGCTTATGGGGAAGCGAGGATGCCTATAACTTTTCCAGATGGAATAATCCAGATTCTGATGCACTCTTGAGCAAGGCATTAAAAGCACCGGAAGCCTTCGAGCAAGATTATCGTGCGGAAGTATACGCAGATTGGCAAGATTTATTCTCGGAGGACTTACCTGCCTTACTCCTATTTGCTGAAAATAAACTTTGGGCGCATGATGAATTAATTCATGGTATTAAACCACTTCCACATACGATGTATCAGGATTCACATTTATGGTGGCTTGAAAAGGATGAATAATAAGTAGAAGGAATAGAATTGGAGAGGATGTGGAAACATCCTCTCCTTCCTTCATGGAGGGCATACTATGTACCAGTATATTATTCGTAGAATCATTGTCTTCTTTCCGATGTTAATTGCGTTATCCATTATTGTATTTGGTTTATCAATGGCAGCCCCAGGTGATGCCTTTTCGGGAAAAATACTAGATCCAGATGCTGATCCTAAGGTTTTTGAACAACAACGAGAGGAACTTGGGCTTAATCAGCCTGTGCCTGTCCAATACGTAAAATGGGTACACTCCTTTATACAAGGTGATTTTGGAAAATCAATGGTTTACAAAGGAAGAACCGTACAAAGTCTTATTCAGGAACGATTCGCTAATACATTGTATTTAGGGGTTGTTGCCCTCACTATCACATTATTCGTATCGATTCCAATCGGTATATTTTCCGCACGTAACCCATACTCCTTTTTAGACTATAGTGCGACAACATTTGGTTTTTTAGGATTAGCCATTCCTAATTTCTTCTTTGGACTTATTGCTATTTATATTTTATCCATTAACCTTGGGTGGTTTCCCGCTCAAGGAACTGTTTCAAATGCGGATATCTCAGGATTCCCAGCATTTTTAGACCGCATCCATCATATGATTCTTCCAGGTATTACACTCGGACTTGCTGGTACCGCAACATATATGCGTTATATGCGCTCAGAAATATTAGATGTCCTTGGCAGTGATTACGTTCGTACAGCACGAGCGAAAGGAATGAGTGAAACAAGCGTTCTCTATAAACATACATTGCGCAATGCGATGATTCCAATTATTACACTGATGGGCTTTGAATTTGGCACCTTATTAAGTGGTGCAGTCATTACAGAGCAAGTTTTTAACTTTCCCGGGCTCGGAACATTGTTTATTGCTTCTGTCGTAAATCGAGATTATCCAGTCGTGATGGCGATTTGTCTTTTATTGGGGGTTGCCATTCTCATCGGTAATTTATTAGCTGATATTTTTTACAGTATTGTTGATCCGAGAATACGTTATGATTAAGGTGGTGGTCATTCATGCATCCGCACTCAAACGAGCCTACATCCATAGATGGGAATATCCATACCGTACGAAAACATCCGAGTCCCTTTCAATTAGCGAGTAAGCGTTTTTTAAAAAACAAACTGGCGATCATTGGGTCCATTATATTATTAATCATCATCCTCATGGCTGTTTTTGCACCTTTCATAACCGATCATGATCCTACGAAAGCCGATTTATTAATCGTAGATCGTCCGCCAAGTAGCGAACATATTCTTGGTACGGATGCTTCTGGACGTGATACATTTGCTCGGTTACTTTATGGGGCGCGGGTTTCCTTAACGATCGGGGTTAGTGCGATGCTTTTTACACTGACAATCGGTTTACTTCTCGGTGCCATTAGTGGTTATTACGGTGGAAAAATTGATCAGATCATTATGAGGTTTGCTGATCTCGTACTCGCTCTTCCTTTTCTTGTATTAGCATTAACCATTATTTCTATACTTGATCACGTTACGATCGGGTTGTTTATTATGATCATCGCGATCACCGCTTGGCCTAATTTAACACGAATTGTAAGGGGGACATTTTTATCGTTACGTGAACAGGAATTCGTACTTGGGGCAAGAACGATTGGTGCTAGTGATTTTAGAGTCATTTTCAAACATTTAATACCGAATGCTATTGGTCCGATCATTGTCAATGCAACGTTAATGATGGCCACCATGATCATCGTCGAATCAGCCCTTAGTTTTATTGGTATGGGAATTCCCCAACCAACTCCCACATGGGGAAACATGATTTCTGAAGCTCAAAACATAAGGGTTCTACGCTATCAGCCTGAAGCTTGGATTCCACCGGGATTTGCAATTCTTGCTACGGTACTCTCGATTAACTTTATCGGCGATGGTTTACGTGATGCTTTTGATCCCAAACTAGATAGTCGCTAATCATGATCTTTTGTTGCGTACTTCACCCGATTACAATGTGTTCTTGTAATGACTTTAAGGCCGACAATATACTTAGCGCCGTCAAATAACTTGTTTTTGGATTATCCGGGATAGGATGATTCTCAAGTGTTAACATCAGTTTTCCAAAATCGCCTTGTGCTTTTAAATGATGAGTATTTTGATCAACCGCCGGGACAGCAATCATTTGTACCTTCGTATCTTCTACACCAATTCCCGCTAGCGAAATGATAATAGCGATGTTTGCATTTTCAGGATAATTCGCAATCGCATCTTTGGCGGAACCGTCAAACACAACGGTGTCACGATCAATTTCCTGCATACTAAAAGCATGGGCGGGTTTTTTAGTTATCAATTGTACGCTTTCTAACCCACCGCGTAAATTCGCAGCCCGCAACACATCTAATCCACCCATGGCACCAGATGGTAAATAAAGTTTATGCTGCTTTTCTTCGGCAATTTTGCCTAATTCCTGATACAGTTGCACATCCGCCAGTGCACCAACACTGATAAGGAGTAAGTCCTTTTTATGAAGAATGTGCTTGGAAAATTTCTTGGCCACCGCTACATTAGCACATTCAATAATAAGATCTACAGGTGATTGTAAAAAATCATCTAAATGATGGTATGTTTGAAACGAAAAAGTCGATCCCAACGCAGCTAATTTATTCGATTTCTGTTCCCGCTCATCAAATACCGCTGTGATCTGATACCCGGGAATCCGGTTCTGTTGATTTAATTCTTCTAATAAAAATTGGCCAAGTGTTCCGACACCGATTAAACCGATCTTCATGTTTGCTACGCCCTTTCCTTGAATTGGACATTCCTTTTTGCTGGTCGTTACACCCTATTTTGTCCCCTGCTACATCAAGTCATCCAGTTTCATAATATGCTGCAATTTTTCAATTAACTGATCCATGTCTTCTTCGGTTCCCACTGTGATTCGTAAATAATTATGGATCAAGTCTTGCTTGAAGTGTCTCGTCAGTATACCTACTTTTCTTAACGCTGTATAGAGAAAATCCGCTTTGAAATCAGGGTGCGAAACGAAAATAAAGTTTGCTTTTGATGGGAGTACATGAAAGTTTAACGCGTTCATTTTCGCGATTGCATTTTCACGTGTTGCGATAATCTTCTCCGTAACTTCTATAAAATAAGCTTCATCCTCAAATGCTGCTTGTGCTCCAGCAAGTGCCAGCCGATCGATCGTATAGGAATTGAAGGAATCCTTCATCCGAATTAATGCGTTGATAAGTGATTTACTTCCAAGTGCATAACCAACCCGCAATCCTGCCAATGAACGCGATTTCGATGTTGTTTGGATCACGAGGAGATTGTCATATTTATGAATCAGTGTTGTTGCCGATTCTGTAGCAAAATCAATATAAGCCTCATCAATAATGACGACTTGATGTGGATTTTTTTCTACGATGGCTTCTATTTGCTCCAATTCGAGATATAAGCTTGTCGGCGCGTTTGGATTCGGCAAGATCACGCCACCCGCTGAATGATAAAATGCTTCAACTGGTACACTAAAATCTTTATGTACAGGCACTTCTTCAAAGGGAATATCAAATAATGTAGCATAGACCGGATAAAAACTATAGGTAATGCTCGGATAGCGTATTGGTTTACCCGGTTCAAAGAATGCCATAAAAGAGAACGCCAATACTTCATCAGATCCATTGCCAATAAAAACCTCATCCGCTGATAAGCCATAACGTGAAGCGATTGTAGACCGAAATTCATCGCCTGTTGGTGATGGATACAGGCGTAAATTTGGGGCCGCCTCTGTTTGAATCGCTTCCCACACTTTTGGACTTGGTGCATATGGATTCTCATTCGTGTTTAATTTGATCATATCGGGTTCATTTAGTTGTAACCCCGGTACATACGGCTCGGCACGCTTGGCCATCGAACTCCAGAACTTCGTCATATTAATCCCCTTCATCTTTCGTACGTCTTTGTACTAATTCTTGTTTAACATCATCAATATCCACGCCAGCAATCTCCATTAATACGAGTGTATGATAGGTTAAATCAGCTAATTCACTCGTTAATTCTTGCTTATCTTCATTTTTGGCACCAATAATTACTTCACTCGCTTCTTCACCGATTTTTTTGAGTACCTTATCAATCCCCTCACGAAATAGATAAGCTGTGTAGGAGCCTTCAACAGGATTTTCTTTTCGATTCCGTATTTCCCTTATAAGTTCGTGTACAATTTGCCGATTTGATTCCCCTGCAAGTGCAGGCTTATAAAAGCAAGATGTTTCTCCTGTGTGACACGCCGGTCCTTTCGGTGTCACCTGTACTAAAATGGAATCATCATCACAATCAAGACTTAGTTGCCTCACCTGTTGTCGATTTCCCGATGTTGCTCCTTTATTCCATAACTCCTCACGGGAACGACTATAAAACCAAGTTTCTCCGGTTGCAATGGTCTGCTCCACCGCTTGCTTATTCATATAGGCGAGCATTAATACTTGGCCTGTTTGCTCATCTTGAACGACTGCGGGTATCAATCCATTTTCATTAAACACAATGTTTTCGATTTCAATGCTCATTTTTCATCCGTCCTTGCTTATTTATTTTGATTCGCTAAATACGTTCGTAATGCGGCTACATTGATTTCATCATAATGAAATACAGAAGCGGCTAATGCTGCGGATGCCTTGCCTTCCGTTAATACCGTATGAAAGTGTTCCATCTTACCTGCTCCACCACTAGCGACAACTGGAATCGTCACCGCTTCCGCAATGGTTTTTATTAAATCGAGTTCAAATCCACTTTTATCACCATCATGATCAATACTATTGACGACTACTTCTCCAGCCCCACGATTTTCTCCGTCAATAGCCCATTGGATCGCATCGATTCCTGTATCCTTTTGACCACCACGTTCAAAGACAGACCATATCTGTTCATTGTTCTTTTTCACATCCATTGATAAGACGATTCGTTTGCCGCCAAATGCCTGAGCGGCCTCTTTGATAAAGTCTGGATTGCGTATTGCCGCACTATTGATAGATGCTTTATCTACACCTGCATCGAATAGCGTTTGGATATCTGCAACCGTACGGATACCGCCACCAACTGTAAATGGAAGATCAACTTCATCAGCGATTGCCGCAATGGTTTTCATAAACAACCCCCTGTTTTCGGTGGATGCTGTAATATCATAGAATACGAGTTCATCGGCACCTGCTTCACTGTATTTCTTCGCTAATTCCAAAGGATCCGCGACATCTTGGATATCCTTAAACTTCTTTCCTTTCACAACACGACCACCATCGACATCTAGACAAGGGATAATCCGATTATGCTTGCTCATCTAGTGCTCCTCCTACTAATTCTTCAAAAATTAAGTTTCCATCATACAATGCTTTTCCAATAATCGCCCCATACATATGCCTTTCTCTTAATGTACGAATATCCTCTTTTGTCGTCACGCCCCCAGATGCGATGACATCCATTTTTGTTGCTTCATCAACGCGTTCGAGTTCAGAAAGATTCGGACCTTGAAGCATCCCGTCCTTATATATATCTGTGTATACCACCGTATGGACACCAATTTCAGCTAACGTATGTAATAGATCAATCGCCTTTACATTACTTGTCTCGGTCCAACCATCTGTTGCTACATAGCCGTTCCGTGCGTCAATGGATACGGCGATTTTCTCCCCATATTTGTCCACTGCTTCCTGCAAAAATGCTTGATCATGAATCGCTGCTGTTCCAATGATAACCCGGCTCACTCCGTTTTCTAAATAATCTTTGATAATGGCTAGGGAACGAATTCCACCACCTACTTGAACGGGAATCGATACCGCTGCGGCAACAGCTTTAATCGCTTGCTTATTCAATGAATTCCCGGTTTTCGCACCATCCAAGTCGATTAAATGGATATATTCAGCCCCTTTTTTTTCCCACTCCAATGCCATCGCTGTTGGTGAATCCCCATAAATCGTTTCCTGATCATAATCTCCTTGAATGAGGCGCACACAATTTCCGCCTCTAATATCAATCGCTGGAAATAGAATCATAACAACATCCCCTTTGTCTTCATTTATGCGTTTAGAGCATTCCTTTTGTAGATGGTATTCCCTTCACTTCTGGATTGATTGTGCTCGCTATATGTAAGGTACGGCCAAATGCTTTAAATATCGACTCGATTATATGGTGACTGTTTTTTCCATATTGTAAATTAATATGTAACGTAACTTTTGCATGACTGACAAATGCTTGGAAAAACTCTTCCACAAGCTCTGTATCAAATTCCCCCACTTTATCCTTCAATCCTTCCACATGGTAGACAAAGAAAGGGCGACCACTAATATCAATCGATACGGTAGACAGTGCCTCATCCATCGGAACCGAAATCGTTGCATACCGATTAATCCCTTCCTTTGTGCCGATACTTTCATGAAAGGTCTGGCCTAAGACAATGCCAATATCTTCAACCGTATGATGTTGATCGACTTCAATATCCCCATCACAATGAACGTTCAAATCAAATTGTCCGTGTTTCGCCATCAGTACGAGCATATGATCAAGGAAGCCAACACCTGTTTCAATGTCTGTTTCTCCGGTTCCATCAATTGAAAAATCCATATTTATGGATGTTTCTGCAGTCGATCTTGAAATTGATTGTTTACGCATTCGTTATTCTCCTCGTCTCTTTTTAATAGAATTCGCGTGGGCTGTTAATCCCTCTGCGTTCGCTAATGTCATAATATCTTTCGCTACCTGATCAAGCGCTTGTTTGGAATATTGAATAATGCTTGATCTTTTTATAAAATCATATACACCCAATGGCGAGGAAAATGTTGCTGTTCCACTTGTTGGTAAGGTATGATTCGGTCCCGCTACATAGTCGCCTAATGCTTCAGGTGAATAGTTCCCTAGAAAAATGGCACCCGCATTTTTAATGGAGAGCATTTCTTCGAATGGCTTGTCAACCATGAGTTGTAAATGCTCTGGTGCAAGTTGATTAACAAGCTCCGTTGCTTCGGTCAAGGAATCAACTAAAATAATTCGGCCCTGACCTTGAATAGACTGCTCAATGATAGCGCGTCTTTCAAGTGTTTTTATTTGTGTCTGAATTTCAGCTTGTAACGCGTTGGCAAATGACTCACTCGTCGTGATACAAAGTGCAATTGCTCGTTCATCATGCTCTGCTTGTGATAATAAGTCAGCGGCTGCGAAACGTGGAATTGCCGTATCATCTGCTACAACACATATTTCACTTGGACCCGCAATCATGTCAATCGCGACGTCACCGAATACCCATTTCTTCGCACAAGCAACAAAGGCATTACCAGGTCCAACGATTTTAACAACCTTTTCGACGGATTCTGTTCCATAGGCTAACGCAGCAATTGCTTGCGCCCCTCCCGCTTTATAAACGCGGGTAACGCCCGCTATTTCAGCTGCGACTAGAACATGGGGATTAATTTTGCCATCTAGTTGTGGTGGCGTACTGATCGCAATCGTAGGTACACCCGCTAGCTTTGCCGGAATAACATTCATCAGTACAGTTGAGGGATAAGCAGCTTTTCCACCTGGGACATAAATCCCAACACTTTCTAAGGGGCTTACTTTTTGCCCAAGTAAGATGCCATCCTTTTCATTCATAAACCATGATTTTTCTGTTTGGTTTTCATGAAAGGATTGGATGTTTTCCTGAGCCTGATGTAAAGCGTCGATGAAGTCAGGGCTGACGAGTTCTCTCGCTTCCGTAAATTCAGCAGCTGATACGACTACATCATCTACTTTCACGCCATCATATTGTTCTGTATATGCTCGAAGGGATTCATCCTTCTTGACTCTAACCTGATCGATTATCTCGAGCACAAGCTGATCGAGTTGTTCATCTCTTTGTGTTTTACGTTGGGACTGACTGTTCTCCTCCATAAATTGTTTACCCGTTAAAATCTTCACTAATCATCACTCCAATACGGCTTTTAAATCATTTATGAACCCTTGTATTTGGTCTGTCTTTGTCGCATAACTCGCTTTATTAACAATCAATCGGGCACTTACTTCCACAATTTCATCCAGTATAACAAGACCATTTTGTTTTAGTGTCGTACCTGTCTCGACAATATCAACAATAACATCGGATAAACCAATGAGTGGTGCTAATTCGATTGATCCATTAAGTTTAATCGTCTCTACTCGTTGGCCCTTTTCCATATAGAAAGCTTCTGTAATGGTCGGATATTTTGTGGCAATGGTTAACTTTTTATCTAACCCGATATGTTGTTCAGGGAAGCCCGCAACAATCAATGTACATTTCCCAAAGCCGAAATCTAATAATTCATATACATCAGGTTTTTCTTCCATAATCGTATCTTTTCCCACAATCCCTACGTCTGCCGCTCCCTTCTCAACATAGGTTGCTAAATCAGCTGTTTTCGCAAAGATTAATTTGATTCGTTTTTCCTTATCATAAATGACTAATTTTCTACTTTGCTTATGGTAGTCGGGGAATTCGATGCCCGCCGCTTCCAAAAACGTCATCGCTCGCTTTGATGTCCTTCCTGTTGCGATCGCTAGTGTAAGATATTCCAATTAGTTCCCTCCCTCCATCAAGACGAGTAGATCTTTTATATCGGTGAACGTTTGTAGCTGTTCCTCATGATCAACCGTATATTGATCCGTTGTTAGCTTTACTTGATACCTAGTGACTTGTTCGTTTATCTGTTTCTCCTTGGCAGACGTAATAACACTAAAACCTTGCTCACGCAACTGATTTGCTAATCTAATCGCTTCTCGGATAAGGGATGATTCATATGTAATTTCAACATCAATCGGGTGTGTTGATGGCTCGGCATGGAGCCCGATTACTTTTACTAATGCATCCACTTGGCAAGCAAATCCAATGGCTGGAATCGATGTCCCAAATTCTTTTGCCAATTCATCATATCTACCTCCCATGAGGACTGGTTTACCAATTCCTTCGACAAACCCTTGGAATATAATATCAGAATAATACCCCATTTGATTAATTAACCCTAAATCCATGACCAAACACTTTTCCAGTTCGTACATTTCCAATCGCTCATATACTTGAACTAAATGGTCTAATTTTTCAGTCATTTTATCCGTTAAAGCAATCTGTTTGGCTCGTTCACTTACTTCCACAGGATTTCCATATAGAAAAGGAATTGTCTCGATAGCTGTAGCTACCTTTTCGTCTACTGATAAGCCGGCTAAAAATGGTTTTATATCGACGCCGTTTTTAGCTTGGATGAGATCTTTCAATTCTCCGAGTTCACGTGGGCTGATGTTGATCGCATCAATCAATTCCTGGAAAAAGCCAGCATGACCGATTTCGATCTTCACATCATTAAAACCCAAGTCTTGAAGTGTATGGCAAGCAAGCGCGATGACTTCAGCATCTGCCTCTGGAGAAGTTTCTCCGAAGTATTCAATTCCTGCTTGTGTATTTTCAATATGGTCAACACGATCCACCGGCTGTCTAAACACATCTTGCACATAAAAATAACGACGTTCACCGGTAATATTGGTCATGTCTTGTGCGATTTTTCGCGTAATCGGAATCGTTGCATCTGGGCGTAAGACAAGCACATCACCTGTTCGATCAATGATTTTCACCATATCACGTTGATGAATGGAACTTTTTACGTGTGAATATACATCATATTGTTCGAACGCGGAAGTCTTAATTCGTTTATAGCCATATGTCATAAAACGTTTTTTAATCGTTTTAATAATTTGTTCTTGTTGTTGATAATCTTTGACATTTTCATCATTCATTTTATAATTGGTATACAATTTCGTATTGAGCCACCTTTCAGTCTTTTACTTTAACGCTTTACTATGGTGAAGTTATCTATTACTATAATCGTAACTGAATAAAATGTCAACATACTTGGAGGAGATTTTTTATGTTTGATTATCATATGCACAGTAATTTTTCAGCAGATTGCCCTGTTAAGATGGAAGATATGGTTCATGGTGCAATCAGCAAGGGGCTAACCGAGATCTGCTTTACCGAACATATTGATTATGAGTACCCAGATAAAAACTTTATCTTTGAATTTGACCTCAATGAATATGATGAAAAGGTTAAACAATTACAGCGTAAATATCAGGGACAAATCAACATTCATAAAGGGGTTGAAATTGGTGTTCAACCTCATATTTTAGACCGCTACAAAACGTTAATGGATCAGGAAACATTTGATTTTGTCATCTGTTCCATGCATACAACGGATAAAAAAGGATTGCATGCTGGGGATCTCTTTACAGACAGAACCATTGATGAAGCATACCAAGTGTACTATGAAGAACTACTTTATTGTGTGAAGAATTTTAAACAGTATAATATTCTCGGTCATCTTGACCTCGTCAAAAGATATACCATTGATAGCCCATCTACACATCATTTTCATGACATCATCAGTGAAATTTTCAAGGTTATTATTCCTGAAGGTAAAGGAATCGAACTGAATACATCAGGGACCCGCTATGGTTTACCAAGTGGCATGCCGAGTAAAGATATTCTTGAACTCTATCGGCAACATGGTGGTGACATCATAACACTGGGTTCCGATGCACACCGTGAATCCGATCTTGCCTATGAATTTAAGGAATCATTATCAGTACTCCAATCGATTGGCTTTAAAGATATTGTGACATTTTCACAACAAGAACCAACCTACCATTCAATCGCAGCATTGCTTCACCCTTAACCAATATCTATATCATCGTATGAAGAAGAGAGGTTCATTCTATGTCGAATGAACCTCTCTTCGGTATGCCTTGATTAATAGCATCGTTTTATTCTTTATCGATCGTTAAAATCTTACCCGGGTTTAATATGTTTTGTGGATCAAGTGCTTGTTTCAACGCTTTCATCACTTGAATCGCATTCCCATGTTCAAGTGATTGATACTTCATCTTACCTACGCCGACTCCATGTTCACCCGTGCATGATCCGCCACGCTGGATCGCATATTCTACGATTTCACGGTTGAATGTATCCGCTGCTGCCATTTCTACCTCATCACTAGAATCAATCATCAATAGCACATGGTAATTTCCATCCCCCACATGCCCCACGATCCCACCTTCAAGCTTGTATGCCGCCATCATTTCTTGCGCATGTTTTATCCCTGCTGCAAGCTCAGATAATGGTAAGCAAACATCCGTGATCATCATTCCCTTACCTGGTGAGCTATGACTATAGGCATAGGCGACATGATGACGTGCTTCCCACAATTGATTTCGGGAGCGGGTATCTTTTTCAAATTGAAATTCCTGACAACCGGCGTCCGACATAATGGATTCCGCAAATTCAACGTCTTGCGTTAATCCTGCCTGGTTACCATGAAACTCCATAAATAATGTTGGTAATGTTGGATAGTCTGTATCACTAAATCCATTTACTCTTTCCATTGATTCCGCATCTACGAGCTCAATGCGAGCGATTTGAATGCCAGCTGATAAAATATTTACAACCGCACGAACAGCTTGTTCAACCGAATCAAAGGATGCTCGCGTAGCAACGGTTGTTTCTGGTATTCCATAAACTTTTAACGTCAATTCAGTAAAACAACCTAATGTACCTTCCGAACCGATAAATAGGCCATTTAAATTATAACCGGATGACGATTTAATCGCTGCATTACCGGTATGCATAATGGTTCCGTCTGCGAGGATGACTTCCATATCTTTGACCTGATCACGCATAATTCCATACCGAACGGAAGTTGTACCACTCGCATTGGTTGCTGCCATTCCTCCCATCGTTGCATCTGCTCCCGGATCCACGGAAAAGAATAAACCATGTTTTTTCAATTCCTTGTTTAATTTAGATCGTGTAACACCAGGCTGAACCCTAACGGTAAAATCCTCTGGTGATATAGAAATAATCTGATCCATTAATGTAAAGTCAAGTGATATTCCACCAGAATAAGGAATGACATGTCCTTCTAAACTTGTTCCTAATCCAAATGGAATCACCGGAACATTGCCATCTTGAGCTATTTTCATCACTTCACTTACTTCGTGGGCACTAATCGGATACACAACGATATCTGGAAGACTAGGTGTATGATAAGACTCGTCTTTACTATGGTGTTCTAATGTGACTGGATTCGTCGTTGCACGATCTTCCGGAAACACCCTTAATAACTCGTCTATAGAGACCGATTTCCTCACCTCTTCATTTGTTGATTCTAACGGTTCTTTATTTTGATTCATCAAAGTTATCTGTCACCGCACCAATCGAGGAACAAGAAACATTATGG
>Ga0209487_1003109_pt1 | contig 13153 bp, 12 predicted proteins | sample Poulit2012_FD_187524 | JGI IMG/M metagenome (GOLD analysis project Ga0209487, IMG submission 187524) | Agricultural soil microbial communities from Georgia to study Nitrogen management - Poultry litter 2012 (SPAdes) (version 2) | ecosystem: Environmental > Terrestrial > Soil > Agricultural land... | reverse complement strand
TTTGATGAACCCAACGATCAATGAATTTCAGGTGCTTGATTTGGTCATCTTCTGCCGTTTTTAATTGTTCCATAAGTAATTGATATTGTGTTTTCATAATGTAATCAAACGCTTGACCAATTGGCACGTCGTCCGTTTTTTCTAGCAACTGTTCTAAATCCGTCGCCCGTTTGGACAGTTTTTGGTAAACATGCCGTCTCTGGTAATAATGAAAAGCGAGGTAACAAAACAATAAGAAAAAGCTAATAAGGACGGCATACATTAAATTAGAATAATCACGAAAACCACTTAAAAAAAGAATAAGACTTATTAAAGATAACTGTATAACTTGTATGATAATAAGGAGAGTATGCTCTTTTAAAAATAATTTCATAACTCTTTCTCTTTCCACGTCACATTAAGACGATAGCCTGAACCTCGTACAGTTTCAACAGCATTTGTAATGCCAAGGTCTTGAAGTTTTTTACGCACTCTCGTCATGTTGACGTTAAGTGTATTTTCATCTACAAATGATTGATCATCCCATAATTTTTCCAGCAAATCTTCGCGCCCTGCGACTCGAGGATGCCGCTCAAGCAGAAGTTCTAAAATATTCGTTTCATTTTTGGTCAGTAACACAAGCGTTTCGCCAAAATGTAATTCGTGACGTTCAGGAAATAGTTTTAAATGATGTAATTCAAGTACCCTTTCTTGCTGGCTTCCAGCATATTCCCCGTAGGCACGCCGTAATTGGCTTCGGATTTTGGCGATAACGATATCAGGTGAAAATGGTTTCGTAATATAGTCATCTCCACCATTTTCAATCGCCATCACTTGATCCATATCCCCTGTTCGAGCGGAAATAAAAATAACAGGACAAATAGATTCATTGCGAATTTGACGACACCAGTAAAACCCATCATAATAAGGTAAATTAATGTCTAGCAAAACAAGGTCTGGTTTATATGTTTGAAAAGAATCCATAATTTTGTCAAATTCGTCTATTACAAATACATCATAATTGTACTTTTCAATATAAGACTCTAAATAAGTCGCGATTTTTGGGTCATCTTCTATAATCATGATTTTATTCATTATTTAATTCTCCCCGTTACATTAATCTCCATTTTCTTTTATGATAACAGATTAATGGAAAAGGATTAACTTAGCAAGACGTATATGCTAAGGTGGAATATGTTAAAAATAGAAAACAACATATAGAAGGGATGTTTGACATATGTCAATTTCTTTAACAGGAAAAAAGGCGATCATTACCGGCGCTGGAAAAGGAATCGGACGTGCAACGGCACTTGCTCTTGCAAAAGAAGGCGTGTCACTTGGCCTTCTCGCACGAACTGAAGAAGATCTAAAAAAAGTAGCAGATGAGGTAAACGATAGTGGTGTGCAAGTTGCCATTGCAACCGCAGACGTCAGCTCTAATGACCAAGTCACTTCCGCTGTTGATAAGTTAATAAATGAACTCGGATCGGTCGATATTTTAATTAATAATGCTGGGATTGCAAAATTCGGCGACTTCTTGGAATTAGACGTGGAAGAATGGGAAAAAATCATCCAAGTTAATTTACTCGGTATGTATTATGTGACACGTGCTGTTCTACCTAAAATGATGGAGCAAAAATCAGGTGATATAATTAACATTTCCTCAACTGCCGGAGAAAAAGGTGGGCCGGTCACAAGTGCTTATAGTGCTTCAAAAGCTGGCGTACTCGGCTTAACGGAATCACTTGCCATGGAAGCTCGCAAACACGATATCCGCGTGACCGCCCTAACGCCAAGTACTGTTGTGACAGACCTCGCCATTCAGCAAGGACTTGTTACAGGAGATGAAAAAAACGTTCTTCAACCAGAAGATATGGCTGAACTCATGGTCGCTCAACTGAAATTAAATAAGCGTGTATTTGTAAAAACAGCTGGTTTATGGACAACGAATCCATAAAAATTCAGAAGAAGTAATCGCTCACTTTTAAGGGCGATTACTTCTTTTAACTTCTGTTTCTTTCTTTGCCGTTTTTAAAAATGAAATAGCCATCATAATGATAATAACGGAGAACGGGAGTGCCGCGATGATGAGCATATTTTGAATACCATCGAGACCACCTGAGTACATAAGTATGGCAGCCATTGACGATAGAAGCAGCCCCCACACAATTTTGACCGAGTTCTCAGGTAAAAGACTTCCGGATGTACTAAACATTCCAAGCACAAAAGTCGCTGAGTCCGCGGACGTGATAAAAAAGATCGCAATCACGATGACGGTCACGAAAGATAATATTGAACCGAGTGGATAATGTTCAAACATCCCAAACGTCGCTGTATCTGTAGCTAATTCTGATATTTTGGCAATACCGTTTTGCTCCAGATTTAACGCCGACGTTCCAAAGACACTGAAAAAAAGCATGGTCACAATCGTTGGAGCAAGCAACACACCGGCAACAAATTCCCGAATTGTTCGACCTTTAGAAACCCGCGCTATGAACATTCCAACAAAAGGAGCCCAGGAAATCCACCAAGCCCAATAAAAAATCGTCCAATCATTAATCCATTGCCTTTTGTCGGCGTCAACTGGTTTTAACTCAAAACTCATTTCAATGAAATTCCCCGCATATTTTCCTATTGTTGTTGTGAACATGTTTAAAATGTACATTGATGGTCCGACAAAAAATAGAGTAACAACAAGAGCTGTCGCAATCCATAAATTGATGGTACTCAAATATTTAATACCCCGTCCGAGTCCAGACCAGGCGGAAGCGATAAATAGTACCGTGGCAATGCCTAAGATGAGCAGCTGAAACCAAAATGTTTTCGGTGCGTTAAAGAGAAAGTTTAGGCCACTATTAATTTGTGCGGACCCAAGTCCAAGCGTAGAAGACACACCGACCACCGTCGCAAAAATGGCGAGAGTATCAACAATCACACCTACTGGCCCACGCATAATTTTTTTACCAAAAAGAGGTTCTAGTGTGGCGCTGATTAACCCAGGCATACCCACACGAAAATTAAAATAAGCAAGAATGAGTCCGACAATTGCATAAAGACCCCAGCCATGAAAACCCCAATGAAAAGATGTATATTGAAGGGATTCAATAATTGCTTGTTTTGTCCCAGGTTCAGCGTTTGGCGTACTAATAAACGCATGGGAAATCGTCTCAGCCGTAGTAAAGAACATTAAACCAATTCCCATTCCCGCACTAAATAACATAGCAAACCATGCAGGATAGCTAAATTCCGGTTGATCGTCTTTCTGCCCCAGCTTTAGCTTGCCCAAACGGGAAAACATAAGAAACAAGCATAAAATAATCATCCCCATGATCACAAACATGTAGTACCAACCAAATTTATCATAAATAAAAGTTGTTATAGCTGTAGTTGTATCATTTAATTGCTCGGGAAAAATAACTCCCCATAACACAATGGTTGCGCAAATAACGACAGCATACCAAAACACGTTCGACACTTTTGGCAATTGCATACTAACACCTCCATATTACAGTGTTAGTATGAACCAATCTTCACAAAGAGATTCAATGCATTTTTAATAATGGATTCGACTTTTATATGTCATAATTAAACGGCATAGCCTCATTAAAGAGGCTTGCCGTTTTTAAAGTTTAACTATCTTCTATGATTGTTTCTACGCCTATATCCTCGACGCCGATTTCTATGGTGGTGATGGTGTTTTCTTTTCGGTTTGCATTTTTTACAACCACAATGATCATCACGTTCGTCTTCTTCTGCTGCTACATCAACTTCATAACATTTACACACCATTTTCAAATTCTTATTGTCCTGCTCACCACGAACATGGTCATGAGACATATAATCTTACCTCCCCTGATAATTTGAGGTCAACACAACCTCACTAATAATGTATTGAAGGTAAGAGGTAATTGATTGGACAAACAAAATAGTAGAATGAATCATTTTTAATAGAGCATAGTTTTCGTAGTGATGGAGTTCATCTCACTGAGATTGAATGCAGCAACAATTCCGGTGAGTGGACGCCAGCCTATTTCCTATCCCAAAATCGCTGCTTGGCAATGGCAGTGACAAACTCTTCATTGAAATTTGAGTTGTTTGTTGCAAATACAACGCCAGGTAAGGCATTCATATCTGACGGATTGAAAAAGGATTCCGCGCTAGTTGCTACGCCAATCGGTTTAAAGTGTCGATATGTTTCTCTGATATAATGAGTAATATCCTGCTCAAATTTCGCCTCATTATCAGAACGACCTCCAACAACATAAATTGAGTCATACAAGACAGGATTTGAAGAAGTAAATATGTCATCTACATTAATCTTCGTGCCGTCATCTCCTGTAACGGTGCCGAGTTTTTCACTGACAATGTCGATAAAAACGCCACATTCATGTAAGTAATCAAGAACATTTCGGACTTCATTTCCATTAAAACCATTACCAATTAACACAGCAAGCTTTTGTGTATAGGCGTAATAAACGGTATTCGCTAAACTGAGGGTTGGAGAACTTTTTTCAACTGGTACATTCGATCCTGTTGGTGGGTTGACACCAATATTTTCTGCTATAGCACAGGCCATTCCTTTGTCAACATTGACAAACATGTCAACAACTTGCTGTCTTACTGATTTACTTTTGACATATCCTAGGTGAAAGGTGAAGGTTTCCACGATGTGTTGTTTCTCAACAGGCGACATACTATTCCAAAACATTCTCGCTTGTGAAAAGAAATCATAGAAAGATTCACCCGGACGTTCCCTCGTTTTTCGTCCTTCCACTTTTTCCGGATAATGAGCATACCCACCTTCTTCAGGAGGGGTTTCTGCTGGGGTATTTCCGGCTAATGAATTTTCATGATAGTCTACAGAATCAACATCAATTCGGTGCCTGACGTAACCGTCCCGCTGATTTAAATTTGTTTCTGAGATAGGCTGATTGACTGGAATATGATTAATATTTCCGGTACCAAGACGATGATAATCTGTGTCTCGGTAAGCAAATGACCTACCTTGCAAGACAGGGTCATTGGTGAAGTCAATTCCTGGGACAACGGTTGCTGGGTCAAATGAGGACTGTTCTTCTTCCGCGAAATGATTATCGACGAGACGATTTAGAGTCATTTTACCGATAATTTCAACGGGGACTTCTTCTTCTGGCCATAACTTTGTATCATCCAAAATATCAAAATCATATTTATGCTCATCACCTTCAGCAATAAGCTGTACGCCCAGTTCATATTCAGGATAAGCACCGCTTTTTATCGCTTCGTGTAAATCTCTTCGGTGGTAATCAGGGTCAACTCCACCGATGACATTTGCTTCATCTAATAGCAATGAATGAACACCAAGTAGAGGCTTCCAAACAAACCTGACATAAGTTGATTTTCCTTGTTCATTGATAAATCGGAATGTATTGACTGGCCAACCTTCCATCATTCGCCAACTTCTAGGACGGCCACGATCGGACATCAACCACATGATAAAATGCGCAATTTCCTGATTATTAGCGACATAATCCCAGGCATTATCGTGAGCGACAGTGGCTTGAGGGACTCCGGTTCGAGGGTTTGGTTTAACGGCGTGAACAAAATCTGCAAATTTCATAGCATCCATCACAGCAAATACGGCAAAGGAGAGTGCTAGCATATCATAGTTGCCCTCTTGTGTGTAAAACTTTGTTGCAAAACCGCGGATATCAATAGCTGTATCTTTCGACCCCTTACTTCCAATAAAATTGGAAAAGCGAACAAACACCGGGGTCTTGGTTCCTGGTTTTTGAAGAAAATGTGCTCTTGTCACATGACTCATCGATTTATATAATTCAAATTCCCCATAAGCCCCATCCCCACGCGCATGCACAACTTTTTCAGGTATTCGCTCGCGACTAAAATGAGATTGTTTTCGGTAAAAATGAAAATCTTGAAATAACGTAGGACCACGCTTACCTGCTCGTAAACTCCACCGATCATTTGAAATTTTAAAACCCGCGTCATCCGTTAGCTTCTTTCCCGGCCCAGTATTTTTGGCACGATCTTTTTCCAGCTGTTCATCTTTTTCATTCTGCCAACCGTGCCTTTTATCTTTTTTCTCATCATCCATCTTGTCACCGCTCCTTTGTTGAATTTTAAATCCCACATATATATATATGTTTTATTTTTCGATTAAGAACTAAATTCTCATGATTATCTTACAAGTTTAATCGTTTTCGAGAAAGGGAATGTTTTCTAAAAGGAGGTAGAAATATAATGAATGATGGTTATAAAGATAAATTCGAAGGTGCAGTCGATAAAGCAAAAGGAAAAGCAAAAGAAAAGTACGGAGAGGCAACTGATGACTTTGCTAAAAAGATGGAAGGTAAATATGATCAGGCCAAAGGAAGCCTTAAAGACAAAGCTGGCGAGGCAAAGAATAAATCGGATAATGACTAGTTCAAAGATTTCCCGCAAGAAAAGAGTGATGCCATCATATTCTTGACATCACTCTTTTTATGGATTTTTAAAATCAATCTTCAAAACAATAATGTATTTTATTAAATGAACGACGGAATGCCACGACTTTTTCCTTCACCTGTTCTGCATTTTCCTTTTTCTCAAGGAGTGAGACAATTAAGTCCGCCGTATACTCCATTTCTTGTTCCTTCATGCCATATCTCGTCATTTCAGTTGTGCCAATTCTTAACCCGCTCGGTTCATCCCAATCTTCAGGGCGATCTTTTGGAATAAGGTTTTTATTTGTAATAATATTGGCTTCGGCTAATCTTTGTGCCACGTCGTAACCGCCACCATACTCACTCACATCAACGATTACCTGATGGGTTTCGGTGTAATCTTTATGTGCACCTAATACAGTAACACCTCGATCATTTAGTGCTTTGCCTAGCGCTTTTGCATTCGAAACAATTTGCCCCATGTATTCTTTTCCATATGCCAGGAATTCAGCTGCTGAAACAGCTAATGCTGCGACACGATTGACCTGATGTGTAGCAGCTAGTGCCGGAAAAATGGTATCTGTCAGTGGTTCTGTAATTTCTGCCTCATCCCACAAGATAATGCCACTTTGCGGTCCGCTAAATGTTTTACCAGCTGATCCAGTAAGCACGCTCGCTCCTTCTTTTAATGGATCTTGGAACATTCCGGCTCCGATGAGGCCAAGTTGGTGAGCACCATCGAAGAATATTTTTCCATCCCATTCGGAAATGATGTCGTGCATTTCTTTCACAGGAAATGGAAATAGGGTCATAGAAGCACCGAGGGTTACTAGTTTCGGTTTGACCTCGCGTGCCACTTTTTCAAATTCAGTTAAATCAACGCCTAGTTCGAAAGGATCCATAGGTATATTATGGATGTCCAATCCTCGAATCCCAGCCGGCCCATCTAAACGGTTACTCGAATGCCCACCAAATGGCTGATTCATCGACATAATCGGATCACCAGGTTCGGTCATAGTGGCATATACAGCCATATTTCCGATCATACTAGCGATTAGACGGTGGTCTGCATAATTGACTCTGAACGCCTTTTTTAATAATTCCATACATAGAGCTTCAATTTCATCAATATATTTTGTCCCTGCAAACCAACGTTGCTTCGGACCAATATGACCTTCAGCTGCTCGAATTCCAACCTCTGAGGATAAAAGTTTTCGCACAATTGGACTTGTAGGGGCTTCAGGTGCTAAAAGATTTAAGCACTCTTCACCACGCCATATTTCATTTTTATCAACAGAATGAACCACTTCATTTCCAGCGACGTGATAAGATGGGCTAGATTCAATAAGTTCACGCGCCCATTTTAATACTTCGACATCATGCACTTCGACTTTTTCGTTTACTTTAACCAATCAAAAATCCTCCCTTATAAAAGTTTAAATCAGTTGGTCACTTAAACTAAGCCAATTCTCCTCCACTAACCTTGAGACGAGTTGAATATCCTTCTCTTTGCATGCTGTGATGATTTTTTTATGTTCTGAGACAGAATTCGTAGCTTGTTTCGAATCAAATTTTTTAAATTCCAATCGACGTAGTTTAGGCATTAAGCTTTCTAAGACTTTAGCGATCTCCATGTTTTTCGATGCTTTTATAAACACACCATGAAAATAATCGTCCGCTTGAATCGCCTCAAATACATTTTTTCTATCAATACTTGCGATGAGTTCATCATTATAAGTTTCTAGTAAATCAAATTCATTTGTTGTTAGATGTGAGGCTGCCAGTCGAGCAGCTAAACCATGTAACGACGCAACAACAACAAACGCTTGTTTCACCTCCTCGATATTAATTGCTGAAACTTGAGTAACCGATCCTGGTTTCGTAATGATTAACCCCTCATTTTCAAGTCGCTTTAAAGCTTCCCGAATCGGAGTTCGGCTCACATTAAATTGCTCTGCCAAATCCATATCACGAATCTTTTGACCAGGCTCCAACTCTAAACTAATGATGGCCGTTCTCAATGAATAGTAAACTTGATCACTTAATGTTCTGCGATTAATCGCCTGAATTGATGTATGCGTTTTCATATATCCAATATATTGCATATTGGAATAAAAAGCAATGGAATATTCATATTTTTTTGATTTTTGTGATGCTAGTTATTGAGAGAATTTGTTTTCTAACCATGAGATAGCTTTTAGAAGAGATTTTGGAAAGTTCAGCGTGCATTTGAGGAATGAGCAACAACTTTTCGGGGATTTTGTGAGTTTGTGGTCTTCATCGGGGGGATGAACTACAATTTTTCGAGGATTTCACGAGTTTGCTGTCTTCATCGAGGGGATGAACTACAACTTTTCTAGGATTTCGTGGGTTTGTGGTCTTCGTCGAGGGGATGAACTACAACTTTTCGGGGATTTCCTTAATTTGCGGTGTTCATTGAAACTATGAAGAATTTTTTAAGAACCTTATATGAAAATCCAGTTTACTGTCAGATAGTTCGAAAATCTTGCTATCACTCGTGTTATAGCTCATACTTAAAATTGAGGTGACTAAATGGCTATCAAGAATAGAACCACCCATTTAATGGTGATGTTTCCTGTTGATATGGTCGAAGAGATTGAAGCCTACAAATTTAACAACCGCATTAAAACCACGAGTGAAGCGATCAGAACATTGATTAAAATAGGCTTGGAAGAAACTGAAAAGCTAGAAGAAGAGTAACAGGAATAAGGTCCGAGCAATGTATTGAATTTTCTCTTTAAAAATTCGGTACATCGCTCGGATTCTTTTTGCTTTAGTTAATTTTATAGCCCGTCGTGATGGTTCAATGTCTCTTGATTTGATTCTATAGCCTTTCGTGCAGTCCTATAGCCCGTCATTTGATTCTATAGACCTTCGTGGCAGTTCTATAGCCTTTCATTCGATTCTATAGCCCCTCCCCGTGATTCTATAGCCCTTCCACTAATTCTATAATCCTTCCAAAAGGTTTTAGCATATTATTTCCAATTATGTTCATACTAAAAGGCAAATCAAACAGAAAGGACGATTTGCTTACTATGAAACATTTAAAAATTTTAGGGATTAAATTTATCGTTATTACGGTGACGGTGCTGTCTTTATTTGGGATTTTTAACCATGCTTATTTTGGAAATTTGCTGTTGATAGGTTTAATGACGACGCTTATTTCCTATGTAGTTGGTGATATGCTTATCTTGAGGAAATTCGGTAATGTGGCTGCTTCGGTTTCTGATTTCATTTTGGCGTTCTTCAGTTATTGGGTGTTGGCAAGCTTTTTTATCGGGCAAAGTGAAGCGATTATGGTGACGTCTCTTGCGGCAGCTTTTTTCACTGCATGTGTTGAACCTTTCTTACATGGTTATATTTTAAACGAATTCGACAATTTTAAAGGAGAAAGAGATTACGAAGCGTTCGGACAGTTGCAAACGGAGTTTTCTGAAGAACTGGATGTACCAGAGCGGGATAAACAAGATTATCTAAAACATAAGGAAGACAAAGATTAACTTTTCCCTCCTCCCTATCATTAAAAAAACGAGGTTTACCCATGGGCAAACCTCGTTTTCTGTAAAATTAACTATGAACGGCGGCCGGTTTCTCATCCAGACCGAGAGCTTCAGATGATGATGCTTTAACTTCTTCAAGGAGTTCTGGATTTTCCATCAGATGCTTACCATACGAAGGAACCATCTCTTTGATTTTCGCTTCCCACTCATTCACTTGCTCTGGGAAACATCTCTCAATAACGTCGAGCATGACGTGAACTGCCGTAGAGGCCCCGGGAGAAGCGCCGAGCAGTGCTGCGATGGAACCATCATCAGCTGTAATGACTTCTGTACCGAATTGGAGCGTTCCTTTTCCGCCTTCATCGGTGTCTTTGATGACTTGCACACGCTGACCGGCGACGACGAGATCCCAATCTTCCGCTTTAGCGTCTGGGATGAATTCACGTAAGTCATTCATCCGTTGTTCTTTAGTGGATATAACTTGTTGAACTAAATATTTCGTTAGCGGCATTTGTTTTGCGCCAGCTGCGAGCATGGTGAAGACGTTATTCGGTTTTACAGACGTCATCAAGTCCATCATAGAACCTGTCTTTAAGAATTTAGGTGAAAATCCGGCATACGGACCAAATAGTAAAGATTTTTTATTATCGATGTATCTTGTATCAAGATGCGGCACTGACATTGGTGGTGCACCAACTTTAGCTTTTCCGTATACTTTGGCATGATGTTGATCAATAATGTCCGGATTATTACAAACCATAAATAATCCGCTCACTGGGAATCCGCCGACATGCTTACTTTCAGGAATACTAGATTTTTGAAGTAAGTGCAGGCTTCCACCTCCACCACCGATAAAGACAAATTTTGCGGTATGGTGTTCAATTCTTCCTTCCTTATGATTGTGAACTTCGACTTCCCATAGCCCATCTTCATTCCGTTTGATATCTTCCACGCTGTGATTATAATTCACTTCGACATCTTCATCTTCTAAATGTTTAAATAGCATCTGTGTTAAGGCACCGAAATTCACATCTGTACCTGAGTCAATTTTCGTTGCTGCAATCGGCTCAGTCACTTCACGATTTTCCATAATGACTGGAATCCATTCGAGCAGTTTCTCCGGGTCTTCCGAAAACTCCATGCCTTGGAAAAGTGGATTGTTTGATAACGCTTCAAAACGTTTTTTTAAGAAGTCCACATTATCTTCACCATGCACTAAGCTCATATGTGGCAACGGTCTGATGAATTCTTCCGGATTTTTGATAAGTCCTTTTTTAACGAGATATGACCAAAATTGTTTGGACACTTGAAATTGCTCATTCACTTTAATTGCTTTACTTATATCCATTGTGCCATCTGGTTTTTCAGTTGTATAATTCAATTCACATAGCGCTGAGTGGCCTGTTCCTGCGTTATTCCACACATTAGAACTTTCCTCTCCAGCTTTATCGAGTTTTTCAAATACTGTAATATCCCATTCAGGAACAAGTTCTTTTAAAAGCGTTCCCAAAGTCGCACTCATAATCCCTGCCCCAATTAAAATAACTTCTGTCTCAGTAACTTTGTTGCTCATTTACATCAACCTTTTCCCCTGAATTTGCAGAAATAAATAAGCTAAAACTCATGAGCACGCTCACATACTTATTTCTGCCCCTTTATATTATCTTCTCATTAAAAGTTTTACAGATTAATATATCTACTATTATATAATAATTGTCGATTATTTAAAAGGTGTAGAAAATATAAAATGAATTTTCATTCAGTGACAGTCTGTAAAATACTGGGAAAAGGCTTAGTACGAACCGTAAGACAAACCTGGAGAGGCTTACCAGCAAAGAAGAATGAAGTTCAATTCTTCATCCCCGCGGAAAGCGTCTGTCCATTGTATTTAAAAGATTGTTCTTTAATTTGATTTTATCTAAACCTCGCTCATCTGACATCTGTTTAGGTTTCTGCCAAGTAGATGTATGATTGGTTATGTTATATCTAGCAATTAGCTTAGTAATGTTAACCACTTCGCCGACCGAGACTATTTAAGAAGGTTTTTTATAAGCTCTAACTTTCAAGCTGAAAAATTTGTAGTACCGACAATTAGTGATATATTTAATTATAATCTTTATAAAAAAGGGGTTTTTAAAGTGAAAATTGAAGTGTGGTCGGACTTTGTTTGTCCATTTTGTTATATAGGTAAAAGGAAATTAGAAGCCGCATTGGCTGAATTCCCACAGAAAAACGATGTTGAGATTCAGTTCAAAAGCTATCAACTCGACCCGAATTCACCGCCATATTCCGGTCAGGACTTTTATGAAAGCATGAGCAAAAAATTCGGTAGTGCTGAGCAAGCGAAACAAATGATGGTTAACGTAGCAGACCAGGCGAAAATGGTCGGACTCAATTTTCACTTTGATACCATGAAGCCAACAAATACATTTAACGCTCATCGCCTTGAAAAATTTGCAGCAACACATGGTAAAGGTGCAGAGGTAGCTGAGAAGTTACTGTACGCTAATTTTACAGAATCTAAAGATGTTGGCAATATTGACATCTTAGCAAACATTGCAGCTGATACTGGCCTAGATAAAGACGAAGCGCTTGCTGCTCTGCAAGATGACAATGCTTATGCCGATGAGGTTCGTGCAGATATAGACGAAGCCAAACAGTTTGGCATTACAGGTGTTCCTTTCTTTATTTTCAACAGGAAATATTCACTTTCAGGGGCACAACCGAAAGAAACATTTCTTCAAGTGTTGGAAAAAGTATCGGAAGAAGAAAAATCAATACCTACACTCGAAAGTCTAGCAGTAAACACCGAACATGATGCAACTTGTGGGGATGATGGCTGTGACATCCCTACTCAAAAAGAATAAAAAGCAAGCTCCCATATTTATAGAAATATATGAACATGGGAGCTTTTCTTTATATTAGCGGACGACCAGTACTGGAAGTTCTGCACGATTTAGCACAGCATGAGCAACGCTACCAAGTAGCGCACGGTCAATAAATCCGCGCCCATGACTTCCAACAACGATTAGGTCAGCATTCTTTTCTTTTGCCACATTACAAATTGTCGTACTAGCATGACCGACTTCATGGATAAAATGAACACGATTTTCCCACTCGCTATACAGTTGTTTTTCAATGGTCTGTTTTATTTCTTTTTTAATTTTATTTTCATGATGATCAACAGCATCTGATACAAGATCATAAGCGTAATTTTCTTTTACAGTAACA
>Ga0209487_1003107_pt1 | contig 13166 bp, 11 predicted proteins | sample Poulit2012_FD_187524 | JGI IMG/M metagenome (GOLD analysis project Ga0209487, IMG submission 187524) | Agricultural soil microbial communities from Georgia to study Nitrogen management - Poultry litter 2012 (SPAdes) (version 2) | ecosystem: Environmental > Terrestrial > Soil > Agricultural land... | reverse complement strand
TGAAGAAGACTCCAGAAAAATTATCAAAAAAGCACTTGATTTAGGGATTAATTTTTTTGATACAGCAAACATCTACAGCATGGGGACAAGTGAAGAGTACTTAGGTCGAGCGTTGAAAGATTATGCGAAGCGTGAAGAAGTTGTCATTGCCACAAAGATATATAATCGCATGCATGAAGGGCCAAATGGACAAGGCCTATCTAGAAAATCTATTATGCATGAAGTAGAAGCTAGTTTAGAGAGATTAGGGACAGATTATATTGATTTACTTTATATTCATCGTTGGGATTACGAAACTCCAATCGAAGAAACCATGCGTGCTTTAAATGACTTAGTGCGCGCAGGAAAAGTACACTATATTGGAGCATCCAGTATGTATACGTATCAATTTCAGCAAGCGCAGAATGTTGCTGAAAGAAATGGATGGACGAAATTTGTTGCGATGCAAAATCATTATAATTTAGTCTATCGAGAAGAAGAGCGTGAGATGAATCGCTATGCAAAAGAAACAGGTGTAGCACTAGTTCCTTACAGTCCGCTTGCAGCAGGACGTTTAGCAAGAGAATGGGATGCAGAATCTGAACGTATGAAAACAGATGAAGTGGCAAAGAGAAAATACGACAGTACAGAAGGAATGGACCGACAAATTATTGAAGAAGTCGGAAAAGTAGCTGAGAAACATCAGGCTACACGTGCTCAAATTGCGACAGCTTGGCTTTGGGAAAAAGGGGTAGTAGCTCCAATTGTAGGGATTACGAAGGGAAAATACTTAGATGACTTTGTAGGCGCACTAGATATAAAATTGGATGAAGAAGATATGAAAGCACTAGAAGAACATTACATCCCACATCCTATAATGGGTCATAATTAATTAAATTTTAGGTATAGAAAAAGCTCTCCTTGATCAATCACTTTTAGTGAATGACTAAAGAGAGCTTTATTATATAAAAATTAATCTACAGAAACACTATGTTCAATACCAGCAGGGTCTTTAAATACAAGAACGCCATTAGTGTTTGTATATTCAATATATTTTTCATTAAGTTTATCTTCAATATACTTAAGATCATCTTCAGTACCTGACCATTCAACGGTACGTAAACCGGGTGCTAAACGATTTGGCTTTTCTAACTGGCCTGGTTTCCAAACGTTAACACCTAAATGGTGATGATAATCCCCACTTGCCAAGAATATTGCTGCTGGACCAAATTTATATTTTAATCCGAGCCCTAATACTTCTGTGTAGAAATCTTCAGAATCTTCCAGTTTATCTACATGTAAATGAACATGTCCCATTGTTGTTCCATTTGGCATACCATCAAATGAAGTAGATGCAGCTTCTAAAGCTGAATTCGCATCCATAGGTTCTGTAACTCCAGCGATTTGGCCATCTTCACGAATATCCCATTCAGCTTCTGGCTTATCCCAATAAATTTCAATTCCGTTTCCTTCAGGATCATTTAGATAAAGAGCATTACTATATCCATGATCACTTGCACCGGTCATTGGGATTTGATTTACAATTAAGTGACGTAAAATTGTTCCTAAGTCTTTATAAGTTGGCAGTAAGAAAGCTAAATGATAAAGACCTGTTGTATTTTCGTTAGCAGGTGTATCTGTTCTGTGAATTTCTAATAATACCGTCCCATCAGGTGTACCTAACGCAAAAGAATTTTGTGAGGATCCAAGGACTTTTAACCCAATAGCTGTTTGATAAAAATTAGCCAATACTTCGGGGTTTTGTGCATTTAGCTGGACGCTTTTTGTTTTTATTGATGTTTTACTTTTTGCTGTAGCTGTCATACTTGTACTCCTTTAATCAATGTCAAATTATATAATAGCTCGAATTCGAAACGAATGCAAGAGATACGTCTTATATGTTTTTACAAAAAAATAAAGACTTAGTTAACTAAGTCTTTAACCGCAGTATCCGTTGTTACACCAAGGAAAAGATCCCCTTCTGAAACAACATAATCAGGACCAAATTCAATGGTAAATTCGTGTGTTTTAGCTGACCGAATAGCAATAATATTTGTTTGATATTGAGTGCGAAAATCAATATCCATGATGGTTCTACCGACCCAAGATGGATGACAAGGAAATTCAACAACATTGTAGCGATTATCTAATTTTATTAACTCATGCACTGTAGGATTAGCAAGCGTAATGGCGATTTGTTTTCCCATTTCTACTTCAGGTAAAATAACTCGAGTTGCTCCAACTTTCAATAACACTTCCTGGTATTCTTGGTTTTTTGTTTTAACAGTAATTTGGTCGATCCCTAATTTTTTTAAGTTTAAAATTGCTATAATAGAGTCTTCTAATTTCTCAGCAGTTGCGATCACAGCCTCATCACAATCACCAAAGCCTGCTTCAATTAAGTGATCAATTTTTGTAAAATCTCCTTGAACAGCGACAGTTACTTCATCTAAAACTTCTTCGACATGGTCCATGTTTTTATCAATGGCAATAACATCCACGTTATTTGCCGCAAGTGTACGAGCGACTGAACTCCCGAAAAGTCCTAATCCTAATACACCAATTGTCGAAACTGACATATATAATTCACCTCTAATAGTATTGTCTTTCTATAATATATTTTTGAGTTTTAACCAACAAGTAAGCTCATCTCTGGATAATTAATTCCAGATTCATGTTTTCGAGTCGTTAATGACCATAAGAAAGTCATAACGCCGACACGTCCAATTAACATCAAAAGAATCAGTATAATTTTACCAATTACTGTTAAAGAAGGGGTTAGCCCCATTGTTAAGCCGACTGTTCCTAAACAAGAAAATACCTCAATTAAGATATATTCTACACCAAAACCATCAGGAATGGTTTCTGTATTTAACAGAATAAAGGTGGCCAATACTGAAATCAACATGCCCGATGAAAAAATAAAGAATGAACGACGAACAGTGTCCTGCGAAATTGTTCGATTTAGAATATTTGAATGATTATAATTTACAGAGCGATAAATGACTAGAACAATGACCACTAAAGTAGTCACTTTAATCCCTCCACCCGTAGAACCAGAAGAGGCTCCAATAAACATAAGAACAATTGTTAAAAAGATACTACTTAAACTCAAATTCGCATAATCAATATTTGCATATCCAGCTGTACGTGGTGTCACAGATAGGAAAAAGTAATTAGCTAATTGGTCACCTACTGATAAATGTGAGAAAGTTCCATTTTTGTATTCTGAAATCCAAAAGAGAAAAGTTCCCAGTATCCATAGCGAGGACGTTGTTATTAAAACAATTTTAGAATATCTTCTTAACTTACGCGTTTTACGGTAATTGATTAAATCTTCCCATACAATGAAACCTAAACCACCGGACATGATTAAACTAGCAATAACGAGCAGAATAAAAGGGTTACTCTGATAATCAATCAAACTATTTCCTAATAAATCAAAACCTGCATTACAAAAGGCAGAAATACTATGGAAAACAGAAAAATAGAGGCCTTTGGTTATTCCAAATTCAGGGATAAACACGAAACCTAAAAGCATTGCACCAATGAGTTGAACAGTCAGTGCAAAACGTACGATAGAGAAAACTTTCTGTTGAGGTTTATCTCCACCGCTGAGGGATAATGATTCAGATACAACACGACGTTGTTTTAAATTTGGACGTTGTTTAAATATATAATAATAAAAAAGAATCCAAATCGTCATAAAACCTAAGCCACCAATTTCAATTAATGTAATGATGACTGTTTTCCCAAAGTAGTTCCAATGGGCAGCAGTATTTAAAGTAACTTGACCAGTCACAGCTGTTGCCGAAGTTGCTGTAAATAAAGCATCAATAAATGTGGTCCATTCTCCATTGGCGGAAGACAAGGGGAGCCAAAGTAATATAGCTCCACATGTAATCGCAAAAGCATAAGCTAATACAATAGTTTGTGGGATGGATAATCTCTTTAAAAAATTTGACATATAAACACCTTGCATTCATTAATAATAAATATATTTTTGATAGATAAATACTAACACATGAAAGATTGAATGGATATACCTGAGCTTTTAATTGTCTAAAAATATACCTCAAAACATCAAAAGTCAATAGAAAAAATAAAAAAAGAATAATTACACCTTATCGTTTACTATAATATTGAGAATGTTTCTGTAGTATTTAATATACAAGAAAGCAGAAGAGTTATCATTTAAATTACCGAATAAATAAAAAATACACTCACATTTAGAAGGTGAGTGTACGTTTAATACATTATTATAAAGAATGATTTTCTTCTAACATTTGTGTATCACGTTGTGCCAATGCTTTTTTAACCATTTCTATAACTTCTTTTGCATCATCTGGGTTATGTACAATATCATATTTATCAATATCAATTTTTAAAACTTGTGACGCATGGTAATGGTTGTCTACCCAATCATCATAACCTTCCCATAAGGTTTTGTAGTAAGCCATTAAAGATGCATCTTGCTCAAAGTCACGTCCGCGTGTTCCAATTCGACGTAAAATTTCTTCAAAAGATCCATGTAAATAAACCATTAAATCAGGGGCTTTTTTAGGTAGCTCATCAAGTTCTTCCATCATATTATCTAATAACTCTTCATAAATTTTGAATTCTAATTCGGAAATACGCCCAATCTCATGATTCACTTTACAAAAATACCAATCTTCATAAATCGATCGGTCAAGTACATTATTTTTATCAACTAAAGCTTCTTTAATTGATCGGAAACGACTACTCAAAAAAGTTAATTGCAGCAAGAAAGGGTAACGCTTTTCTTGTTCTTCTTGTTCATTGGCAGTATAAAATAACTCTAATAAAGGATTATTATCTACTTGCTCAAAAAAGACGTCACTACCTAATTCTTCTCCTAACAACTTAGCAACCGATGTTTTACCTGCTCCGATCATTCCTCCGACAACAATCACACTCATACACTCCTATCCTCTCACTTATATATTTATAAATATACAGCTTGCTTATCATACTTAAAGTATAAACAAAATTCAATACCAAATGTACTATATATTGTATTTTATTATTGAAAGTTTACTATATATGGGCTTTTGAACCTGTAATAACATTTTTTAAAATGAAGCATATATATGTTAAAATTAGTTTTATTAATGCAATAGGAGCATGAATAATATGACCAATGAATTTGAAAAAATGTTAAGACAAGAATGGTATGATGCAAATAACGATGATCGTTTAATTGAATTACGTAGAGCTGTTCAAGATTTGTGTTTTGAATACAATCAAACGAGACCTTCTAATCTAAAAAGAAGAAATGAATTACTAGAAAATATTCTTGGAGAAGTTCCTGAAAATGTAGAACTAGTTCCGCCTATTTGGGTAGATTATGGAAAACATATCAAATTAGGAAAAAATGTTTTTGTGAATGCTAATTCTTATTTTATGGATGGTAATATGATTACGATAGGAGATAATACATTTATTGGTCCGAATTGTGGATTTTATACAAATACCCATCCTGAAAATGTTGAGCTACGAAATCAAGGGATTGAAAAAGCACTCCCAATTACAATTGAAAAAAATGTATGGATAGGAGCGAGTGTTTCGGTGATGCCCGGAGTGACAATTGGCGAAGGCTCAATCATTGGTGCGGGTAGTACCGTTACAAGAAATATTCCCAAACATTCAGTCGCAGTAGGAAGTCCTTGTCGAGTTGTTCGAGCGATAAAACAAGATTTAGAATAATTCATAAAATTTCTAGATATATTTATGATTTTTTCACAATAAAATTTTAAAATAAATAGAGTAAGAAATTAATTGCAGTGGTGAAATGGAGTTATCAAAATGAAAACAGCTATTATTATAGATAGTACGGCTTACGCTAATGAGACTATACGAAGTCACCCAGATGTATATGAACTATTTTTAACAACAACATTTGAAGATGATACGCAATTCGAAGATAGTTCAGATATAGAAGTACAAAAAGAATTTTATAAAAAGTTGCAAGCCTCTGACAACTTGCCAAAGACGTCACAGCCAGCTCCTGGAAAGTACATAGCTTTGATTGAAGAAATTATAGACAAGGGTTACGATCAATTATTGTGTATTCATTTATCACAGACATTTAGTGGAACCTACCAAACAGCTAAAATGTTAACGAATGAATATAAAGATCAGCTTGATGTGTGTGTCATTGATTCGAAAGGGGTGTCTTTGATTATTGGAGCGTTGGTAGAACAAGCTCTAGACATGATCAAAAAAGGAGTACCTTTTGAAGATATTTGCGAAAAAACAGAATGGTCAGCAAAATATGGAACAATTTATTTAACTGTTTCGGACTTAGATAATTTGGTAAAAGGTGGACGTGCTAACATGACGACTGCTAAAATTGGTAGTTTGTTGAAAATCCGACCTTTATTATATGTGGATGAAGAAGGAAAGGTTCAGCTTTTAGAAAAAATACGAACCGACAAAAAGGTAAACCGAAGATTAGCTGATATAGCAGTAAAAGATTTCAATAAATTTCCAAATGGTATTATGCTGAAATTTGCGCATGCAGTAGATGAGGAAAGATTACAGCATACAATTGATACGGTTCATGAAAAGTTACCAGAGCTTGATTATGAGGTTGGAACTTTAGGACCAGTTATTGGTACACACACTGGTGCAGGTACTGTTGGCATGGGAACAATTCCAATTGCGGACTATTAATTATTTATACATAATATATTTAAAAAAATCCCTACCTCTTAAAAGTTAGGGATTTTTTAACGGTAAAAATCAAAATTCTCTTTTCAGAATATTTTATTTTGTTTTCGTTATAATGAATGTACAAATTTAATTTACAAGGAGTCAAAATATGGAAACAAGACCAATCTTACCATCGTTTAATACAAAAAATGGCATTGAATTTGGAATTTACACATTAGGTGATCATTTACCAAATCCACAAACAGATGAATTGATTCCCGCAAGCCAAAGAATCGAAGAAATTATCGAGTTAGCAAAATTTGCTGAGGATTTAGGCTTTGATATTTTTCAAGTGGGAGAGTCACACCAAGAACACTTTATCTCACAAGCACATTTTATTATTTTGGCTGCAATTGCTAGAGAGACAAAAAATATTAAGCTTTCTTCAGCAGTCACAACAATTAGTGTACTAGATCCCGTCCGAGTTTTCGAAGATGCTGCTACGATTGATTTACTATCAAATGGGCGGATGGAAATTATCGCAGGTCGGGCTTCTAGGATTGGTTCATTTGATTTATATGGCTATGATCCTAAAGATTATGAAGAATTATTTGAAGAAAAATTAGAGTTATTACTTAAAATCAATCAAAATGAAATTGTAGATTGGTCTGGAAAATTTCGTCCAGCACTAAAAAATGCACAAATCCTTCCAAGACCTGAGAATCCAAGAAAAGGAATTCCAATATGGCGAGGCGTTGGGAATTCTCCTTCTTCTGCAATTAAAGCAGGTAGATTAGGGATTCCACTTTTCCAAGCGCATTTAGCAGGTGCTGCGCAAACTTATCAAAATCGTATTCGACATTATAAAGAAGCGGGTGATGAGGCAGGTTTTTCAGAAGAAGAATTAAACGTTGGAACTGGAGGAATTTTATATTTAGCGGAAACAACAGAGGAAGCATTCAAAACAGCATATCCTCATTTTAACGCAGGTTTTCAGTTAACTAACGGTCAGGATTTTCCAAAAAGAGGTTTTGCACAAGGGAAGAGTTCAAAAAGTGTCACTTTAATAGGAAGTCCTGAATTGGTAACGAAGAAAATGATCCATCAATATGATTTATTTAAGCAACAACGTTTTACAATAGAAGCTGATTTTGGCGGCTTGCCACTTGATGAAGTTAAACGTTCATTAACGATATTTGCAGAAGAGGTTATGCCAAAAGTTATTAAACACATTAAAAAAGATAAGGGAATAAACTAAGCACATTCCAAAAATGAGAATATAAAAATCCCCCAGCCCGTCACTTTTTAAAATGACGAGATTGGGGGATTCTATCTGTTTATTATTCTTTTTCTACGACACCTTCAAGCCATGAGTCAACAGTGTCTCGATTATTATCAATCCACTCTTGAGCAGCAGCACGGTCATCTAAACCAGCTTCCATAGCATAGGTTACACTATCCATATCTTCAATGCCCCAATAGAAATTATCTATAATTTGGTAAGCTTCAGGTTGGTCTTCCTTAAGTCCTTCACGAACTAAAGTATAAATACTTTCAGCTTCACCATAGGCAAGTTCTGGATCGTCTAATAATTTTAGACCATATTCATCGAACATCCAATGTGGTGTCCAAGCACTAACTATAATTTCTTCTTGATTTTGTACAGCACTTTCAACTGACGCTAACATCGCTCCAGTTGATGGACTCTCAAGATCCCAATCATGAAGATTTTCATAAATCTCCATTGCTTCTTCTGTTTGAGCAGTAACACCAGCACCAGGCTCGATACTAATAATCGTTTTGTTCGCTTCATCTTGAAGATCAGCGATAGAATCTACATCCATATAGGTTGGAACCGCTAGACCAGCTTCAGCACCATCTAAATTGGGCCCAAGATTTTCCAATTGATCTTTATATTGTTCATAAGTGGTCCCTTGAGTAACCGGTAACCACGCAGCAGTCATTGCATCAGATTGTCCGGTTGCAATGGATTCATACATAATCGCATTATCTACAGAAATTAATCGAACATTAAAGCCAACTTCTTCAAGAACTAAACTTAATACATTTGAAGAAGCAATTTCTGTGTCATAAGGGTTATGAACGATCTGGATCGTTTCACCTGTTCGGCGTTCAGAAAAATCCGTGTTATTTATACTATAGATAACTTCTGATACGATTAGAGCGGCTAGTAAGAGTCCAATGATAATATTGATTGTTTTCTTTTTCATTCAACTTATCCTTTCCGTTCTATTCTTCGCGACTTTTATTTGCATGTTGTAAAATACGGTCAATAATAATAGCCATAACTACTAATGCAAAACCAGAAACGAAACCAGAACCAACTTGACCACGTTGTAGAGCTGTTAATACATTTGTCCCTAGTCCTGGAGCTCCGATCATTGATGCCGTTACAACCATTGATAGAGCGAGCAGAACAGTTTGGTTTGCACCCGCCATAATCGTTGGCTGTGCAGTTGGTAATTCAACTTTATACAATTTCTGCCAGCTCGTACTACCGAAGGAATCAGCTGCTTCAACTAATTCTTCTGGTACTTGGCGAATTCCTAAATTCGTAAAGCGTACAATAGGTGGAAGAGCAAATATTACTGAAGCAAAAACACCTGGCACCATACCAATCCCAAAGAATGAGACAGCTGGAAGTAAATAAACAAAGGCAGGCATTGTCTGCATAAAGTCTAAAATCGGCTGAATAATTTTTTGAGCGACTGAATTTTTTGACATTAAAATGCCAAGGGGTATACCTATAACTATTGAAATTAAACTTGCCACAATAATCAAAGTAAAAGTATACATCATATTACCCCAAAGATTTTGGTTTTGAATATACCATAATCCAATAGCGGCAAAAATCGATAGGCCATATCTTCTACCACTCACAAAGTAAGCTGCCACAACCACAACGATGATAAAGACTAAGGGTGGAATGAGTAAAAGGAGTGAAGTCATAATATCCATAAGACTTGTCCCAAAACTATTTAATGCATCAAATAATGCACTGAAATTAGTTGTAATCCATCCAATAAAGTCTGTCATCCATTGTGAAACAGGTAACTGTGGAAAAACATCTAACAAACTATTCATTATCTGTTTCCTCCTCTGTATCCTCTTTTTCAACATCAGTTTTATTCTCAGGTTCAATGTTTTCGTATTCTACATCAGTTGTCATTGCACCGATAACATTGCTACGTACAATAACCCCTTCAATTTCGCCACTTTCATTTGTTATCGCTAATGGTGTTTCAGATTCATGAACGACATCAAATAAATCATCCACTAGCATGCCAGCCTCGATTTCTGGTACACCTTTTTTAAGAACACTTAAAATATTTTCCTGACCGGATTGTAATAATGACTCGATATCTTCTCGAGTAACATAACCGATTAGTCGTTTTTCTTCATCGACGACTAAAATATTGCCCATGTCTTTTTCTTTCATTGTTTGAAGAGCTTCAGCTGGATTTTCAGATTCGGTCATAATTGCCGCTGGTTCTTCCATAATGTGTTCTGCAGTATAAACTTTTGTACGGTCAATATCTTCAACAAAACGTTTAACATATTCATTTGCAGGATTTGTTAAAATTTCTTGTCCTGTACCAACTTGAACGACTTCACCATCTCTCATGATCGCGATACGATCACCTAGACGTAAAGATTCATTTAAATCATGCGTAATAAAAATAATCGTTTTATTCATTGTTTTTTGCATCTCAATTAATTCATCTTGCATGTCTCGACGAATTAACGGATCTAGAGCAGAGAAAGCTTCATCCATTAATAAAATATCTGGATCATTGGCTAAAGCTCGGGCAAGCCCTACACGTTGCTGCATTCCACCTGATAATTGATTAGGATATTGATCTTTATAAGCTAAAAGCCCAGCATTTTCTAGAGCTTGTTCTGCTTTTTCTTGGCGCTCTTTTTTATCAATCCCTTGAACTTCTAAACCATACTCTGTATTTTCTAAAAGTGTCCGATGAGGGAACAAACCAAAGTTTTGAAAAACCATGCTGATTTTTTTACGTCGAACATCACGTAATTCATTGGCATCCATAGAAGAAATATTTTCTTCATCAATAAAGATATTTCCACTTGTTGGTTCAATCAGTCGGTTTAACATTCGAACGAGGGTAGATTTTCCACTTCCAGAAAGTCCCATAATAACGAAGATTTCACCTTCGTAGACTTCAAATGTCGCTTGATTAACACCGATTGTTGCTCCGGTGGCACTTAATATTTCCTCTTTTGTTTTTCCTTGATTGATTAACTTTAATGCGTCTTCTTGGTTATCTCCGAAAATTTTTGTTAAATTTTCGACTCTTAATTTACTCACAGGAATACCTCTTTTCTGTAGTTTTTATAAAAAACACACGGTTGTCACAATAACATAGTATGGTGGGCATGTAAAATATTTTATTTACATATGTATGACATATATTTACTGTTTTGCCAATGTTGGTGCTTACAAGCACTATAGTTATAACAACTGAATATTCCTGTTAAAAATCTAATAATATTTTCTGGTGTTTATTTTTTTAATTTTGTCAGCTGTAATAAGTCATCTGAAAAACTCAAAATTTAATCAAATACCATTTAAAAAAATGTATTTATTTCAAAAATCGTATGCATAATAGTGTATTTATTTTTATGTCTATATTAAGGTAGTACTATGACAATAAATGCAAGTTTGACAGATAATCACACCAGAATATATGCGAAAAAGGAGGAAGAAAATGGACTTAGGAATAAAGGATAAAATTGCTTTAGTAACTGGTGCAGCTACTGGAATTGGTGCAGCGACTGCCCGGCAATTATTACAAGAAGAAGCTATTGTAGTACTAAGTGATATTGAAAAAGAAGCTTTAGGGAAAACAGCAAAAGAGTTAAGTGAAACGGCAGGACTTTCGGGCAAGGTTTTTTCATATCCAGCAGACATTAAAAATCAAACGGATTTAAAAGAGATGCATGAATATATAGAAAATGAAGTAGGCGTTATTGATATTTTAGTTCAAAATGCTGGCATTTCTGGAGAACAAGGTCTCTTTCATGAATTAGATGATGAAGTTTGGGTCAATACAATAGAAAACGACTTAATTGGACCTGTCCGCTTAGTCCGAGAGTTTTTACCGGATTTACGCCAAGGAGGTTGGGGGCGCCTTGTTTTACTTTCTTCCGAAAATGCGGTTCAGCCTTATGAAGATGAATTGCCATATGATTGTGCGAAGGCAGCACTTCTTGCATTTGGTAAAGGATTATCAAATACTTATGCAGAGGAAGGCTTACTTATAAACGTCGTTTCTCCCGCTTTTATTGAAACAGATATGACAGATGAATTAATTGGACAAGAGATGAAAGAAAGTAATCAAAGTGAAAACGAAGTCATTGAGAAATTTCTTAATGAAAAGAAACCATTCATGGCGATTAAACGCCGTGGAAAAGCAGAAGAAGCTGCAGCAGTGATTACATTCTTATGTTCGGATAGAGCGAGCTTTGTGAATGGATCTAATTACCGTGTTGACGGTGGATCTGTTGCAACAATTAATTAAAGAAAGGAAGTTATATGTATATGGATGATTTAAACAATAAAACATACGATTATGTCCTTGTTGGAGGCGGTATGGGATCAGGCTTTGCAACATTAGGCATTAGAGAACAGGATAAGACTGGATCCATTTTAATTATCTCTAATGAAACAGATGTACCTTATGAGCGTCCTGCCTTATCAAAAAAACTCTGGCTTGATGATGAATTCAAGGAAGAAGACACAAAGATTGGCGCAGAAGAGGAAGAAAACGTTGAATTTTTTTTTGAACGTGAAGTAATAAAAATTACGCCAGAAGATAAAACAGTGACATTAGAAAATGGGGATGTAGTTGGTTATGAGAAATTACTCCTTTCTACGGGTGGCGAACCAAATAGTATTGAAGGACCAGAAGATGAAGATGTATTCACGTTTCGTGAGTTAAATGATTATCGAAAATTACGTCAACGTTCTGGCAATAATCAAGAAGTGATTGTTGTTGGAGGAGGCTATATTGGAAGTGAGCTGGCCGCCTCTTTATCACAAAATAACACCAATGTAACGATGGTTTTCCCTGAAAAACAACTCGGAGAAGATATGTTTCCAGAAGAGTTATTGGAAGAATATAATAATCTTTTCATTGAAAATGGCGTTAAATTAATGAGTGAAAAAGAAGCTAAATCTTACCGCCGTGAAGGAGATCAGTTAATCCTTATATTAAATGACGGTTCAGAAGTAAAAGGAGATACCATTGTCATTGGTTTAGGAGTCACTCCCCGTATTAAGTTAGCTAAAGAATGTGGACTTGAGATGTCTGACCAAGGTGTTGTTGTTAACGAGAACTTACAAACAAGCGATGAAAATATCTGGGCAGCAGCAGATATTGCTGTCTATCCAGATGTCATTCTTGGTAGACAACGACTGGAACACGTTGACCATGCACGAAATTCTGGTCGCCAGGTTGGTGCGA
>Ga0209487_1003106_pt1 | contig 13167 bp, 11 predicted proteins | sample Poulit2012_FD_187524 | JGI IMG/M metagenome (GOLD analysis project Ga0209487, IMG submission 187524) | Agricultural soil microbial communities from Georgia to study Nitrogen management - Poultry litter 2012 (SPAdes) (version 2) | ecosystem: Environmental > Terrestrial > Soil > Agricultural land... | reverse complement strand
CCCGGGCGGAGCATTCACATGCGGGCCGCCGGACGGAGCAGACGACAAGCGGACGACGAGCACACGAAGAGCGGACGAAGGAGGGCACGGTGCAGTCCACGCACCTGCGCGAGCACAACCTGTCCACCATCCTGTCCGCCCTGTCCTCCGCCGAGAGTCCCATCTCCCGGGCGGGACTGGCGAAGGTCACCCGGCTGACCAAGCCCACCGTCTCCAAGCTGGTCGAGGAGCTGGTCGACGCGGGCCTGGTGGATGAGGGCGAGCCGCTCTCGGCCGGTGCCGGGCGGCCGATGGTGCCCCTGTCCCCTGCCCGCGGCACCCTGCTCGCCATCGGCCTGGAGGTCGCCGCCGACCACGTCTCCTGCCTCGGCATCGACCTGGCCGGTGCCCCTCTCAGCCAGCACACCGAGTACCTCAAGGTCACTGCCGCATCGGCCGAGGAGGCGATCGAGCACTGCGCGGCTCTGGTCGGCCGGGTGCGGGCCGAGGCCGGTGATCGGCCCGTGGTCGGGGTGGTCGCTGCCGTGCCCGGCCGCATCGCCCCGAGCGATGGTCGGGTGCTGTCGGCCCCGAACCTGGACTGGACCGGGGTGCCGCTGGTCGGGCGCCTGGCGACACATCCGGAACTGGCCGGTCTGACGGTGCGGGCGCAGAACGACAACCGGCTGTCGGTGCTCACCGAGATCGACCGTCGGCCGGGCGAGTCGTTCATCTACATCCGAGGTTCGACCGGGGTGGGCGGAGCGGTGGTGCTGGACGGGAGCCTGCTGGACGGCGCGCACGGCTGGGCCGGCGAGTTCGGGCACACCGTGGTCGCCCCGGGCGGCGCGGACTGCCGCTGCGGCAGGCAGGGATGCCTGGAGGCCTACGTCTCCTACCACTCGCTGCGCGAGCGTGCGGGGCTGGGCGACGATGTGCGCATCGAGGACCTGGTCGATGCGCTCTCCCAGCGCAGCGACCGCGCCGAGGTGATCGGCATGATCGGACGCTCCCTGGGCCTGGCCATCGCCAACGCGCTGAACGTCCTGGACCTGACCACGGTGGTGCTCTCGGGCTACCTGGCCCCGATCGCACACGAGCTGGAGCCGGTGATCCGCGAGACCGTGGATCGCCACGCCCTGGCGGCGGAGGCCGGCCCGGTGCGCATCGAGCGCTCCGACGGACTGCGCGACCCTGCTCTGCGCGGAGCGGCGAGAGCGGCGCTGCAGCCGGTGTTCAGCGCTCCGGGGCACTGGATCGCCCGCACCACGTGAGCGACGACGAGCGGCCCGAGTGCGGCGGGCACCCACCGGCACCGCAGTCGCCGGCGCAGGTCTGAGCAGCATCGTCACGGAAGAATCACCGAGCAACCCCGGAGAGGGCACCACCATGGAACAGACCACCATCAGGCGCCGCGGTCCCGCCCGCCGCTGGCTCGAGGCGCTGCCGCTCGGCAACGGACGGCTGGGAGCCATGGCCTGGGGCGATCCGCAGCGGGCCCGGTTCTCGCTGAACGAGTCGACGCTGTGGTCCGGCACGCCCGCCCGGGCGAGCGACCGGGTCGTGGACGAGCAGACGGCCACCGCCGCCATCGCCCGGTCCCGCGCCCTGTTCGAGCAGGGCGAGGCCGCCGCGGCCGAGCAGGAGCTGGCGGTACTGGGCGGGACCTGGTCGCAGGCCTTCCAGCCCGTCGGCGAGCTGACCGTCCACCTCCCCGGCACGAGGGTCGGCGCCCGGTGCGAGCGCGCCCTGGACCTGGTCCACGCCGAACACCGCGTGGAAGCGCCCGCAGGTGAGCACCTGACGTTCACGAGCGCCGAGGACGACGTCCTGGTCCACTCCTTCCCGATAAGGCCCGATGGCGTGGTCGCGGTCGATCTGACCGGGCCGCTGGTCGAGGAGCATCGCCGCTCGGCCGACGGTCTCCTGGACATCGTCCTGCGCGCCCCATCGGACGTCGCCCCCTCGCACGCCCCCGGCGCTCCCGGAGTGCAGTGGGGCCAGGACGCCATGCGCGCGGCCGTCGCGGTGCGCTGGTCGGCCTCCCGGGGGCGCGGCCTGCTGGTCTGCGCGATCACCACGAGCTGGGCGGGCCTGGGCGAGGTGCCCGATCGCCCGGTGCAGGAGATCCTCGAGGCGGCGGCGGGAGCTGCGGAGCGGGCCCTGGCGCGCGGGGCCGAGGAGCTCCGCCGGCGTCATCGCGCCCGGCAGCCGGTGGGCACCGACGTCACCGACCTCCACGTCGACGGTGGCGGGGACTCGACCCTGCTGGGCCAGGTCTTCGCGCTGGGCCGCTACCTGCTCGCCGCCGCGTCGCGCCCGGGGCTGCCCCCGGCCACCCTCCAGGGTCTGTGGAACCCGCAGGTCCAGGCCCCGTGGAGCTCGAACTTCACGACCAACATCAATCTGGAGATGAACCATTGGGCGGCCGGGGTCGCCCAGGTGCCCGCCGCCGCGCAGACGCTCGAGGAGTTCGTGGAGCTGCTGCGACGCACCGGCCGCGAGCCCGCCCGTCGGATCTACGGTGCGGGCGGATGGGCGCTGCACCACAACACCGACGCCTGGGGCTACGCCGACCCGGTCGACGGGGACGCCCGGTGGGCGGTATGGCCGCTGGGCGGGCTCTGGCTGGAGAGCGAGCTCGATGACCTCGCCCGCTTCAACGGGCAGAGCCCGGAGCGGGTCGCGCAGCGACGTGACGGCGTCCGACGCCAGGCGGCTCGGTTCGCCCTCGATCTTCTGGTCGAGGACGGGCAGGGCGACCTGGTGACCTTCCCGTCGACCTCTCCCGAGAACCGGTGGCTGGACTCCCAGGGCCGAGGTGTCGCCCTGACGGAGGGCGCCGGGATGGACCGGTGGCTGGTGCGCAGCGCATTGCGCAGCGCGATCGAGTCCGCGCAGCTGCTCGGACGCGAGGATGATCCGCTGATCGAGGAGGCAGGGGCCGCCCTGCAGCGCGTGAAGGGCCCGCGCATCGGGCCCGACGGGCGGATCCTGGAGTGGCATGCGGCGCTCGCCGAGGAGGAGCCGGAGCATCGGCATGTCTCCCACCTGGGCTTCGCCTATCCCGGCACCGAGCCGCTGGACGAGGAGCTCGCCGCTGCTGTGGAGCGCTCGCTCGAGGCGCGGGGCGATGAGGCCACCGGCTGGTCGCTGGCGTGGAAGGCGTGCCTCTGGGCGCGGCTGCGCCGGCCCGCCCGGGTCCAGGCCCTGCTGGAGATCTTCCTACGGGACGCGGAGGATCCGGCATCGCCCGGGGTTGAGCGGGCCGGGCTGTACCCGAATCTCTTCTCGGCCCATCCCCCGTTCCAGATCGACGGGAACTTCGGGATCGTCGCGGCGGTCGCCGAGTGCCTGCTGCAGAGCCACCGGGGCGAGATCGAGGTGCTGCCCGCCGTCCCGGACCTGCTGCGCACGGGCCGTGTGACCGGGCTCCGGGCACGTCCGGGCGTTCAGGTCGACATCGCCTGGCAGGACGCCGCTCCGTCATCGGTCCGGCTCCGGGCGGCCGGGCCGGCCGGGGCGGGCACGCATCAGGTGCGGTGGGGCGAGCGGAGGCTCGCGGTCGATGTCCCCACCGACGGGCAGCTCGAGGTCGACATCGGTGCGCTGACGTCTGCGCTCTGACGAGGGGCCGGCGGCGCGAACGCCTTCCCGTCGGCCCGCCCCCGGTCGGCGGTCAGGCTCGCAGGCCGACGGGGCGACCCGTCACGGCCGTCCCTCGGCCCCCGGAGCCCTCAGTCGGGTGCGGCCGTCGACTCCCGCTCGATGAGCCGGGTCTCCAGCTTGAAGGGGTGGGCGAACAGGCCCGGGTCCGCCGACAGCGCCAGCAGCCGCTCGACGGCCACCTGCCCCATGGAGAACAGGGGCTGGCGCACCGCGGTCATCTGCGGGTGGGTCCACTGGGCGATCATGGTGTCGTCGAAGCTGACCACGCTCAGCTGATCGGGGACATCGACGCCGAGCTGCCGCGCCGCGCGCAGGGCTCCGACCCCGAGGGTGTCGGAGGTGGCGAAGATCGCGGTGGGCGGCTGGGGAAGGCTCAGCAGGCGCTCGGCGCCGAGCTGGCCGTCCTCGTAGGAGAAGTCGCTGTGCTCGATGAGCTCCGGACTGATCGCGATACCGGCCTGTCCCAGCACGGAGTGGTATCCCTGGACACGCTGACGGGCGGGGACCGAGTCCTCAGGGCCGCCGAGCACCCCGATGCGGCGATGGCCGAGGTCCAGCAGGTGCTGGACCGCTGCGCTGCCGCCCTCCCAGTTGGTGGCCGAGATGGTGACGATGCCCTTGACATCGGGGTCGATAGTGACGGGGTCGATCGCGATCAGGGGCAGGTTCAGGTCCCGGCTCCAACGAGCGTGCTGGGAGCCGATCGGGGTGGTCACGAGGATGACCCCTTCGACTCCCCGGGCAGCGGCGTCGACCAGCCAGGAGCGGGGCAGGCCCGCCGGCGTCTGGTCGCCGGAGATCACCAGCAGGTCGACCCCGGCGCGGTGGGCGGCCTGTTCGGCTCCCTCGAGCACCTGCAGCGAGTAGGGGCTGGTGAGGGTGTCGAAGTGGATGAGCGCGGAGCGGCGGCGGTCGAGGTCGCGGCGCTTGGGCTGGTAGCCCAGGTCACGAGCGGCCTCGGCGACGGCTTGACGGGTGGACTCGCGCACGTCCGCGCGCCCGTTCATCACTTTCGAGGCGGTGGCCAGGGAGACCCCCGCCTTCTGGGCCACGCTCTTCAGCGTGACACGACCGCCTCGTGGCTCGCTCTCGGCCATGACCTCACCTCTCCTCGGCACCGGTGCACACCTGCATAGGTGCTCTTCCTGCGTTGGTGCGCATCGCTGCACTCCAGCCCCGTGGGCCGGCCTTGACCGGTGCCACCGACACCCTAACCTAAAACGCAGCGTAACTTTCAGTGCAGTTTCATGTCGTTTTCTGCGACACGATGCCGCCGCCGTCCAGCACATCCACGACTCCCGCACCGCCGCGCGCCATCGCGGCCGTCCGAGCGGCCGGAGCCGTTGGCGCCGTCGCAGCTGCGGGACGATGCCCTGGACGCGACGAAGACCGTCATCGTCCCGACTCGCGGAGTTCCAGCACATCCGGGAGCAGGAGTTCCCAAACATTCATCCAGTTATTTGATCTACATCATGGACAGTTTCTGCGCACACCCATCTATGAACTCGCCACAACAGCGTGCTTGACACTTTCCTCTGGGCGTGAGTACTTTTCTGCCACCCGGTGGCCAGCAGAAGGGCAGGTCACATCCACGCAGGAGGGTGGATGACGCGTGAGCGCCACAGATCACACTGTTTCTGAGCAGAAATCCAGGTCGGAGATAGCCATCTCCAAGGGTTGGGTACAGGGCGTTGCCCTCGTCCTGATCTTCGGATTCTTCGTGATGGGGATATTGGCCTACCGCACCTACACGGACTCCATGCCTCTTCCGCAGCAGGTGGTCAGCACCGAGGACGAGGTGGTCTTCACCGAGGAGCAGGTCACCGAGGGCCAGCAGATCTTCCTTCGTCGCGGACTGCAGCAGTACGGTTCGATCGTCGGCCACGGGGCCTACCTCGGCCCCGACTACACCGCCGAGTACCTGCGCCTGAGCAGCGAGCACATCCGGGAGTCCCTCGCATCCCAGGGCGTGCAGGATCCGCAGGCCGCCACCTCGGAGATGCTGCGCACCAACCGCTACGACCCCGAGACGGGCACGCTGATCTACACCGATGAGCAGATCGCTGCTTTCGAGGAGATCCGCGACCATTACGCGGAGTTCTTCGGCGTCGACACCACCGAGCACGGCCTGTTGCCGAGCAAGATCACCGACCCGGATGAGATCGAGGCGCTGACCGCCTTCTTCGCCTGGACCGCATGGGCGAGTGCGGCGGATCGGCCCGGCCAGGACTACTCCTACACCAACAACTGGCCGCCGGAACCACGTGTGGACAATCAGCCCTCGGCCGACATCCTGGTGTGGTCGGCGATGTCGCTGGTCGCACTGCTGGCCGGCCTCGGGATCCTGTTCGCCGTCTACGGCAGATGGAGCCGGAGCATCGGCTGGAAGGGCAGCGAGTCGCCGTCGCTGGCCTTCCTCCAGCCGGGCCAGGTGGGGATCACCAAGGCGCAGAAGGCCACGGCCTGGTTCTTCCTGGTGGTCTCGGTGCTCTTCTTCCTCCAGGCGACGCTCGGAGCCGCTGTCGAGCACTATCGCGTGGAGCTCAGCGGCTTCTTCGGTCTCGACCTGGCCCAGCTGCTGCCGTTCAACCTCTCCCGGACCTGGCATGTCCAGCTGTCCCTGCTCTGGACGGCCGCAGCGTTCCTGGCCGCCGCGATCTTCCTGGCGCCCATCATCTCCGGCCGCGAGCCGAAGCGGCAGCACTGGCTGGCCTACGGGCTGCTCGGGGCGCTGGCCCTGGTGGTGGGCGGCATGTTCATCGGCACAGCGGTCAGCATCTTCGGTCCCGAGTGGGCCCGCGGGTCGATCTTCTTCGATCAGCAGTGGGAGTACCTGGACCTGCCCCGGTTCTGGCAGATCCTCCTGGTGATCGGCCTGTTCCTGTGGTTCCTGATCATCTACCGCGCGATCCGGTCACGGCTACGCACCGAATCCAAGTTCAACATGCCCTGGTTGTTCCTCTACTCGGGCCTGGCCATCCCTGCCTTCTACGCAGTCGGCCTGTTCTCCACCACCGAGACCCATCTGACCGTCGCGGAGTTCTGGCGGTTCTGGGTGGTGCACCTGTGGGTGGAGGACTTCCTCGAGCTGTTCACCACGGTGATGGTGGCCTACGTCTTCGTGATGCTGGGCGTGGTCCGCCGCAAGATCGCCATCCAGGTCATCCTCCTCGACGTCATCCTGTACTCGATGGGCGGAGTGGTGGGCACGATGCACCACCTGTACTTCTCGGGCACCCCCGTCGAGCACATGGCCCTGGGCGCCTTCTTCTCCGCTCTCGAGGTCATCCCGCTGACCTTCCTGACCGTCGAAGCCTGGACCTTCCTGCAGCTGGGGGCACGCCAGGAATCACGCAGCAGCGCCCCGTTCCCCCACCGCTGGGCGGTGATGTTCCTGGTGGCCGTCGGCTTCTGGAACTTCCTGGGGGCGGGCGTGTTCGGGTTCCTGGTGAACCTGCCGATCGTGTCCTACTTCCAGATCGGCACCGCCCTGACCGCGAACCACGCGCACGGTTCCATGATGGGCGTCTACGGGATGCTCGCCATCGGGCTGGCGCTGTTCGCCCTGCGGTACATCATCCCACCCGAGAAGTGGCCGGACCGGCTCGCGAAGCTCTCCTTCTGGTCGCTCAACATCGGGCTGGCGTGGATGGTGTTCGCGACCCTGCTGCCCCTGGGCGTGATGCAGCTGTGGAACTCGGTGAACGTCGGCTACTACGAGGCTCGCACCCTGGGGTACATCGCGCAGCCCGGCAACGTGATCCTCGAGTGGCTGCGCATGCCCGGTGACGTCGTGTTCATCGTGGGCGGCATCCTGCCCTTCGTCTGGATCTGCTGGCTCGGTGTCCGGTACGGCATCAAGGCCACCGTCACCCGGATGGAGCCGGAGACCCTGTTCGTCGAGGAGCACGAGCAGGCCCGTGAGGACCGCACCGGCATCCGTGCCGCCGTCTCCGCACCGGGCGAGGGGCTGCCGGCCAGCCGCTATGCCTCCGACCGCAGGAGCGAGGGCACCGGGGAGGGCGAGTCGTGATCGAGTTCGAGCCGATGGTGTGGGTCGCCGCGGTGTACGGGGTCCTGCTGCTGCTGGTCGCCTACGGCATCGACCGGTTCGCCCGGCGCGCCCAGGCCGCCCACCAGAAGCAGCAGACCCCGGGGTTCACCTACCACGAGGATCACGACGCCTGGCAGTGTCCTGAGGACCAGTGGCTGTGGCCGCAGTCCTTCGACCCTGAGAACCGGGTCATGCGGTATCGCGGCAGCCCCACGATCTGCAACTCCTGTCCGGTCAAGGACAGCTGCACCAGCTCCGACGACGGACGGGAGATGCGCCGCATGATCGATGTCTGGCCGGCCTCGGAATCGGCGCGATTCCACCGCGGCATCGCCTGCGCGGTCACGGTGCTGGCCGCGGCATGGCCCCTGGCCACCGCGTTCACCGTCGAGGGCTGGGTCGCCCAGCTGCTCCTGCTGATGGTCGCGTTCGTGATCGTCCTGGCCGCGCTGCCCCTGTGGTCGCATCTGCGCCGCACCCCGGCTGTCCCGGAGGGCGTCCGTTTCAGGACCCTGGAGGAGAACCTGGCCGATCGCAGCGCCGTCGCCGAGGCGGTCGCCCGCCGCCGCACCAGCTACGCCTCGGACCGAAGGGAGTCTGACCAGGATGTCTAGCGCACTGATCATCACCCTCGTGGCCGGCATCGCCCTGATCGTGCTCGCGGTGTTCTCGCTGCGGGTGGTGCGTGAATACGAACGCGTGGTGGCCTTCCGTCTGGGCCGTCTGCGGGGCGCACTGGGCCCCGGGATCGTGGTCCGGTTGCCGTTGCTGGACACGCTGGTTCCCGTCGACCTGCGCGTGGTCACCCTGACCATCCCGCCTCAGGAGGTCATCACCCGCGACAACGTGACCGCCCGGGTCAATGCGGTGGTCATGTTCAAGGTCTCCGAGCCGATCAAGTCCGTGATGGCGGTGGAGAACCACGCGGTGGCCACCTCCCAGTTCGCCCAGACCACCCTGCGCTCCGTGGTCGGTCGCGCCGACCTCGACACGCTCCTGGCCCACCGTGCCGACCTCAACGAGGACCTCCAGCAGTCGATCGCCCGCCAGGCCGTCCCGTGGGGTGTCGAGGTCTCCGTGGTGGAGATCAAGGACGTGGAGATCCCGGAGCTGATGCAGCGCGCCATGGCCCGCCAGGCCGAGGCCGAGCGGGAACGCCGCGCCAAGGTGATCAGCGCCCACGGCGAACTGGAGGCCTCCCAGGAGCTGCGCGACGCCGCCCTGACGCTCAGCGAGGCCCCGTCCTCCCTGCAGCTGCGCTACCTGCAGACGCTCCTGGAACTCGGTGCCGACCAGAACTCCACCGTGGTGTTCCCGCTGCCGATGGACATCATCGGCCCGTTGATGAACGCGATCGAGCAGGTCGCTCCGTCCACGGACACCCGTGACAGCGAGGGAGACGAGGAGCAGACATCCGACGCGCGAGGGCTGAGCGTGGTCGATGACCACGCGGAAGGGGAAACGCGATGACCGACTCCACCGACATCCCTGACCGTCCCGGACGCACCGTACGGCTGGTGCCCACACCGCCGGGCTTCTGGAGGCTGGTGCTCGGGGTGTGCACCGCCGCCTTCGCTCCCCTGTTCGGCTTCCTCCTGGGCTCCCTCACGGGCTCGCCGGAATCAGGTTCCATTCTGGATCCGCTCTATTGGGGCTTGTTCGCCGGATTCATCGTGGGAGGGCTGGGGGTGGCCGTCGCGGTGCTGGGCGGATGGCGGCTGTGGTCCCATCGCCGCGCTCGGAACGGGCAGGAGCAGTCGTCATGAGCTCCTCACAGATCGAGTCGACCGCGGTCGCGCCCCGGCCCGCTCCGGGCTTCCGCTCCGAGCGCGGCGCGGATCGCTTCATGCGGCGGCTCTTCGGCGTCGCCGACATCGACCGCCGCTCCGGGGAGGGGGCGCATCGGGCGTTCCGCACCGCGGTGGTGGTCTCGGGGATCCGCTGCCTGATCACCTACCTGGCGATCCCGGTCCTGGTGCCGGTGCTCAGCCTGTCCGGGTGGGTCGGGGCCCCGATCGGGATCGCGCTGTGCGTGGTGGCGATCGTCAACGGCACCGTCGCCGTGCGCAGGTTCTGGATCTCCGATCACCGATACCGCTGGATGTACACCGTCTTCATGGGCGTCGTCTTCCTGATCCTGGCGATCGCCCTGTACTCCGAGATTCATCGTTGGGTGGTGATCACATGAACAGGACGTCTTCGTCCCCGACCGAGAACGCGACCACGGGGTCGCACTCCGCAGCGCCGGAGGAGCACGAGGAGGATGCGGCCCCACGCGAGCTGGAGAGCGCGCTGCTGACGCTGGCGATGTTCGGCGGCCTCGTCATCTTCGGGGTCGGTTGCATGGTCTTCGGCTGGAACTGAGAGCCGGGCGCGGGCGGCCGTGGCCGGGATCGTCACGGTGCCCTTCCCGGGCCTCGGGAGCATGTGAGGGTGCGGAGCCGCTCGCGGTCCCGCACCGTCGTCCAGCATCTGCCGCTGGAGACGATGCCCGCCCGCTGCATGGAGCTCATCGCCCGTGAGACGGACTCGACCGTCGCGCCGGTCAGACCGGCCAGATCGGCCCGGGACAGCGGCAGGGCCAGCTCCACGGTGCCGAGCTCGCCCGGCAGGACCGTGCCGAACTTGTCGCACAGACGATCCAGGGCCCCCGCCACCCGTGCCTGGACGCTGCCCGAGGCGATCAGTGCCGAGGACTCACGGGCCAGGCGCAGCTGGTCGCCGAGCTCGTCGATCACCCGCAGCGCCACGTCCGGGAAGCGTCGCAGCAAGTCGCGAAGGGACGGGAAGTCGATCCGCAGCACACAGGTGTCCGTGAGCGCCTGCACCGAGGAGGAGTGATCGGTCCGGCCCAGCAGAGCATGGGCGCCGAAGAGATCGCCCGGCGCGAGCAGGCTGTGGATCACCTCCTTGCCCTCAGCGCCGACCGTGAAGGACTTCGCCCGTCCGGCCGCCAGCACGTTCATGGAGGACGCCGGCTCGCCCTCACGGCACAGCAGGACCTCGGCGGGCGTCGAGACGGTGGTCATCAGGCCATCGAGCTCCGAGAGGGCGTCATCGTCGAGATCGCGGAAGATCCGCACCCGGCGCAGCACCGCCAGCCGCTCCGGCCGCGAGCACACCTGCGGGTGGCTCACGGAGAAGGACAACGATCCGGCGGTCCCTCCCGGGGAGGGGATCTGCGGCGACGAGTTCGTCGGCATCGGGGTCTCAGTCCGCTCCGTTCCGGGTAGCCGAAGCGACGATGACGAGCGTTGCCCGGTCGAGCGCTGCCCGGTCAGGCAGCAGCTCATCGCCGCGGGCGGATACGGATTCATGGGCGGTGACGACCATCGTGCTCCTCCTCGGCATCTCCTGTCCTGCTGTCGACGACCCACTGCGAGCGGGTCCCCGTGAGATCAGCCAGCAATCATCACCGTACTCCGATGAGCCGTCCAAGAGCCGTCGGGTCACAGGCCGTCGGACGCTCCGTGATGACCTCGGGACCGGCGACGAGCTCAGCGGCACCGGGCCCGGATCCGCCGTCCGGCCCGCTCCGCCCAGCGAACTCAGGAGGCGGGGATCGCGTCCCCGGCCGTCAGTCCCGCCGGCGAGACATCCACCGGCGTGTCCAGCACCTGCTCACCGCCGGCGATCGTGCGCACCTGGCCGGTGATCCGGAAGGAACCCTCGAGGGTGGTGTCCTCGCTGGAGGCGCCCAGCCGGACCCGGAACTCCCCCGGCTCGACGATGCGCTGCAGATCGGGGCCGGTGAAGGAGGTGCGGTCGGCGTGCAGGTGGAAGGTCACCCGGGCGCTCTCCCCGGCGGCCAGGCCCAGCTTGGTGAAGCCGACCAGGCGCTTCAGCGGCCGCACCACGGAGGCGACGGGGTCGCTGAGGTAGAGCTGGACGACCTCCTTGCCGTCGCGCTCGGAGGCGTTGGTGACGGTCGCGGAGATCTCCACGCTGCCGTCGGCCTCGATCTGCGGGGCGGAGATCTGTAGGTCGGAGTACTCGAAGCGCGAGTAGCTCAGGCCGTGCCCGAAGGGGAACAGCGGCTTGGGATCGAGGTTCGAGATCCCGTCGCTGACCCAGGCCAGGACCGGCGCGAGATAGGTGCCGGGCTGTCCGCCCACGCCGCCCGGGATGCCGATGGGCAGGCGACCGGAGGGGTTCACGCGGCCCGAGAGCACGCCGGCGATGGCGCCGGCACCCTCCTGGCCGGGCATGAAGGCCTGCACGATCGCGCGGGCACGGCCGGCATAGGCACCCAGGGCGTAGGGCCGGCCGGTGACCAGCACCAGCACCACGGGGGTCCCGGTGGCGAGCACCGCCTCGACCAGCTCGTGCTGCACGCCCGGCAGCTGCAGGCTCTCGACGTCGCAGCCCTCCCCCGAGGTGCCGGCACCGAACAGTCCGGCGATGTCGCCGACGGCGACCACGGCGAGCTCGGCCGCTTCGGCAGCGGCGACGGCCTCGGCGATCTGCGAGGTGTCGGTGCCGGTGAAACCGACGCCGCCGACGGTGGTGACCTGCGCGGCGGGGAACTCGGCCGTCAGTCCGTCGGTCAGGGTGGGCACGTGCACGGAGGTGCCGTTGTCCTCGAGGCGGGACAGGACGTGGTTGGTGAAGCTGTAGCAGCCCAGGAAGCTGCGGGGCTGCACGGCCGCCGGACCGATGAGTGCGATCCGGGCCGGCTCGGCCACCAGCGGCAGGACCTCACCGGAGTTGTCCAGCAGGATGATCGACTCCTCGGCCATCAGGCGGGCCAGGTCACGGCTGCCGGCCGGGTCGAGGTCGATGGCCTCGCCGGTGGTGGCGGCGTCGTAGTCCGGGTCCAGCAGGCCCAGCTCGACCTTCTGGCGCAGGATGCGCCGCACCGCGGTGTCGAGAACCTCGGCCTCCAGCTCCCCGTCCCGCACGGCATCGGCCAGATGCGGGAAGGCGGTGGTCTCGGGCAGCTCGATGTCCATCCCGGCCCGCAGCGAGGTCACGGCCGCCTGGCGATCGTCCTCGACCACGCGATGCATGGACGTCAGGAAGCTCACCGCCCAGTAATCGGCGACCACGGTGCCCTCGAAGCCCCAGGTCTCGCGCAGCAGCTCGGTCAGCAGCCAGCGGCTGGCGGCCGGCGGGATGCCGTCGAGGTCGGCGTAGGAGTTCATGACGGCCCCGGCCTCCCCCAGGCGCACGGCCATCTCGAAGGGCACCAGGTCGATGTCGTGCAGCTCGCGCATGCCGATGGAGACGGGGGCGTGGTTGCGGCCGGCGCGGGAGGCGGCGTGCCCGGCGAAGTGCTTGAGGGTGGCGATCACGCCGGCCGACTGCAGGCCGCGCACGTACTCGGTGGCCAGCACCCCGGTGAGGTAGGGGTCCTCCCCCATGGTCTCCTCGATGCGGCCCCAGCGGTAGTCGCGCACGATGTCCAGCACCGGGGACAGGCCCATGTGGGTGCCGATCGCGCGCATGTCCGCGCCGATCCGTCG
>Ga0209487_1003105_pt1 | contig 13169 bp, 10 predicted proteins | sample Poulit2012_FD_187524 | JGI IMG/M metagenome (GOLD analysis project Ga0209487, IMG submission 187524) | Agricultural soil microbial communities from Georgia to study Nitrogen management - Poultry litter 2012 (SPAdes) (version 2) | ecosystem: Environmental > Terrestrial > Soil > Agricultural land... | reverse complement strand
CCGAAGAGACCACCGAGATCTCGGCCGAAAAGCCCGCCAACGAGCAGCCTACGCAAGTTGTGCGGCCTGTGACCGAAGAGGAGCAACAGGCGCAAGCTCCGGTGCCCGTGCCAACAGGTGCCGCAGCCCAGCAGACTCAGCAACAACGGCCACAACCATCGGCCAAACCCTTCATTCCGCCTCCGGCCCCAGAGGAGCCGGAAGAGCCTGAGACTGAAGACGGCTATGCGATCGAATACACCGACGAGAAACCCCGCTCGACGGTAGGCCGCTGGATCGGCGGTATCCTACTACTCGGAGTGCTCGTCTTCGCCGTCGTCGTCGGATTCCAGCTTCTGGGTGGTTCCGAGGAGGAAGAACCACCCGTGGCCAACGAACCCGCGCAAGAAGCACCAGCCGAAGACGAAGACCAAAGCGAAGAAGAACCAGCCGAGGAAGAGGAAGAGGAAGAGCCTGAGGGCCCTGATCCAGTACCGACCTCGGTGGAACGCGTCGTGCCGGATGCACCAGGACTCACCAGCGAATACGACGCAGACCTACCCGCAATCGTAGATGACAACCAGGCCACCGCATGGCAAACGCTGACCTTCACGACCCCGCAGTTTGGCGGTTTCGCATCCAACCTCGCACTGATTGTCGAGCTAGAAGAACAAGCACCCGTCTCCGAGATCACCATTAACCAGAACCAGGGATCCGGTGGCGCATTTTCCGTGGCGGTGTCCAACGAACCAGAACCGGGCAGTGGCGTCACGATTACTGAAGGCTCCTTTACCGGACCCGAATACACCGTCGACGCGCACGATTCTGACGGTGAGCCGATCGAAGCACAATACGTGATCATCAACTTCACCGAATTGCCCACATTGTCGAATACCAATTCCCCGGATCGACCATACGGGCTGCGCATCGCAGAGATTGATGTCAACTAACCCCACAGCGAAGGTGCTTTGAAATAAGGGAATATTCTTACCGACACCTTACGTTGTTTATATGTGAATCACTATCGTATTTGGGCCGTGCAGCTGTGCCCACAGAACCCATCCGAGCAAAGGAAACATCATCTTGGCAGATAACCTCACCACTGACGTACATGACGTTGTGATCATTGGATCGGGCCCTGCCGGCTACACGGCAGCCATCTACGCTTCCCGTGCCAACCTGGAACCTGTGTTATTCACCAGTTCCGTTGAAGCCGGCGGCGAGCTCATGAATACTACCGACGTCGAGAACTTCCCTGGTTTCCCCGAGGGCATCATGGGTCCTGAACTCATGAGCCACTTCGAAGCCCAAGCCCGTAGGTTTGGTACCTACGTGCAATACGAGGACGTCGTTGAGCTCGACCTCAAAGCTGAGCCGAAACGAGTTACGCTGGCAAATGGAACCGATCACTACACCCGTGCGGTCATCATCGCGACCGGCTCGAAATACCGTGAACTCGGTCTTGACGGCGAAAGCGCTCTCACGGGTAAAGGCGTGTCATGGTGTGCCACCTGTGACGGCTTCTTCTTCCGCGACCAACCACTAGCTGTTGTCGGTGGGGGAGACTCCGCAATGGAAGAGGCCTTGTTCCTCACGAAGTTCGCCTCAAAGGTCTACGTCATCCACCGCCGTGACGAGTTACGCGCATCGCAGATCATGGCCGACCGTGCAATGGCCAATGAAAAGATCGATTTCATCTGGGATTCCACTGTCTCGGCCATCAACGGTCAAGATAAAGTTGAATCAGTTGATATACACAACTTGAAGACCGGCGAAACCAGCACTCTGGACGTCAATGGTGTCTTCATTGCAATTGGTTCGGACCCTCGAACGGATCTCGTCAAAGACGTGCTTGAGATCAACGAAGAAGACGGCACGATCATCGTGCAAGAACCATCCACCGCTACCAACGTGCCAGGGGTCTTTGCAGCAGGCGATGTTGTTGATGGCACATACCGTCAGGCGATCACCGCCGCCGGCATGGGAGCTAAAGCTGCAATCGACGTTGAGGAATACCTCGCCTCCAACACCACAGTATCTAATCGTGCCGAACTCCTAACGGAAGGATCATAATGTCAACCATTGAAGTTACAGATCAGGATTTCCAAGAAAAGGTCATCGACTCTGACAAACCAGTAATCGTCGACTTCTGGGCAGTATGGTGCGGCCCATGCCGCCAGCTGTCCCCAGTGCTTGAGCAAATCGGCGAAGAATACGCCGATAAAGTCACCGTCGCGAAAGTCAACGTTGATGATAACCCAGGGATCGCTGCCCAATATGGCATCACCAGCATCCCCACTGTTTACGTCTTCAAAGACGGTGAACGAGTTGCCACCTCAATTGGTGCGAAACCAAAGCATGTGCTCGAGGAAGAATTTTCTGAGTACCTGAACTAATTACGGTTTCACGTGAAACGGGCGCCCGGTCATTTTGACCGGGCGCCCTTTTTGTGCGTGCGACGAGTATCGATGCTCGCCGAGACTATTGGATTGAGAACTACGCCTTCTCTTCTGATCCGATGACACTCATAATGCGATTGAGGTCATCAACCGAAGCGAACTCAATAGCGATCCGACCTTTCTTTGCACCCAAGGTGATTTTGACTTGAGTATCAAGCAGGTCCGTAAGCGACGAAGCGAGCTCATCGAAGTGCTGAGTATTCCGTCGAGCTGGGGGAGGCGTCTTGCCCGCCTCTTCCGCATTTCGTAGCATCAAGCTTGCGAGCTCTTCCGTAGCCCGAACACTCATGCCTTCGTTGATGACCCGTTGGGCCAGTTGCGTCATGAGTGCCTCATCCCCGACACCCAGGATTGCTCGTGCGTGTCCCGCGGAAAGAACCCCTGATGCGACCTGCCGCTGGAGCGCCGGCGGCAGATTCATCAAACGCAGCGTATTGGAAATATGCGGACGCGAACGACCTACCCTTTTGGCCAGAATGTCCTGCGACCAACCGAAATCCTGCATCAGTTGCTGATATGCTGCTGCTTCTTCAAGAACGTTTAACTCACTGCGGTGAATGTTCTCGAGAAGAGCTTCACGCAGAAGGTCTTCGTCTGCGGTATCCCGGATGATAGCTGGGATTTCCTCGAGACCGGCGCGCTTGCTGGCTCTCCACCGACGCTCACCCATGATGAGTTCATACTGTCCCGATGTTCCGGTCGGACGAACAACTACCGGTTGGAGCACTCCGACTTCTGAAATCGAGGAAACCAGCTCGATCATGGCCTCTTCGTCGAATTCTTCACGAGGTTGTCGCGGATTAGGTTTAATACTGTCCACAGGGATATCTTTGAGGGAGGAATCTTCCTCAGCGACGCTCTCGTCCTCATCGCGTGCACGATCCAAGATTGGATTAGGCATTGCTGCTCGGGCGCCGTTGCTGCGTTTCGTATTCTGCGATGACGTGTCATCGGCACCGAAAAACAGATCAGCAGGCCGACGCTTTTCACGTGTGCCCTTTGGATTATCTAAATAACGTGATCCCAAAGTGTCTGCGATTTTTGCCGCATCAATCTTGTTGGACTCTTTATCATTAGCCTCATCCGCTTCTGATCGAGTAGCAGCCGTCTCAGCCGGCCCTGTTTCGTCAGGTTCGGCCGATGTATCTTGAATTAGAGCACTTAGGCCTCTTCCTAGACCTCTGCGTGTCTTTTTTGGCTGCTGGGACATTATTCCTCCGATAGCACTTTCGTTGAATTAACACCACTACACACTGTATCGACATTTTACGCGACAGTCTGCGTTTCACGTGAAACGGCGGTCATTTATGCCACTGGGGGAGGCCTCTAGTACACAAACTTTGGGGAATCGAGGCAAAGACGTCGCCAGGACAGATTGGTTCGCGTTTCACGTGAAACGAATGCGGTAAAGCTAGCATGATTTCTTCAAATCACATGGGGTTTGAACTCGTCTCGACCCGCCCTATCTCTAACATGATCGCATCTTAGGACTGATCAAGCGCTTCTAAAACATCACTCCAATCTGTGCATTACCTATTAGTCCTTTTCGGGAGCAGCCTACAGATTGAAGAGCGGTATAGCTTCGAGACCCAATTTCGCATCAACAGATTATAAAGCTGCAGTATGGGAGTACCACGTTTCACGTGAAACGAGCACTGCGCTCTTGGCGCGATAGGTTCGATTCCAATCAGCAAAGCCACCAGTGTTGAGCGTAAATCTCATGAGCTGCATCTTCACCTATACAACGTTTTTCGCAGAAATTTAATCGCTCGGTCGCGCTAAACACGCTCACTGTCACGACACTTTGTGTTTCACGTGGAACATTGAAACAGACTTCTCCATACACAGAGTCCTCGAGTGGCGAGGTTAGTACCGCAGGACTAGTCGGCCTCACGTTGACGGCGAAGACCTGTGGTCCGGACTGACTTGGGTCTTCCATCTGAACAACTGTAGCTCGCGCGCACACTCTTCGAAAACGCCCGCAGATGAGTGATCGAATCTAGATAGATAACTCGGTAAAAAGGGTCAACTCAATCAACATCTCGATAAAACGTAAAGGCACACACCCGGTCCGTACCTGATCCGCCGCTCACCGAAGGCGCCAGGAAACCTCTTCCCATAACTTCAATCTTAGTAAAGATTATCCTGCGGTGCGCTAATAACGGATTGCCTACGTCTTAGAATATCGAATGGTTTAAATTTTTCTCTTGAGCTCTCTATGTATGACACTGTTGAGGGGGGATCAATACGGATTAAATCATCAGCCTGCTAGTCCATCTGTAGCGGCTTCAACCTATTCGTACTCAACCCGATTGGGGGAGACGCTACTGCTCGGGCCGCACAACATACCGACTTAAATGCAAGAATCCCACATATCTTGAACGGAAGTCCAGTGAGTCTATATGCACAATACAACTACTTGAGCAATTGTTTCACGTGAAACCGCAAGACATCATGTGGAGCTACAACACGCAGCAATATTGCGCCCTTTGATCGAGCACGAACATCAGGTCTTTTTTTGACGGGACTGTGCTGAAGAGTCATGACAGCGAGTGTTCCAGCAATCGTCCACGCGGCCACTCCCTCATGAATACTAATGGATTTTAGGCAAGGGACCGGTGATCACGTGCATATCTAAGAAGGTGTATTGGTGACTACCTACTATCAGTCGAGTGCAAGTTCATGGATGAACGGAGGCTTTCACCGGTAGCGCGGTTCTATGACCGCATATCACACGTGTAGCAAACATGCCGAGGTTGGCTGTTACGACATTAATACATGTCGCAGCTGTCCCGATTCGAAGTGATTTGCAGAGCAGCATTTCATGGGTTCGAAACTGAACTTTACTACGATCCCGAAGGCTCGCAAGTTCAGTTAGGTTACCAACAGGGCTGTCTCCAAATATGACTCATGATCTCAGGATGCTGGCACCAAGGCCGTTTCACGTGAAACAACGATCAGCGCTTCTACGCGTGCATTACTACCAGTCGAGATTTGGTGGGCCTGCTACCCGGGATAGTCCTCTGGTTGCGTTCTATAATGACGGTGCAGAGAAAAGCAGCATAGAGAATCGAAGCAACGAAGGCATGCGGGCTGTGAACAGAAGCTATCCACGATTTGCGTGGTCTATCTATGAACTTAGCGCTGGGGTCGTCGCTCAAAAGTTTATGGGCTAATAGACCCCTACAAACTAGATGATAAAAAGGGGCATCTTGAGGCGTCTCTTCGTAGCCTGACCAACTAAAGTCACTTCCAAACATTAACGTGGAATCTGCAAGATCGCGATCACCCATATCAAGCCCGCCAGCAAAGAGACCTGGCACGTTCTCACATAACGGGTATGGCTAATCCAGCGACTAGGGGAGTGGCAAGCTCGCCGAGGTGGCTCATTATAGCGGCGGCTTAGACCTCGCTCTGATTACGCCGCCGCAGCAGTGAGTTTCACGTGAAACCAGAAGACAACACACATTCGCAGGCATTGGTCTCTCTAGCGTTGTAAGCAGTCCTCCCACTCATGAGCAATGGCCTTGCTAGGTGCAAGGTATGAGTGTTCGAGTGATGTAGCGCTAAAAGCAACGACCAGTCCTACACTTTCGGGCTCAGGCGGCAATGCTTCGAAAATAACGACCACTCAAGGCAAGTTCCGGGAGCGTGTAACCGATCGGGCAAAGCGAAAAGGGCGCAACGATACCTGCATAAAACGTCGATAGCAGCCGATTGTAGCAAGCGCAACTCAGCAATGCCTGTTATCGCCTAAGGTTCTCTTCTGAGTCTAGCTAGTGCGCTATCCCTCATGAAGCCAATACACGACAACCTACCAACCCGCAATTATGAGGAATGAAGACGTCACACAGGCCGTCGAGTTTTTCCACGGCGAGATCGCAGCTTTGCACTGTTTCACGTGAAACACTGCAATGTTCCGGCGTTAGTTGATTAGCGAGCGTTAAACGCCGCGCTCAGCGATCTCCATGGCAGCCTCGCGGTAGCTCAGAGCGCCGGTTGACGTCGGATCGTAGGTGAGGACACTCTGCTGATAAGAAGGTGCTTCGGAGATTCTCACGTTGCGGGGAATCACTGCATCAAGCACCTGATCAGGGAAGAACTCACGTACCTCATCAGCCACTTGCACAGCCAAGTTCGTGCGCGAATCATACATCGTGAGCAGAATAGTCGAGATGTGAAGAGTGGGATTCAAATGCTGTTGAATCATCTCGATGTTTTTGACCAGCTGGGAGAGGCCCTCAAGTGCGTAGTATTCCGTTTGGATTGGAATCAACACCTCGCTGGCTGCAACAAATGCATTGACCGTCAGCAAACCGAGACTGGGCGGGCAGTCGATGAAGATGTAATCGAGACGGGGGAGCCCCTGCTCCTCTCGATAGGCAGAGTACCGCTTGATCGCTCGAGTAAGTCGTTGCTCTCGTGCAACTAGGGAAACGAGCTCTATCTCGGCACCGGCTAAGTCGATAGTGGAGGGCGCTACGCTAAGATTATCCGTTTCTGGGTTATCGTAAACAACGTTCTTGAGCGCATCGTCTTCAATCAGAACATTATAGATCGAAGGTGTGCCTTGAGAGTGCGGGATGTTTAGAGCGGTAGACGCGTTACCCTGTGGGTCCATATCGACCACCAAAACGTTCATGCCAGCACGGGCCATAGCCGTAGCAAGGTTGACCGTCGTCGTGGTCTTTCCCACGCCACCCTTTTGGTTAGAAATGGTGATGATGCGCGTCTCGTCGGGCTTTGGCATTCGCTTGGTCCTGAGTTTCTCACGGCGACGCTTTTCGGACTCAAGTTGCCGAGCAAGAGGAGTCGCAGCAGCGCTGTCGGGCGCTCGTACGGTTTCATGTGAAACACTATCTCGATCGACCAAGCCTGCCTCCATTACTTTAAATTTGAAATACTCGGTTCTGTGTTCAGGAACCGTATGTAAGTCTTACAACTGTGGTGGGAACTTCCAAGAGGTCGTCACCCACCGTCAACACTTCCGCGGTATTCGTCTTGTACTTCCGCAAAACTTTTTGTGCCTTGTCCAATTCTGTCTGAGCGCTACGCCCCTTAAGAGCAAGCAATTCTCCGTGACCGTGCAATAAGGGAACCGTGATAGGCACGAGCGATTTCATTGCGGATACCGCTCTGGCTGTCACCACATCCACATCGACGGTGTCGACGACTTGTTCGGATCGTGCACGGATAACGTCCACGTTTTCTAGTTCCAGATCTTCGATGACCATATTGAGCCAGTCAACACGGCGTTCCAAGGGCTCGATCAGAATGAATTGGACGTCTGATCGTACGATGGCCACCGCCAGGCCCGGCAATCCAGCGCCAGAACCTACATCAGCCACAAGCGCGCCCTTGGGCAATAATTCTTGTATTACTGCACAGTTCAAAACATGCCGATCCCAGATTCTAGGGACTTCACGGGGCCCTAAGAGACCCCACTCAATACCTGTCGTCACGAGGTGTTCCACGAACCGTTCGGCGACGTCCACGTGCTCGCCGTAGATGACCTCTGTGGCGTCTACGATCCAATCCTGCTGCCTGGACAGCTGTGCATCAGCAGGGTCGGTAACGGGGATGGGGCGGTTGTCAGACAAGTTATTCTCCGGAGCTAATCACTACGTGACGGCGCGGACCTTCACCTTCCGACTCCGAATGCAAGCCGGCTTCAGCCACGACATCGTGAACGATTTTGCGCTCGTAAGGGCTCATCGGTTTGAGGTGCTGTTCCTGACCGTCCGCTTCAACTGTAGCAATAGCTTCCCGGGCCAGTTCGCGTAATGCTTCAGCTCGCTTCACACGATGATCGGCAATGTCTAAGATCAACCGTGATCGCTGCCCGGTGGCAGATAGCACAGCTAGGCGAGTGAGCTCTTGGAGTGCTTCGAGGGTCTTCCCATCCTCACCGACAAGGCCCTGAATATCTTCGTCGTCTTCTGGGACCAGGACTGACAAGTACGTCCGATCGTTGCGCACTTCAATATCGATATCGCCGTCGAGATCAGCTATATCAAGCAGCTCTTCAATGTAGTCTGCAGCGTAATCGCCTTCGGCTTCGATATCCGAAAGAGCGGACTCTTCGTCAATCACATCATCAGTAGGGTTGGATGGTTCTGCGTTCATCGTTTCTTCCTAGGTTTTCTCACAGGTTGTGGGCGCTGGCCTTTTGGTTTTTCTTCTTGAGCCTTGGCTCGTTCTCTCGCTTCTTCAGCTTTTTTACCAATAGGTGGCAGGCCCTTGGCTGCACGCCGTTCATTGAGTTCACGTTCGGCAATGGAGCCGGGGGTCGGGTTGCGTCGAATGATGAAGAGCTGCTGGCCCACGGCCCAGAAGTTGGTGGCGGTCCAGTAGATCAAGACACCGATCGGGAAGTTGAAACCACCGATCAAGAAGACCAACGGTAGGGCATACAGCATGATCTTCTGAGTCTGGGCGAACTGGCCGGTCTGTGCAGCCTCAGACATGTTCTTACCCATGAGAGACTTCTGCATGTAGAACATAGAGACGACCATCAGAATGATCAGGACGCCTGCAACGATCACGACGTTGAGGTCAAAATTCCCCCCGCCGATATGGTCGCTGAGAATGTCTGACATCTGGGCGCCAGCAAAGGTGGAGTTCGAGAAAGAATAGACTTCTTCTGCGCTGAGCGCTCCAATGGATTCATTACTGTCAGCTGCGCTGGAAGCATTAATGAGCACTCGATACAGTGCAAAGAAGAACGGCATCTGGACCAGCATGGGCAAACAGGCAGCAAACGGACTCGTGCCACGGTCCTTGAATAGCTGCTGTTGTTCCAAAGCCATCGCTTGACGCGACAGCTGGTCCTTCTTATTCTTGTACTTCTCTTGCAGTTTTTTAATCTCGGGCTGCAATTCCTGCATCGCGCGCTGAGACTTGATCTGCTTCACGAAAACGGGGATCAATAGCGTACGGATCAAAATCACAAGCAGGACAAGGGCCAGGGTCCACGTCCAACCAGAGTCAGCATCCATTCCAAGGGTGCTCAGGAGGGTGTGGAAGATACTTAGCACCCATGAGACCGCCCAGGTGAAGGGGAGAAGAATCGTGTCAAAAAAGCCCATAGTTTATTTGTCCTCTTTGGTGGCCTCATCGTCCGGCGGAATCACCGGGTGGTTCAGTTCAATAATGAATGGTTGCTTGCCATCCGGCCAAATCCTATTCCCGGGGGGAACGGGATCTATGTCACCATCTTGCCAGGGATGACATCTCAGTACGCGTCGTCCTGCCATAAGGCTACCCTTAATGGCCCCGTGCGTATAAACGGCTTCTAGGCCGTACGCGGAACAGGTCGGAAAAAACTTACAGACATCTCCGTAGGTTGGGGAAATGACCTTACGATAAGCCCGCAGGAGCCAACCGACGATTGTGGATGGCAACGCACGCAAGAAACCCCACTCCGTTGCGCTGTCCTTCACAATAAATGGTGAGGGCTGCGTCCCGGCGGTGGGTTCCTGTTGCTCATCGTTGTTCTGCACGACGCTTAAACTTTCTGAGCGCTCCATAGACTGCTTCGGAGGTTGACTCTTGTAGCTCATCGAATTCGACGGTCGCCGATGCAGGAAGTGCTCTTACGACAACATCAACGGAACCCTGCGAGACCTTAAGATCGCGTTCAAATAGTTCAGCGATAATGGCTCGTAGGCGGCGCTTTATTTTATTTCGCGTAACAGCATTGCCCACGGCCTTGGAGACTATAAAGCCTGCCCGTGGGTCCTGACCGGTTACTGGTCGAATGTTTGCAGATACGACAACGTTCCGATTACCAAAACGGGCACCGGAACGTTGTGTATCAGAAAATTGTGCTGCAGTACGTATTCGTTGGTGTTGCGGCAGCAATCGATTAAACTCCTGGGGCTACCGATACACCTGCACTGCGTTAGGCGCTCAAACGTGCGCGGCCCTTGGAGCGACGTGCTGAAAGTACGGCACGGCCCGCGCGGGTACGCATACGAGAACGGAAACCGTGCTTACGGGCACGGCGGCGGTTATTCGGCTGAAAAGTCCGCTTAGACACTGTTAATCTCCACACTCACTCAAACGCAGAAGCGTGCTTGGGAAGTACGTTTCAAACCTGCGTTTACCCAAAACTTCGGCGATATTTGTTCATTATCTGTTCACACTTTTCCGGGTGCTGCCACAAAAAGGGCACGCCTCACCCCGGATAAGACTCCACAATTCTAAGAACCCTAGTCGATTTGGTCAAATCCAGCTCTGGAGTCGGGTACCCTAAAACTCTTACTGTGTATAAGCTGTGCATAACCGGCTCCAACCTGTGGAAATTAAAGCTAAGGTTGTGGAGGCGTAGATGCTGGAACGTTGTAATACCGACGTTTTCAGTCCGAACGCACCGGGAAACATGCGATGAGTGGTTTTGCCGTGATGACGAGAGGAACTCATAGTCAGTGCGGGGATTTTAGAGTGGGGTTTAGTAGATGGATGTAAGTGAGTCGATCACCAACTCGTGGGAGAGAGTTGTTGAAAACGTGCGCACTTCTGGGGACATCGGTCCAAGTCAGATGGGTTTTCTGGATCTCGCAAGACCACAAGGTCTTATCGCGAATACCTTACTGTTGGCGGTCCCAAATGAGATGACTCGTGAAATTCTAGAGACTCAGCTCCACGAACATTTGGCGAAAGCTCTTACCGCGGTCTTTGGCACTGAAATCAATTGCGCATACTCGATTGATAACAATATGCACACGACTCCGCCAGAGATCCCGGCTTCCGAGTCGCAACCCACAGCTCCCGAGCCGCCTGTGGATAATGTTGTGAATATCTCTGAAGCGAGCCAGTCACAGTCAGAGAGATCTGCTGCCGAAGAACCACTCCTGGATGAGCTCTTTAGCTCACGAACCAATCCTGCTGCAGCACCGGGAGGTGGACTGCAACAAAACGTCCCCCCACATTCAGGTGAACGGTCACGACTCAATGAGCATTATCATTTCGATAACTTCATCACCGGTTCGTCGAACCGTTTTGCCCACGCTGCGGCCTACGCAGTAGCTGAGCAACCAGCTAAATCCTATAACCCTTTATTTATTTACGGGGAATCTGGCCTGGGCAAGACTCACTTACTGCACGCCATCGGGCATTATGCCCAGGAGCTTTTCCCAGGTTTGCGTGTACGCTACGTCAACTCCGAAGAATTCACCAACGATTTCATTAACTCAATTCGCCACGATGAAGGTGCATCGTTCAAGCAGATATATCGCAATGTAGACATTCTGCTCATTGACGATATCCAGTTCATGGCCAATAAAGAGGCCACCGTTGAAGAGTTCTTCCACACTTTCAACGCGCTCTATAACAACAACAAGCAGGTCGTCATCACATCAGACTTGCCGCCGAAACAGCTTTCGGGGTTTGAAGAACGGTTACGTTCTCGTTTCGAATGGGGGCTGACCACAGATATTCAGCCGCCTGATCTTGAGACTCGGATTGCGATTCTGGCGAAGAAAGCTGATGCTGAAGGCATTAAAGTTCCTGCCAACGCTTTGGAATATATCGCTTCTCGTATTGATACGAATATTCGTGAGCTCGAAGGGGCGCTAACTCGTGTGACCGCTTATGCTTCGCTGAATAATGAGCCGATCAACTTAGATCAGGCACAATACATCCTCAAAGATCTGATTACCGACGATGATGCTCAAGAGATCACCTCGGAACTCATCATGGATGAAACGGCGAATTATTTCGGCTTCTCCATAGCTGACCTGCAGTCGAAGTCCCGCACTCGCACGCTTGTTACCGCACGTCAGATTGCCATGTATCTGTTGCGAGAGCTAACTGAAATGTCCTTGCCTCGCATCGGCGCTGAGTTTGGCGGACGCGACCATACAACGGTCATGCACGCGGATCGAAAGATCCGCGACTTGATGAGCGAACGGCACGCTATTTATAACCAGGTCACCGAATTAACCAACAAGATTAAGCAGCGCGCACGCAATATCTAGCAAGTTTTGCTGTGAGCCAGTTGAACGCTGAGCCCCGAGTACTGCGGAGATTAAACTCGTAGACCTTCAGGTTAAGGTTGAACGCTTCTCCACATCTTCGAAATACCCCTATTCTGGCGCGGGCGCAGGACCCCGTTCGAATCCGCAAACCCCAGTCTCCACGTCAATCCACAAGTATCCACAGACTTTTCCACAGGCAGGTTTAACTCTGTTTTCCACGTTGTGGATAACTCTGTGGATTCTTAAGGGATAACCCTATTTTTAATGCGGATAACTCTCTAGATCGGTGGAATTACAACGATGTAAGACTTTCCACACTGCACAAGGTATCCACAATCGAATCGAGACGAATACACTTGGTCCTCCACAAGAACTTCGCTGAGAGGGCGCCGATGCACAGGGTTATCCACAGTATCCACACCACCTACTAATACCCCTATTCCTTTAAACACCTCTAAATAACAATGAGCCAAGAAATCACTGGAGCCGCTGAACACAACCAGATTTCCAATTCATCAAGAACTCCAGCTTTTCCTGGTTGTTTGTCGCGACGTCCTACAAAGACCGCTAAGCTATCTAGAGCACCTCTATAATTTTTGGTGCATAAGATTTTTTGTCATCGGGCAATGTCGCATTGCAATCGCTAAGGGAAGGCAGACACTTCGTGAAGTTCACAATCGGACGGGATGTTCTAACTGACGCTGTCACTTGGACCGCACGTTCTCTGTCACCTCGCCCACCCGTTCCGGTT
>Ga0209487_1003104_pt1 | contig 13170 bp, 21 predicted proteins | sample Poulit2012_FD_187524 | JGI IMG/M metagenome (GOLD analysis project Ga0209487, IMG submission 187524) | Agricultural soil microbial communities from Georgia to study Nitrogen management - Poultry litter 2012 (SPAdes) (version 2) | ecosystem: Environmental > Terrestrial > Soil > Agricultural land... | reverse complement strand
CCGCCGGCCATGGCTATATCAGTGACAAAGACCGCTACCTGGCCCGGCTAAAACGCATCGAAGGCCAAGCCCGGGGCATCCACCGGATGATCGATGAAGAAACCTACTGCATTGATATCCTCACCCAAGTCAGCGCCCTGACCTCGGCACTGGAAAACGTCGCGTTGAGCCTACTGGATGACCATGTGCGCCACTGCGTGGTCGGCGCGGCCAAAACCGGTGGCCCCGAAGCCGAAGAAAAACTCACCGAAGCCTCCGATGCCATCGCCCGACTCGTCCGCTCCTAGGGGCAACAAACGATACCGGCTGAGCCCATCGGGCGACTCACCGGTGAAACTGCAACACGGTATGCGCTGGTCGGTCGGTGCCCGCCATATAGGGGGGGATGACATGCCGATAAGCCATGGTGCGGGGCTTGTGGCTTTGCCACCCCCTGGACGGCCCTGCCACCCAGAGAGTAGCGTCACACCTACCGGGTGAAACCTGGTATCAGAAGCAACCTGCCGCATGGAGGAGGACGATACTCATGAGCCATATCACCTCAATGATGGAAACCCACCCCAACCCCACCAGCGATCTTGACGTAGAGAAGCTTGCGGACTGTATTGCTGCATGTTTTGAATGCGCACAAACCTGCACGGCGTGTGCTGACGCGTGTCTGGCCGAAGAGGCGGTAGCACATCTGCGAAATTGTATCCGGCTGGATGTGGATTGCGCCGATATCTGTACCGCGACCGGTCACATCCTGAGCCGTCGGACGGGGCAGAACCTGGCCACGGTCAAAGCCGTGTTGGAAGCATGCCGCATCGCGTGTGCCGAATGTGCCACCGAGTGTGAACAACACGGTGAAATGCACGAACATTGCCGCATTTGTGCTGAGGCCTGTCGACGCTGCGAACAAGCATGCGCCGACCTGCTGGCCACCATCGGCTAACCGATCTCTCCAGCCGCTCAACGGACCAATCAAGGCAAAGCCTTGTGATTGGTCCGTTGTCGCGTGAGCGTCATGACGCTGCCCGGCTGGGGTGTTGGGCGCTTAGCTGGTGGTAGCGCAGTGCTACAGGGGATCGTGACGTCCACGATGTCACTGGCGCAGCTTGCCCACCCCGGTCCACAGGCTGTGAACCTGACCCGCGTGGGTTTGTTCCACAACCACGACACCGCACAGCCAGCAGGCCGCACCGGGTCGTGTCATAGGAGATTCGGTATCCTGGACGGTCACCACCAGATGGTCAAGCATCGACACCTCGCCAAGACAATGAGCCAAAAAAGGGCGGGTGTCCGTGCTTAGCTCCCCGAATTCGTGGAGTTGGGCCGTGTTTGATCGGTGATGTCTAGTGCAGCAGGCTCCTGGGCTTGGCACTGGTCTTCGATTTGCAGGGTGGAAAAATAGACCCCAAATTTCTCCCGCAACAGCTGAGCAGCTGTGCGCAAGACGCGACCCGCGTCCTGGTGGGGATCAGGCACATGCAGATGTGCCGAAAACACGATCTGGCCTGAGGTGATCGTCCAGGCGTGGACATGGTGGACGTCATGGACGCCATCAATGGTCGTCAGGGCGGTCATGACGTCTGGTAGCTCCAGGTCATGGGGTGTCCCTTGCAGCAGGATCCGCAGCGCGGACCGCAGAATCGACCACGACGCCCACAGCAACACGACCCCAAACGCCATGCCCAACAGCGCATCAATCGCTAAAAACCCGGTAAACCGGATGATTAGTGCTGAGATGATGATGATGATACTGCCAATAAAGGTTTGCAGAATGTGCCAGAAGGCGCCTTTAATATTCAGGTTGGTTTTCTGACGTTTGTATAACAGCCAGAACGCAATCACCTCAGTGACCATGCCCCCTAGCGCGACCCAGATCATCACCGTGGTGGGCAGCTCGATGGGATCCCCCAGCCGCATCGCGCCCATCCAGATGACCGTGACTGCCATGATCGCCAGAAACAGGCCGTTGAACAGTGCGCCAAGAATCTCAGCACGTCCCCACCCAAAGGTGTGGGCAGCTGTGGCGGGGCGGGCACTGATGCGTTGCGACACTAAGGCAATCAATACCCCACCCACGGCAGAAAACGTGTGGAAAGCATCCGAGATCACCGCAACCGAGCCCGACCAGAAGCCCACCACCAGTTCAATGAGAAAATAAATGCCGGTCAGCCACCCCGAAATGACTAACGCTCGACGATCTCCCGTGACACTATGCCCGCCATGCGCACTACCACTCACACCACATCACCCTTTCTAGGCCATCAGCGCCAACCCAGCATGTCAGTGCTGGGTGGCTGCGGTGACGACATCTTCTGCAAAACTTCCACGCCCCAGCCTACCCGACGGTACCCTGAGGGGGTATCCCTACTATGAGGGCTTCGGGATGACCTGCCAGCTGGGCATCTCCTACGTCTAAAGTAGGTCAACTGTTGGGAAGGGTGAATTTATGACCATCACACAACTACGGCGCCGCATCACGGGCGTCCTTGCCGTTGCGGCCTTCGGTGTCGGGATGGTCTCGTGTACCGCACAAGACCAAGACGCCACCAACGCACCCCAGACGGATCTGGATGGCGTCGCCGTGACCGCCGGCGCCAAGCAGCCCGCTGAAGTCAACGAGGTGGATCTGCATTTCGTGGCGATGATGACCCCACATCATCAACAAGCCGTAGACATGAGTGAGATCATCTTGGCCGCCGAGGACACCAGTGCGGCCACCGATGATTTAGCCGACCGGATCAAAGTCGGACAGCAACAAGAAATCGACACCATGGTCGGCTGGGCCGAGGCCTGGGACCAACACGACCTGATGGCCCATCACGCCCCACACATCGCCAATGGCATGATCACCCCAGAACAGATGGACCAACTGGAGTCCTTAGACGGTGATGAGGCCGACACCCGGTTCTTACAGCTGATGCATCTCCACCACGAAGGGGCCATTGCCATGACCCAAAACCAAATCGACCATGGCGGCTACCAGCCCTTAGTCGACCTGGCCCAAGACATGATCGACATCCAAACCGCCGAGATGCACGAGATGGAAGACCTCCTCGAAGCCAAAGGCCAAAGCCTCCTGACCAAGTGATCCCCACCCTGGAGCCAAAGCCACCAGTCTCACCCAGGCCTTAGGGGTGGTGGTCATCCTGATGGGCGTGCTCTTTATGGGCGGCCTGTCCAAGCTGCAACGTGATCACCGCATCCACTACCGACCCAAAGCCGGGCGGGTGGGCGCCCCCATGCTCGGAGTGATCTTCGGCCTGGGCTGGGCCCCGTGGATCGGCCCGACCAACTCAGCCGTCTTGTTACTATCTTCTGCTGGCTCCCCCAGCCCAGTCCGTGGAGGTATCTTAGCGTTTGTGTATTGCCTGGGCCTGGGCCTACCCTTTATCTTCATCGCCCTAGGCTTCACCAACTTTACGGGAGCGATGTCTTTTTTCCGCAAACACCAACGGCTCATGATGCGCCTGGGTGGCGGCCTGCTCATTCTGGTTGGGCTACTGATGGTCTCCGGGATCTGGAACCTGTGGGTCATCGAACTCCAAACCTGGTTCGTCAACGCAGTCCGCCTGCCCATATAAGCGCCACACCCGGCACCACGGCATGGACTTGGCCCTCGAGCGGCGTCGAGGATTCTTGCTGCGGCCTAGCTCGGCGATCTATCCTAGAGACATACTGCACAACCCTCTGGGGCCAGCCACATGTAGGGGCTAACCCTGTCAGGGTTATCAGCGGACCTTAGGATGGAGCAACCCCATGATGGATGGATACGGCCCGATGATGGCGTGGGGTTGGATGTGGCTTTTTTGGGCACTCATTGTGTTGGGGGTCGTCCTCCTCGTGCTCCTGGCCATGCGAGTGTTCCGTGGTAGTTCCATCCGTCCTGGCGATGAGCGACGGGAGGGGACTTCCCACCGCCCGCTCACCGCGCGGCAAATTTTGGATCAGCGGTATGCCAAAGGTGAGATAGATACTGAGGAATACCAGGAACGGCTCAAGCATCTTGCGGCTGATCGCTAATGCCGCAGCTGAGTCGTCGCCAAGTAGTTGTCCTGGGTGGGGTGGGCATTGCCGCGATCACAACCGGTGTGGCGGGACTCGTAGGGCAACAACGTGCCGGTACTGGGGCTAGTCGCACGAAGTGGAAAGAACCGCCTCGCATGGCCAGTGTAGATGGCCGCCTGGATGTGGAATTGACCGCAGGTCAGCATCAGGCCCAGCTTGCGGGACGAGATGTTTCGGTGCTGGCATATAACGGCTTATTGCCGGGTCCGACGTTGGTATTGCAGCCCGGTGATCACGTCCGTCTTCGGCTCGACAATCAGCTGCCGGAGCCCACAAATCTGCACGTGCATGGTTTGCATGTCTCGCCACAAGACAATAGCGATAATGTGCTGATCTCCATTGAGCCAACCGAAGCTTTCGACTATGAGTACCAACTGCCACCTGATCATCCACCCGGGGTGTATTGGTATCACCCGCATCATCACGGGACTGTCGCTGACCAGCTCTTCGGTGGTCTCTACGGGGCGATCATCGTCGAAGACCCGCAACCAATACCGGTCACACGGGAACGAATTGTCGTCATATCCGATATCACCATGACCGGTGAGGACGATATTGCCAGAGTGACCCCCATGGAACAGATGAGGGGGCGCGAAGGCAACATCGTGCTCGTCAACGGGCAAGTACATCCCACGCTGCACGCCCAACCGCAAGACCGCGAACGGTGGAGAATCATTAATGCGTGTACCTCCCGCTATGTAAAGCTCGCACTGGACGAGCACACCTGGGAGCTCTTAGGTAAAGATTCGGGTAGATATCCAAAACCGCGTGTCATGGCCGATGTGCTGTTACCCCCAGGCCAACGAGCCGATGTCCTGGTCACCGCACAGGCCGGGACCGCTATCCTGCGTGCCGTGACTGTTGATCGTGGCAGACTGAGCCCGACGATGGGCGGCCCAAACGCAAGCTCGCCTGGTCTCCCACCACGCGACGTCCCCTTAGCTACCTTCGCCGTCAGCGGCACTGCCGCCCACCCCATGCCCCCTGTTCCCCGACAGACCCCATTGCGAGATTTGCGTGCCGAACCGATCACCGCCAAACGCGAGCTGGTGTTCGGCATGCAGATGGGCGGCATGCGTCGCAGTGCACCCTCAGAGCATCCCCAACCACAAAACCGGCACCCCATGATGGCGTTCACCATCAACGGCCAAGTGTTTGACCCCCAGCGAATCGACACCACGGTCAGTGTCGGAAGCATCGAGGAATGGGTGCTGACAAACATCACCCCCATGGACCATCCCGTCCATGTGCACGTCTGGCCGATGCAGCTCATCCACACACCCGACCGGAGTATCCAGGAACCTGAATGGCAGGATGTAGTCAACATCCCGCCACAAAGTAGTATCACCGTCCGCGTCGCTTTTGACACCTTTGTCGGTCAGACGGTCTACCACTGCCATATTTTAGACCACGAAGATCTGGGCATGATGGGCCTACTCGAGGTCCGCTAACAGATCCGGATAATGTACTGGGCCACACCTTTGTCTGACGGCATCCTCGAGCTCAACGGCCAAGAGCTCACCATCTCAGCGGCTATCACCCCCGACGCCACCAACATCATCGACGCCCTCGGACTCGAAATTACGCACGAATGTGAGCCAACTCGGAAATCACGAGGTTATCGCATTTGACGAAAAAGGGGGCTACTTTGCGACAAGCTATCTCGCGTCCAAAGTGACGACTCAGCCTCCTGAGCTAAAATCAGGCAACGTGGGACAACAATTTTATGATACAGCCGCCGGTGCTATCCGGGACTTCACGCCAATCACTGACGGCGAGGTCTCCATCTATTATTGTGGTGCAACGGTTCAAGGCAGGCCACACGTGGGCCATATCCGTTCGGCCGTGGTGTTCGATATCCTCGTCCGCTGGCTCGAGTATGCCGGGCACAAGGTGACCTTGGTGCGCAATGTGACAGACGTCGACGACAAAATTCTGTCCCGCTCTGCTGAGTCATTCGCACCCGGCTTTGTCGCCACCGAGGATTACCCGGCTGAAGAACACTGGTGGGCGCTGGCCTATCGGTTTGAAAATGCGTTCGCACAAGCCTATGCGGCGTTGGGCGTTCGACGTCCCACCTACGAACCCCGAGCTACCGGGCATATCACCGAAATGGTGGAACTCATCCAGCGGCTGCTCGACGCAGGCCATGCGTATCACGCTCTGGATGGGTCTGCGGATGTCTATTTCGACGTGTCATCCTGGCCCGACTATGGGGCGCTGACCCATCAATCGGTTGAGAACATGCAAGATGCCCAAGACGCGCCAACCCGGGGGAAGAAAGATCCTCGCGATTTTGCCTTGTGGAAAGCGCAACAGGCCACTGATCCGGCCGGTGCCACCTGGCCAGCACCGTGGGGTGAAGGCCGACCGGGCTGGCACCTCGAATGCTCGGCGATGGCGACAAAATACTTGGGCACCCAGTTTGATATCCACGGCGGTGGCCTCGATCTACGCTTCCCACACCACGAGAATGAAGCGGCGCAATCCACTGCGGCCGGAGACAAGTTCGCAAACTTCTGGATGCACAACGGACTCGTCACTTTCGAGGGCGAAAAAATGTCGAAGTCGGTTGGCAATACGGTCTCTCCGGAACAGATGTTGTCGATGGCACGTCCCCGTGCGGTCCGGTATTTCCTAGGCCAAGCGCACTACCGTTCCCAGCTGGATTACCATCCGGCGGCCCTGCAAGAATCCCAAAGTGCGTTGGAACGTATTGAAGCGTTCCAAACTCGGGCTGCTAAATTCTTCGCCGAACCCATCGGAGCTGAGGCAGTTCCGGCCGCGTTTGTGGCAGCGATGGAGGACGACCTCAACGTTCCAACAGCACTTGCCGTGCTGCATGACACCGTACGATCGGGGAACTCAGCTCTCAACGCGCAGGACACCGAAGCCGTTAGACTGTACCTGGGGCAGGTCAACACCATGGTGGAGGTGCTCGGCCTGAACGCTGCCGACGAGGCACACAGCAACACAACTACCGCAGCATATCGGGCGCTCGAAGAACTCGTCGATGCCCAAATCGCTGCCCGGGCACAAGCGCGCAAAGACCGAGATTGGGAAACGGCCGATGCTATCCGAGATCAGCTCGCGGCCGCCGGCATCGTCGTCGAAGATGGTGCCGACGGTGTGACCTGGTCGACAACCGAGCGAAACTAACAATTTTCACAATAGAAAGCTCGGGATGTTCGCGCTGATGATAGTCCTCGGCTATCAAGGCTCCCTGATCATGTCACCCCGCCTCTTCGGCGTTGGTGACGTCATCAGCCGGTACGCCTGGGTAGAGCAGGATATTTCGACCATCAAGCTCCACTGTGTGGGTCGCAGCGTCCACGGTGGCAGGCAAGGAAAGCACCTTGCCGTTGCGAAGGCAGAACTGCCCGGCATGGCGTGGACATTCCACAATGTCGTCTTCAATGAACCCTTCGGACAGTGACGCAGCGCCATGCGTGCAGCGGTCATCGAGGGCGTAGAATTTGCCAGTCTCGGCATGGAAGACCGCGATGGGTACCGTTCCAGTCACTGCGGCAGGCACCAGCAGAGCTTCTCCTTGTGGGATGTCATCTGTGGTGCCGACCAGGAGTGGGTCAGCAGGCGTCATACTGGCGTCCCTCGTTGCTCATCGGTGGTGTCAGATGGAGCTCCGGAGAATGGCGTTTTTCACTTCAGAGATAGCTTTGGTGACCTGAATGCCACGAGGGCACGCCTCGGTGCAGTTGAAGATGGTGCGACAGCGCCATACACCCTCTTTGTCATTGAGGATCTCTAGACGCATGTCGCCGCCGTCATCGCGGGAATCGAAAATGAAACGATGCGCGTTGACGATGGCGGCCGGTCCGAAATATTGCCCATCGGTCCAGAACACGGGGCAGGCGGAGGTACACGCGGCACACAAAATGCACTTGGTGGTATCATCGTAACGCTCACGGTCCTCGACCGACTGGTAACGTTCACGCACCGGATCGTGATCATTCGCGATGAAAAAGGGCATGATCTCGCGGTATGACTGGAAAAATGGTTCCATGTCGACAATCAGGTCTTTTTCGACCGGCAGCCCCTTGATTGGTTCTACGATAATGGGCTGGGAGGTATCAAGGTCCTTCAGCAAGACTTTGCATGCCAAGCGGTTGAATCCGTTAATGCGCATGGCATCGGAGCCACAAATACCGTGGGCGCAGGAACGACGGAAAGTCAGCGAACCATCGAAGTCCCATTTAATTTTGTGTAGAGCATCAAGAACACGGTCGGTTCCGGACATCTCGACAGTCCACGTTTGCCAGTACATCTCTGCACGGAATTCTGGCTGATAGCGACGGATCTGCAAGGTAACGGTGAATGATTCAATCGCCCCTGGCTCGTTGGAGTCATCTAGGTTAATGTTTGAGGCGGGCTCCGATGGTTCAAAGGTGGTTGTCATAAAGTCTTTCACTCCATCACTTCATAGCGGCTCGTCGCCCCGGGGGTGCTGTCAGTTCGGGTCTTCGCCGTTCGAGATTGTCATGCTGTACTCTGTAGTGGCAGTTGGGCAACCAGCGGGTGGTCCTTGGGGATGATGCCCAGTTTGGTAGCGCCGCCTGGAGATCCCAGTTCGTCAAAAAACTCAACGTTGATATCATAGTAATCGGCCCATTCTGCTGGCGTGTCGTCTTCATAGTAGATGGCCTCTACCGGGCAGACTGGTTCGCAGGCCCCGCAGTCCACGCATTCATCCGGGTGGATATACAGCATGCGTTCGCCTTCATAAATACAATCCACCGGGCATTCGTCAACACATGCCCGGATTTTCACATCAACGCAAGGCAACGCGATCACATAAGTCATCAGCTTTCCTTAATGTGGTGGGTGAAAGAAAGTTCGCAACCCAGGCTGCATTGTCCTCAGATCATGGTAGGAGGTCCCATTCACGCTACCAGTCCATACCGGCCCGACGAAAGACCAACGAATATGAAATTTGGGCATCCCGGAGCTGGTCAGTTGCCACGCAGTGCGCGTGAGACTCAGAAACGTCACAGCATCAGAAGAAAGGACACCATCATGACTGAACCAGGCTTTGCAAGCTTGCATAGCACATTGAATTTCCTGCTCGAGGATCACGGAGTCATCGACTTTGATGAGTCTGGTAAAAATGGTCAGTTGATGGAATGGTGAATTCATGACTAGTTACGACGTTTTCACTTCGAACCTCGCACGTGCGGGTCGCGCCCTGGTCGGTATTTCAACCTGGTACATTGCCGACGAAACCGGCATTGACCGCGAGAATATTTGGAAATTTGAACGCGGTATCATTTCCCTGCCCAACGAGCAGCAAGAGGCCATCAAAAATATACTCATGGATTACGGCGCGCTGTTCCTGCCTGATTCTGAGGCGGGCGGTTATGGTGTCCGACTAAAATACTCTAGGGCAAGGGCGAACCAGATTAACCGGTGGGAAGCCGAAGGCGGCCCAGCTGGTGAGGACGACGTCTAAGCAGCGATAAAAGCTTCCCTGGAATATTCCAGGGAAGCTTTTTATGCCGAACTCTTCGTTCCGGGCATCACCCGTGACGTTGATTTGTGGCTTAAGCGCCAACCGTGTGCTTTTGTTGTGTTGTCATTTTCAGAAGCTGAGTGCATGGATTTCAGAAGGCGGCGTCATGGGCCAATGCCGAGGACCTTTTCCCATCGGGACGGAGCTCCCCTGTCGGAGCGACGTGTCGGTAGAGGGTTTGGCGGGTCACGCCAAGTTCTGTGCACAGCTCGCCAACGTTAGTGCCGGGCTGACCATCGAAGCCTGCGCCAGGCGGACTTGAGCCGGGGTCATTTTGTAGGGCCGACCGCCCTTTCGGCCCCGGGCTCGTGCTGACGCGAGTCCTGCCTTGGTGCGTTCGGAGATGAGTTCGCGTTCAAACTCGGCCAGCGCGGCGAAGATACCAAACACCAATTTGCCCGAGGCAGTCGTGGTATCAATGGCCGCCCCCTTGGCCGGTGAGCACCTTGACTCCCACGCCACGTTCGGTCAGGTCATGAACAACGTTGACCAAATGCCGCAAATCCCGGCCGAGGCGGTCCAGTTTCCACACGATCAACGTGTCCCCAGACCGCAGAGCTTTCAGACACGCCGCCAGCTGTGGCCGATCGTCTTGCTTCCCGGACGCCTGATCTTCATAGATCTGCTCCGGATCCACACCGGCAGCCAAAAGCGCGTCGCGTTGTAGGTCAGTGGTTTGGGACCCGTTTGTTTTTGAGACTCGTGCATACCCGATCAACACCCTGGTCTTCTCCTGTCATGTATTCGATCGTTTATGTGACAATCCGCCACGGTGTGATCGGCGACCCCGTCCTTCACCGATCCGCTCTATGGCACCCCGGGCGAGCTCCTGTCCGCCCGTTCCCGGTTTGCCGGAGTCGAGTCGGCGCACCGAGTACTTCAGCGATGAGGAGCCGGGGTTGAGTACGAGGACGAGCATCGGTCTGCCTCTTGGGCTCGGGTAGGTCCGGTCAGGCTCCGCATTCGCCTGCTGACGCCTGACCGGCAGCCATCCTGCCAAAGCCAGAAGCCCGCGCCAGGCACGCTTCCGGTCCTGCAGTCCCGTCGATCGCGCCCTGATGCTGGGTGGTAGTCCTCTTGCTTGGTTGAACAACCATGGTAGGCCCGTCCCCATATCTGCGACACTGGGTCAGACATGTGCAGGCGCTGAAGGAGGACAGGTCCGTGGACAACGAGGAGAGTTTTCAGGTCGTGGTCGGTTTGGACGGATCGGACGAGTCAAGGGCCGCCCTCGGCTGGGCGGTGTCCGAGGCGCGTCTGCGCAGGGGAAAGGTCCGGGCCGTGACCGCGTGGCAGCCTCCCGCAGTACCAGTAGGGCCCTGCTACTCTGGCACTGCCAGATGGCGCGGACGTTGACTGGTCACGGCTCGAGCGACAGCCGATTGGAAGATGCCGCGACCTTAACCAATCGGCACCCAACCAGATGGCGTGATGGGAATCGCAGTGGTCCGATCGCGCAGCAGATGACGAAACGGAGGAAGGAAGGCGATGGCTCACGGTAACGGCGGTCACAGCGACGCGGGGCACCTGCCCTCCAGCGGCGCCGCCCTGACGATTTCGGCGTGGCTGACGGGGATCTACTTCGTCATCGAGTTGGGCATCGGCCTGTGGACGGGATCAGTGGCGGTGATTTCGGACGCCTTCCACACCTTCTCGGCGGTGGGTGGCGTGCTGGTGGCCATCATCGCCGCCCGACTGGCCCGCCGCCCGGCCGATAAGGACCGCAGCTTCGGTTGGTATCGCGCCGAGATCGTGGGCGCCCTGGTCAACGGCGGCTTCTTGCTGGGCATGGCGCTGGTCGTGATTGTGATGGCCGGCATGCGCATGACCGACCCCGTTGACTTGCCCACTACACCCATGCTGTGGGCGGCGGCCGGTGGCTTGCTCACCGAGATCATCTCGTTGGGATTGATCTGGAAGCAAAGCCGCAGCGACCTGAACGTCAGAGGCGCGCTGTGGCACATTCTTCAGACTTTCGTCGGCAGCCTGCTCATCATCGTCACCGCGCTGGTGATCCGCTTCACCGGGTTCTTGCTGATCGATCCGCTGCTCGGAATGGCCTTCGGCTTCGTCCTGGTATGGGCAAGTTGGGGCATCCTGCGCGACGCCACCCATTTGCTGATGGAGGGCACGCCCGCTGAGATTCGCCTGGGTGAGGTGACCGAAGCACTGGAAGCGCTCGACGGCGTTGAAGGCGCCCATCACGTGCACGCTTGGGCACTGACCAGTGGACGTTACGTGTTCTCCGGTCACCTGCGCATCGCCGACGGGGCCGATCCACAGGCTGTGCTCCAAGCCGCCTCCAGCATGCTCAAGGATCAGTACGGCTTCTTCTTCGCCACACTGCAGGTGGAGGCCGCCTACCTCGACGAGTCCGACGCCGAAGCGATCGATGTCATGCGTGAGACGCGCAAGAAGGGACAGGCGTGAGAACCCTCCTTCTGCTTGCCTTGATCACGTTCTCCGAGGCGACCATCGGTGTGTTCGTCAAGCTCACCGACGGGCGGATCCCAATCCAGACGCTGACCTTCTATGCCATGGCCTTCGCAGCGACTTTCCTGTTCATAGCGCGAGCCCTGGCAACTCGGCAATGGCCCCGCTTTCCCGCGGGCAACGTCAAGGACACCGCTATCATCGGCGTGCTGATCGCGGCCCAGGGCAGCGCATTCAATTTCGCGATGTCGCTTGTACCTATCGCCAACGCGGTGATCTTCTGGAGCATCGCGCCGTTCTTTGTGTTCATCTTTTCGGCGATTTTCCTCGGCGAGAAGGCGCGAAAAAGCTACATCCTGATATTCGCTATCGCCCTGGTCGGCATTGCGCTGGCCAACCCGCTCGGTGGCGGCCATATGCTGGGAAATTTCGTGGCGCTGGCCACCGGGGCGATCTACGCCGCGATGGTCACCTACATGCGCTACGAGGGTAAAACCGAGACCGGGAACGACATCGCCTGGTCACTGCTGGTCGCCGCACTTTCGCTTTCGCCGTTCCTCCTGATCGTCGGCCCCGGCCAAGTGGCGACGACGATCGCGCATCCGGCACTCGGCGTGGAACTGCCGGTGATGCTCTGGGCCGCGGGCCTGGGCATCGTCTCCACAGGTTTCGCCTACTTCGGCATCTCCATCGTCTTGAAGTCGATCGATGCCAATGTCTATGCCCTGGTCGACATCATCGTCTCGCCGGTTATAGCCTCCATATTCGGATATCTGATCTTCGCAGAGGTGCCCGGACGACGCATCATCTATGGTGGCGCCTTGCTGCTCGCCGCCGGCTTGTGGCTGACCCGCGAGATGTCGCGGGGCCGAGAGAACCAAGCCGTGCACCCATGCCAATGCGTCTAATCTGTGACTGTTAACTTCATTTGGCGGTTTTTTGCAGGTTCGTTTGGCGGTCTTCGTCGTGTCGCTTGCCGGTCCGAGAGAATGGGAATGACTGGCCTGAAGCATGTTAGCCACTCAGGATATTCCGTGGTGTGGCCGTTGCTTACAGTCCGAAGGCTCCGCCGCTGACGAGGATGACGATACCTAGGCCGATGAGGACGGCCGGAAAGAGAATATGTTCCCACCGTTCCAGGGCTTCTGCAATGG
>Ga0209487_1003103_pt1 | contig 13170 bp, 9 predicted proteins | sample Poulit2012_FD_187524 | JGI IMG/M metagenome (GOLD analysis project Ga0209487, IMG submission 187524) | Agricultural soil microbial communities from Georgia to study Nitrogen management - Poultry litter 2012 (SPAdes) (version 2) | ecosystem: Environmental > Terrestrial > Soil > Agricultural land... | reverse complement strand
CACCGATAACCATATCCCCACTCAGTCCAGAAAAGCAGTCAAAATATAATGTTCTCATTTCACATCTTCCTTTCTTTACTATAAGATAGATTTAAGCATGTATTTTTCACAAGACACTTTGCAAAAAACTGCACCTTCGACATAATAGACATAAACTGCGACATAACTAGAAATAATGGTTGGTGCTTTAACCGCCGTCTGGGATCTCTCTGGGCGGATGCTTTCCGCGGGCAACGCTTCAGCTACCTCAGAAGAAAACCGCTTCTTCGGGGATCTTCAGCTGTTGCTTTTCCCGCAGGAGTCACCGCCCGCCGCTCACCCAGACTGGTAAAATTGTCTGATATGCATTATAGATAATCATTACTTTTACAGTATATGGCTAGTATTTAAAACACACACGAGCGGAAGAAATACCCGTAGACTCCAGTGGGAGCAGAGGCCTAGATGAGACCCCGCAGGGCGTTAGCCCGAGGAGGCTCATCAGCCGCCCACGGAAAGCGAAGGGTATTTCTGCAGCGGTAGATGGAAAACTATTTAAACTACTGCACAGTTTACATCAAGTGCTCATCAACAACAGTTATGCAAGACGCCTATAACGAACATCTTTAATTTGACCAGCAAACAAATTATACTAAACAATAACTCTTAACATATTATACATGAACTCAAGTCTGGAGGATACGACGATGATTACTGGTGATGGTTCATATATAAAACAAATTAATCGAGGACTAATCTTAAGAGAGATTTATAAAAACAAGGCTATTTCCCGTGCATCATTGGCAAGTATAACCGGTTTAAACAAAGCAACCGTTTCTGTCCAAGTTGCCGATCTTCTCAGAGAATCGTTAATAACCGAATACGAGCTACCACATAATACAGTTGGCAGAAAACCAATTATGCTATCTATTAATCGAAAAGCTGGCTATGTTTTAGGGATCGATCTGGATTATAAGCAAATACAATTTATGATAGCTGACATTAACGGACATCCCGTCTTTTCTGAGTCTATCTCGCTAGACAATGAAACATATCCAGATATTGTTCAATTGCTCATCGATTACATACAAAAAGCCCAAAGAAAATGGTCACACGCATATTATGGCTTAATCAGTGTTGTCATTGGTGTACACGGAACTGTCGGTAATGACCAGCAAATTAACTTTGTCCCAAAACATCAATGGCACCATAAAAAGTTAAAGGATGCCCTTGAAAAACAGGTCAATATTCAAGTTGTCATTGAAAACAACGCCAATTTATCTGCCTATGCTGAAAAGGTCTACAAACATCATGATAGCCAAAACTTAGTTGCGATTATCTTAACGTCCGGTATTGGTTCAGGCATGATGATTAATGGACATCTCCAAAAAGGATTTCATGGGTTTGCAGGTGAAATGGGACATATGATTATTGCACCAGATGGAAAAAAGTGTAGATGCGGAAATAATGGGTGTTGGGAACTCTATGCATCCGAATCCAATCTCATAGACCAACTTTCCAAACAGATGGATGACCCTGACCTTAATGTAAACAAAATAATAGAATTGATACAACAAAGCGATCAACACGTCCTATCAGCCGTCGAAGATTTGATTTATTATTTATCAATCGGTCTAAATAATATTATAAATTTGTACAACCCTGAAACACTCATCATTACAAGCGAAATCCTAAAAGCCTATCCAGATGCCATTTCTAAAATTAAAAAGAACCTAACATCATCAGTCAGTCAATATCGTGATATATTTATTTCTGATTTGAGCCATACGTCCACAACGATGGGCGCATGTGCGCTCGCGATCCAGCATTTTTCAAATGTACCACAATTTATTTTACCAGATCCCAGTCTATCATATTGAAGGATTCCCACACTATACAAATTGATAGACAGTCCTTGCGCACAGGAAAAGGACTGTCTATCTTTTTAATTTCGCCTATTTATAGAGCAATATAACATATTATAGATTGAAATAACGTTTCGCATTATAATAACAAATATCTTTAACGTATTGCTCAAGTAGTGCCATATCGTTTGGTACTTTGTGTTGTTCAACCCAAGTACCTAACAAATTACATAACACTCTTCTAAAGTATTCATGTCGAGAAAAGGATAAAAAGCTTCTTGAATCTGTCAACATCCCTACAAAATTACTAATCAGACCCATGTTTGCTAGTGTTTTCATTTGGTCTTCCATGCCGTCTATCGTGTCGTTGAACCACCAAGCCGTTCCAAACTGGATTTTTCCAGGCACTTCTGACTTTTGAAAATTACCAGCCATTGAAGCTAAGATATCGTTATGCGCCGCATTTAAACTATACAAAATTGTCTTCGGGAGCTTTTCCTTTTGTTCCAACGCATTTAATAAGTTGGATAATTTATGTGCAATGTGTTGGTCTTGAATCGAATCAAAGCCTGTATCTGGCCCTAGTTCTGTAAACATTCTTGAATTGTTGTTACGTAAAGCACTTAAGTGAAGTTGCATGGCCCAGCCTTTATCTGCATACATTTCGCCTAAGCAAATGAGTGTATATGTTTTAAACTGTTCAACTTCTTGATGTGTTAAATCCTGACCATTTAACCGTTTTTTGAAAATAGCTGCCACTTCTTTTTCAGTTGCTGGTTCGTAAAACAACACATCTATACCATGATCTGAAGCTCGGCAACCATGTTGATCAAAAAAGTCTACGCGATTCTCAAGTGCAGCAATAAAATCCTGATATGTTTCAATCGATTGATTAGAAGCCTTTTTCAAATCTTCAACCCAAGACAAAAATTCTGCTTTTTCAATTGCAAGCCCCTTATCAGGTCGGAATGAGGGTGATACAGTGATATCAAAACCGTCATCTGACAGCTGTTTATGAACCGCTAAATCATCTGTTGGATCATCCGTTGTTCCGACAAATTCTACTTTGTCTTTTCTTAAGATAGAGCGAACGGATAAATCTTTTGATCCGAGTTTTGCATTCCCTTTTTCCCATATGTCATCCGCTGAAGCTTCATTCAACAGATCATCTATATCAAAATATCTTAGAAGCTCCAAATGTGTCCAGTGGTAAAGTGGGTTGCCAAGTGTTTTGGGAACCGTTTGTGCCCAAGCTAGAAACTTGTCATAGTCACTTTTGTTTCCTGTAATATAATCTTCATGGATGCCATTCGCTCTTATGGCGCGCCATTTATAATGGTCACCTGCCAACCAAATTTCGAACAAATTAGAAAAGTTCTTGTCATCGGATATTTCCTTCTGACTTAAATGGTTATGATAGTCAATAATCGGCAAATCTTTCGCTGTGTCATGAAAGAGCGCCTGTGCTGTGTCATTAAATAGTAAAAAATCATCTTTTATAAATGTTTTCATATTAAACAACCTTTCCTTAGTTTATTTTAGATACATGCCGTTTAAACAATGGTAGGTATTTCTTAGTTCCTAATGATGGCAGCTTATCGATCATGTTCTGTACTTTGAAACCCTATTATACAATCTAACGTCTGAATGAACGGGGTTTTTACCATCATTTATTTAGTTTGGGTGTCAAACTAATTCCAGATGTTTTCATAATATATGTAAACGCTTAATCTTTCAAGTGTAAAGTGCAATTTCATCCAGAGAGTCGTACCTCCCCTCCTACTGTAATTAAATCATTCGAGGCTTTTCAGCTAGTAAGCCTTATAAAGGATGCATGCTAACTTGTCGAAGTAAGGTATTACTGACCGTTAATTCGAGATCAAATAGATGTATGTCTGCACATATCCTGAAATCTGCCCTCCTTTCTAACGTTCGATCGATTTGATCTCTTCAGTTAGAAAGAAGAGCTTTTAGTGAGTGTCTATCGATCATCATAACGATCAATCATTTACACGCTAATTGCTTCTGCCTCTGTATTCGTTACTGTATCTGGCAAGTCTTCGTTCATACTTCCCGTACGATAACCTTGGAGATCAAGAGAAACATAGGTAAAACCAAGTGATGTGAGCTTCATCTGAACCTTTTCGCGTTCTGACATTAATGCAACGATATCGTCTGCAGGAACTTCGATACGCGCAACATTATCATGGTGTCGAACACGGACATGATTAAAACCCAATGTTGCTAAAAATAGTTCTGCTTGATTGACCTGATCAATTTTTTGTTGATCCAATTTGATGCCATATGGAATCCGAGAAGCTAGGCTGCATGATGCTGGCTTATCCCAAACAGGTAGCTCTAATGATTCCGCTAGTGCCCGCACGTCTGTTTTATAAAAGTGTGCTTCCTGAAGTGCGCTACGAACACCTTCTTCAGTTCGTGCTTTAAGGCCAGGACGGAAATCCGCAACATCATCCATAATCATACCATCAAGCACATATGGGTAGTTTCGTTCGCTAGCAATCTGATTTAAACGCGTGTAGAGCAATTTTTTACTGTGATACCAACTGTCTGGATTATTCGCAACAATAGCCGGTTGTTCAAGTTCTTTAATTTCTGTTTTATGAACATCCACGCCAAGTTCCTCTGCAAGCTTAACAGCAGCATCAAATTCCTGTTGTCTAAACAACTCTGATGCCACAACCACTGCCAATACTTGATCGCCCAGTTCTTCTTGTGCCCTTTTTAATAGAACAGCACTATCAACGCCACCAGAAAATGCAATCATAACGCGGCCCATATCTTTGAGCAAATGACCCAAATTCTGGTTCTTCTCGTGCAATGTTTGATTCACCATTTTCGTCTCTCCCCTTTGCTATCCCTTATTTAACATAAACTACACCATACAAAACCTGTTTTGTCATAAAAGGGATATATATTTTAATTTTTATTCATTTGCATTGACTGACTTCATCATTCTTATTCTAATTGTAAACGCATTATGTTTAAAATTCAAGAATATGTTGTTCCGCCCAACTAATTCATAAAACACTTAATTTGGTTGTTTTTTTCAATACAGGGAAAAACAATTTTAAATCTTTATGAACCACTTAAAATGAAGGGGTTAAAATAACTAAAATAGCATTTCTACCTCGCCCACCATTGACATAACCTGGAATTATTGAGAGAATGTACACGCGTACATTTGTATAGATTAAATATAAAAAAGGAGGGAATGACTTTAGCAAATAGAAAAGAAGTTGCCAAACTAGCTGGTGTTTCGGAAGCAACGGTTTCCCGTGTATTTAATAATGTAGAACCGTTACGAGAATCAACCAAACAAAAAGTGATTCAAGCAGCGAAACAATTAAATTATCAACCGAATATCTTGGCAAAAAAGTTTGCCACTGGAAAAAGCGGTCAAATTGGTGTTGTTGTTCCTTATTTACCAAAAGTCCATTTATTATCAACATATTATTTTTCCGAAATATTAAGCGGTATTGGTTTGGAATTGCGTAAACATAAATATGATTTATTGTTGTTGTTACAATCACCACATGAGCGCATGGACTATACACAACTTTTTCAAGCACAAAAGGTTGATGGTTGTATTATTCTTGGTTCCAGAAATGTACCGGGTGAACGTGATGAAATAGAAAAACTTCATCAACGTCATTTACCGTATTGTCTCGTGAATCAAACCTTTGCAGGCTATGCTTATCATTCAGTTGACGCCCAACATTGTAATGGTAGCTTCAAGGCTGTCACTTTCTTAATTGAGAAAGGCTTTAAACGTATCGCCTTTTTAAATGGACCGCCTGAATATTCCAATAGTGTAGATCGATTAGGGGGCTATGAAGACGCCCTAAAACATGCGGATATTGCGTTGAATGAACAGTGGGTGTTTCAAGGTAATTACAGTCAAAAAAGTGGATTTCTTGCCGCTTCTAGAATCGGGCCTATCATACAAGACATCGATGCTGTCTTTGCTGCAAACGATCGTATGGCTGTCGGTCTAATGAAAGGACTACAAGAACAAGGTTTGGAAGCTGGTAAAGACTATGCCCTTATGGGATATGATGATTCAGATATTGCTCCTTTGCTTCAACCACAGTTAAGTTCAATGCATGTTCCACTTTTCGAAATGGGTCAAATAGCTAGCCAAAAAGTTTTAAGCGTTGTATCAGGTCAAGTGAAAGAGGACACTGAAATTAAGTTACCTGTCATGCTTCGTGAAAGAGCATCGACTCAACTGTAATTAACAAAAAATAGGAACGGGTGTTTACACGTCATGTACAATAATGACAATTTTCTAACACTACCACTACGCTTAAAAAGATAGCATTATTGTAAGCCTTTACACATATATCTTTTTAAAAAAAGGATGATACAAATGGATTCTATTAATGTCGGTATGATTGGTTATAAATTCATGGGGAAAGCCCATAGTAATGCTTATCGTGCACTTCCTATGTTCTTTCCTGACAGCCTCACACCTGAGATGAAAGTCATTTGTGGACGAAATGCTGAAGCTGTCTCAGTGGCTTCTAAACAATTTGGTTGGAGCGAATTCACAACAGATTGGCAAGATTTATTAGATCGCAAAGATATTGATTTAATTGATATTAATGCGCCGAGTAATGTTCATAAAGATATTGCTATCGCAGCAGCAAAAGCTGGTAAACATATCTATTGTGAAAAGCCCCTCGCATTAACGTTAGATGACGCACGCTTAATGTTGGAAACTGCTGAAGAAGCGGGCATTAAACATATGGTTGGTTTTAACTATCGTTTTACACCTGCTGTGATGCTTGCGAAAAAGTTAATTGATGAAGGACGACTTGGGGATATTTATCATTTCCGAGCTTGGTTTTTACAAGACTTCATTATTGACCCTGAATTCCCGCTTGTTTGGCGATTGCAAAAAGATATTGCGGGGTCAGGTGCCCATGGTGATTTGGGCGCTCATCTCATTGACATGGCACATTACCTTCTAGGTGATATGACAGAAGTGATTGGAATGAATGAAACCTTCATCAAAGAAAGACCTATTCCTGGAGACATGACGGGTCTGTCAGCAACTGCGAATAAAGATTCCAATAAAGGCCCTGTCACTGTAGATGATGCGACTTTATTTTTAACACGGTTTAAAAATGGCGCACTGGGCAGTTTTGAATCAACACGGTTTGCAACGGGGCATCGCAGCACAAATTCATTTGAAATTAACGGCAGTAAAGGCAGCGTAATCTTTGATTTTGAACGTATGAATGAATTACAAGTCTACTTTACAGATGACGCACCTGATACTCAAGGTTTTCGTCGTGTCTTAGCGACAGATGACGTTCATGCCTATTCTGAAGCATGGTGGCCAGCCGGACACACCATTGGCTATGAACATACTTTTACACATGCGTTCTTAGAAATGATGCAGGCGTTACGTGAAGATAGACAGCCTACCCCTAACTTTGTAGATGGGGTCAAATGTCAACAAGTGCTTGAAGCAGTTGACGTGTCAATTAAAAACAGAGAGTGGACGAAGGTCGCAGATTTATAATGATTACTGCCTCCCTACTACAAAAATATTAATTAAAAGGAGTTCATAATATTATGAAGAAAAAAGCACTAATTGTATATGGCGGTTGGGACGGTCACGAGCCAAAACAAATTTCGGATATTTTTAATGAAATTCTGACAGATGAAAACTTTGACGTCGAAATGTCTGACACACTTGACGCATATGCAGATGTCGACAAATTAAAATCACTCGATTTAATTGTTCCCCATTGGACAATGGGAGAAATCGAACAAAAATACGTCGATAATATTTCGGCCGCTGTTATGAGTGGCGTTGGGTTAGCAGGCTGTCATGGTGGTATGTGTGATTCTTTCAGGAAAAATGTTGACTGGCAGTTTATGACTGGTGGAAACTGGGTCGCGCATCCAGGCAATGATGGGGTCGACTATATGGTAAATATTAAGCATTCTTCAAGTCCTCTATTAGAAGGCATGCAAGATTTCAAAGTAACAAGTGAGCAATATTATTTACATGTTGATCCCGCAGTGGAAGTTTTGGCAACAACACGCTTCCCAGTCATTGACGGCCCACATGCATTGAATAAGGCTGTCGATATGCCAGTTGTCTGGACAAAACGTTGGGGACTTGGACGTATTTTTTATAACTCGCTTGGTCACGTTGCTAATATTGTTGCTATGCCAGAAGTTTCTGAAATGATGAGACGCGGATTCTTGTGGTCAGCTGAAGGGAAAGCGCTCTATGGTAGCTCATCTGGTGAAACATTTGATGGATACACCGGTATGGGTGATAGTCAATAATGAAATGGGAGGCAGCATATGAAACAAATTAAAATCGGGATTATTGGCTGTGGTAATATTAGCTCAATTTACATGAAAAATATACCACAGTATAATCACCTTACACTTAAAGCCTGTGCAGATTTAGATGAACAAAAAGCACGTTCACAGGCAGAAAAATTTAATATTCCTAAAGTTTATACAGTTGAAGAGCTGTTAAATGATGCTGATATTGACTTAGTGATTAATCTTACTATTCCGCAAGCACATGCGGATGTCTGTATCAAAGCGCTAGAAGCAAATAAACATGTTTATATCGAAAAACCTTTAGCTGTTACACGTGATGAAGGCAAACACATGTTGCAAATCGCCACTGAAAAAGGTTTGCGTGTTGGTTGTGCGCCAGACACATTTTTAGGTGCTGGTATCCAAACGGCTATTAAGCTTATTCAAGATGACATGATTGGCACACCAGTTGGGGCATCTGCATTTATGATCGGTCGTGGCCATGAACATTGGCATCCCGATCCTGGCTTTTATTATGAAAAAGGTGGCGGACCCATGTTTGATATGGGACCCTATTATTTAACAGCGCTTATCGCCATGCTCGGACCTATCAAACGTTTATCCGGATCCACACAGATTAGTTTTCCTGAACGCGAAATATTGAGCGAACCGAAAGCAGGTACAAAAATGCAGGTGAAAACACCCACACATATCGCTGGGACAATTGACTTTTCTTCTGGTGCAATTGGTACGATTACCACAAGCTTTGATGCGTTTGGTGGTTCATCTTTACCAAACATTGAAGTGTATGGTAGCAAAGGCACAATTATTGTACCTGATCCAAATACATTTGGGGGACCAGTCAAATTACGAAAAAGGGATGAAGATGCGTTTGTCGAGGTCCCACTCACACATCATTTTGCAGGTAATGGCCGGGGGCTCGGTGTAGCAGATATGGCTTATGCCATCTTAAATAATGGCGCACACCGGGTAAGTGGTCAGCTTGCTTATCATGTATTAGAGGCGATGCATGGTTTTCACGATGCATCTGATCAAGGGACATTTTATACCATGGAAAGTTCGGTTGAAAAACCGGAATTGCTTCATCATGATATTCTTGACGCTTTTGATGCTTAACTAAAACATGAGCTTGTAGAAAGAGTAACATTCTACAAGCTCATGTTTTTTAAATCATTCATTTGATGGGCGTTCTTTTGCCTTGTCTGCTTCACCCGCATTTTGATTGGCGCTTTCCCGGTCTTTAGACATGTCCTCAACTGACTTTATATCTAATCTTGCCGCACCTTTATAATCTGTTGTAGGCACGCGTTTTTCATGTTCAAATCGGTATTCTGCTGCTTTAATTGCTTCTTCATATTGTGGTAACCATTCTTTTTGAGCCATTAGCATATCATCAACCATTTGCCAGATCTCATTCGGATTACAGACAGCCCCAACAAGCGGATCCATCATCATTGCTTGACGTAATAACTGGTCATCCCCTGTTACTGCCGCTTCAACGGATAGGCGCTGTACCGAAATACTCGTATTACAAACAGCTGCACAACCAAGAGGTAAATCACCGACCATTGGCATATTGATTCCGTTCGCATCGACATAGCCTGGTGCTTCAATGATGGCATCATCTGGTAAATTAGAAATAATACCATTGTTCACAACATTAAAGTGTCCCCGGTAAACACGACCTGTCTCTAAACCTTCAACGATATAAGAGCCATGCTCTTCACTACGTTCTGATGCCTTGTATTCGAATGGTGGATCCGTCATCCAGTTTGGGAAATCTGTTTCAAACCAATTGCGTCCTTCCGTACAAACACGTAAATAACCACCTGTTTCTCCATTAATCCACGTACCTAAGTCAATCCAATTATGAATATCATCAGGATTTTTACGATACCACGGAACGTATTCGCTCAAATGTCCATTTGATTCTGTACTATAATAACCAAATCGCTTCAACATATCGATCCGAACTTTTTCCGTTTTAGAAAATTCTGGATGTTTCTCAAAAGCTTCGAGCAACTTGTCCGTCAGATCCTGACCATTGTGTTGAATTTGAATGTACCATGTTTGATGATTAATACCAGCACACACAATATCGACTTCTTCTTTCTCCAAGCCAAAGGCCTCAGCAATTTGGTGATGGCCATGTTGTACACCATGACAAAGCCCAACTGTTCGCACCCCACCATATTTGTTACAAGCCCACGTGAGCATGGCCATTGGATTTGCGTAGTTTAATAATAAACAATCATTTTTTGCTACTTCCCGAATATCTTTACAGATGTTAAGCATTTCAGCAATGCCACGTTGGCCATACATAATGCCACCAGCGCTTAATGTATCTCCTACACATTGATCCACACCATATGTTAACGGGATATCAATATCTGTTTTAAAGGCTTCTAAACCACCGATGCGAACGACATTAAATATATATTTAGCATCTTTAAGAGCTGCCCGGCGGTCCGTTGTTGCATGAATGGATATATCTAATCTGTTTTCCTCAATATCTCGTTGACATAGTTGTGTGACCATATCTAAATTTTGATCATTGATATCTGTAAAACTGACTTCAATATTGCGAAACTCAGGTACAGTTAATAAATCTCGTAACAAAGATCTCGTAAACCCAATACTTCCTGCACCTATAAATGCGACTTTAAAAGACATTAAACATAACCTCCTTTAAGTATTACATATAGTGTAACAGAGCGTTCACGAATACGTTATAAAATTTATGGCGTGTTTATAAATAAAATGTAAGAAATTCTAACTTTTTATCTTCAATTTCATGTAATATCAATACAGGTTTACTACAAACCTATTTCCTAACAATACCCCCAACAGCTTACTGGAAACGCTTTTTTATCTTTGTTATCATGTAGGGAAGCTTTTGAAAAAGAATGCGGTCATTGAACATTTGATCTTGTAAATTTATTCACAACGCTAATTGTACTCTATTAATAAGGTTTATAAATAGAATAAAAAGGATTTGAATGTAGTGATTTACAAATAATAGACGAGGAGTTAAAAGCATGAATGAAAACGAATTATTTTCAGCAACAACACCGGAAAATTTGGGTATTGATTCTTCAACCATTTTAAACTTTATTGAAAGAATCGAAAAGGAACATATCAATCTACATGGATTTTTAGTGTTACGAAACGGTCAGATAGCTGCAGAAGGATATTGGGCACCGTATGAACGTGACAATATGCACCGGATATATTCTATTAGTAAAACGTTTGTTTCCTTAGCGATTGGCTTAATGATTGATGAAGGTCGATTGACGCTACATGATCGCATAGCAACATTTTTTAAAGATAAGCTCCCCCAAGGTCTTCATCCCTATTTGGAACAAACGACGATCAGAGATCTGTTAATGATGGCCTCGCCTCATGATGGAACAACATATACACATCATGATCAAGATTGGGCGGCTACCTTTTTTCATAAGAAACCATCGCATCCGCCTGGGACTGTATTTTCATATGATACGTCTGCGACTGTTATTTTAAATACGATTGTTGAAAAGTTAAGTGGCATGACTTTTTTAGAATATATGCGTGATAAGTTACTTGACCCTGTTGGCTTTTCTAAAGATGCCTGGTGTATCAAAACACCTGAAGGGACATCTTGGGGAGGTTCTGGCGTTTTATGTACATTGAGAGATATGGCAAAGTTAGCGTATGTGTGTATGCATGACGGATGCTGGAAGGATCAGCAACTCATCTCAGAAAAATATATCCGTGCAGCTACATCAAAACAAATTGATAACTCTTTAACAGGAGATACTGGTTATGGTTATCAAATATGGATAGAAGAAGACAACGCATTTGCCTTTCTTGGTATGGGATCGCAAATTGCCCTCTGTTTTCCTGAACAAGATATTTTGTTTGCGTGTCATGCAGACGCTCAAATAATGGGAGATGCCGGGACAGAGATGATTAAAAATGCTTTCAGAGAAGAAGTTTTTGACAAAATATCAGACCAACCTTTACCTGTTGATGAGAATACCAACCAAGTGCTCAAACGAAAAATTGATAGTTTGCATATTCAACCACAACAGGGCAACTTACATTCTTCGTATGTAAAACACATCCATGGCAAATGGTTCTATCTCAATGAAAATCCGATGCATATATCCCGATTGCGATTTATGTTTAATGGTGATGAAGGGATATGGGAATATGAAAATGAATTAGGCCTACATCAACTCGAATTTGGTATTGGTAAGAAAAAATCTGACATTTTTCCGCAAACAAACTATTATGGGAACCAAATTGGAACGGAATCAGGGATCGGTTACGACTGCTTGGTCTCGGGCGCCTGGGTAGAAGAGCATAAATTGAATTTACTTGTCTATATGACAGATGATTATTTAGGAACTGCTAAAATGTCTTTCTCTTTTAAAGGAGATGAAGTGTCCGTTCATATGATTAAAGTGGCTGAATGGTTCTTAGAAGAATACAAAGGATTTGCTGGTGGCACGTTGGCGCATTCTGACTAAAATAGCGCGAAATTGTTACAACAATTTCTTGTGTTATGTAGATCAAAATCGTCATATCCATCCGAACTCTAACAATGAGAAGTCCGTTTTTGTGTTCAGAAAAAGTAAAGGGACAAGGCAATCTGCCCCGCTCCTTGTCCCGCTTACCCCATTTATCTTTTTATCTGCAAAAACATGACTGTATGAGCCGGAACTGTCATTTGATCGTTTGTTAAGTCAATTTGGTATTCCTTGATGTCAACTTGATTCGGATTTTCTAACGTATTTTCGGCATTCAGATCTGCTGATAATTCCACAGCATCGATTTGTTTGATTTCACGCATGTCTAATTGAAATGTAAACGGCTGGTCCTTAACATTCACCAATTTTAAATCGTATTCTCTAGCATCTTCATTAAAAGTCACGTTTGTATAAATTGGTTTCACAACAGTAGGTAAATCCTCGGCTCGATTAAATTCAACATCATCAATAAA
>Ga0209487_1003102_pt1 | contig 13171 bp, 12 predicted proteins | sample Poulit2012_FD_187524 | JGI IMG/M metagenome (GOLD analysis project Ga0209487, IMG submission 187524) | Agricultural soil microbial communities from Georgia to study Nitrogen management - Poultry litter 2012 (SPAdes) (version 2) | ecosystem: Environmental > Terrestrial > Soil > Agricultural land... | reverse complement strand
TCTTAAACATAAAAAATGCCAATAAGAAACAGAATAGATATAATCTATCTATTGAGTAGAAAGAGGGATGGAAAATGGCAAAGTATATATTTGTAACAGGTGGTGTCGTTTCATCATTAGGAAAGGGGATTACGGCAGCGTCATTGGGTCGCTTGTTAAAAAATCGTGGCTTAAAGGTCACCTTACAGAAGTTCGATCCTTATATTAATGTTGATCCGGGAACAATGAGTCCTTACCAACATGGTGAGGTGTTTGTAACTGAGGATGGGGCCGAGACAGATTTGGATTTGGGTCATTATGAACGCTTTATCGACATTAATCTAAATAAGTACAGTAATATTACAACTGGGAAAGTATATTCAAGTGTGATTAAAAAAGAACGTCAGGGCGATTATTTAGGCGCAACTGTACAAGTCATCCCACATATTACAAATGAAATTAAAGAACAAGTCTATCGGGCCGGTAAGGCAACAGAAGCCGATGTCGTTATTACAGAGATTGGTGGTACCGTCGGAGATATTGAATCTTTGCCATTTCTTGAAGCGATTCGACAAATTAAAAGTGATGTTGGTAGGGACAATGTGATGTATATCCATTGTACACTTGTGCCGTATATTAAAGCGGCTGGTGAGATGAAAACAAAACCAACACAACATAGCGTAAAAGAGTTACGATCATTAGGTATTCAGCCAGATTTAATCGTATTACGGACAGAATCATCCATTAGTAAAGACAATAAAGAGAAAATTGCATTATTTTGTGATATTAACAAAAACGCTGTTATAGAAATGCGTGATGTTGATATTCTGTATCAGGTACCAATCGCCTTACAAGAACAAGATATGGACAAACTAGTCTGTGAGCACTTACTACTTGATTGCGATACGGCGAATATGAGTGAATGGAAAGCATTGGTTGATCGTGTTCAAAATTTGTCCAACACAATTCATATCGGACTTGTTGGAAAGTATGTGACATTACCTGACGCATATTTATCAGTTGTTGAAGCTCTCAAACATGCAGGGTTTTTCTATGACACGTCAGTTACGATTCATTGGATTAATTCTGAGACATTAGATAAAACGTCACTTCAATCAGAACTGTCTCATGTTGATGGCATCATTGTTCCAGGCGGATTTGGTGATCGCGGCATCGATGGCAAAATTGAAGCCATCCAGTTTGCCAGAGAAAACAACATTCCATTTATGGGGATTGGGCTCGGTATGCAGCTATCCATTGTTGAATTTGCGAGAAATGTCTTAGGTCTTGAATCAGCACATTCGACAGAAATAAATCCACATACACCAGACCCGATCATTGATTTGTTACGTGATCCAAAAGAAACGTCCGCTTTTGGTGGTACCTTACGCTTAGGCACATCTGCTTGTAAACTTAAAGCAGGCACCAAAACGAAAGCAGCATATAATGATGCAGAAACCGTTCATGAGCGTCACCGAAATCGTTACGAATTTAATCGTAAGTATAAAGAAAAAATGGAAGCGAATGGATTTGTGTTTTCCAGTACGAGTGAAGCAGGTGACCTAGCTGAAATCATTGAATTACGTGATCATCCATGGTTTGTTGCGAGTCAATTCCATCCAGAATTCAAATCACGCCCAACAAAACCGCATGCATTATTCCAAGGCTTTATCCAAGCAATTGTAAATGGCAAGTAAATAAGTGAATATGAAAAATGGCAAAATGGCGATGGAGACATGGTTGTTTTGCCATTTTTTAATTGGTCTATATGATTGAAATAAAAGTTTCTTTTTGAAATAAGCAGGACTTTCCCGCATTGTTGTAGAAAGATAGTTTTAAGTATTTTAATGAAAGAGGTATTTACTCAGATGAAAAAGAATCTATTAATTGTCGATGATCAACCCGGTATCCGTTTATTATTAATGGATATTTTTAAGAATGAAGGTTATCATGTTGAGACTGCAAAGACTGGAAAAGAAGCATTTGAAAAAATCTCGACAAACACATTTGACCTGATGATGTTAGATTATCGCTTACCGATCATGGATGCTCAGCAAGTTATTGAGAAAATGAAACAAGAGCAAATAGTTGTTCCTGTCATTATCATGACCGGTTTAATAGAGGAAATGGATGAGCAATTAAAAAAAGAAACAGACATGCTTAAAGTCGTCGCAAAACCTTTTGATGTAGGAGATATTTGCACCTTAGCTGAACAACTCACTGCGACATAAATGATTAACTTCATTTTTGTTTTATCGCTATTTGAAGGTTAAAGTGTCTTTTGTATTTATTTTAATGGCGATTGAATATGTTTCACAAATAAAACATGCACGGATTAGTAACTTGTAACCGTTTACCTCCTAATATTGGGACAGATATGACAAACTTGCTATTCTTAAACGATGGAAATATGGTAAGATAGAGTGGTAAGATGGACGAATTTAAAGGGAGGATTTACGATGGGTTTAGTATCTATGAAAGAGATGCTCGAAAAAGGTAAAGAAAAGGGGTTTGCTGTTGGGCAATTCAACTTGAATAACTTGGAATACGCGCAAGCAATCCTACAAGCAGCTGAAGAAGAAAAATCACCAGTTATCTTAGGTGTATCTGAAGGTGCTGCACGTTATATGGGTGGTTTTAATGTAACAGTAGCCATGGTAACATCATTAATGGAAGCATATGGCACAACGGTTCCTGTTGCAATGCATTTAGATCATGGTTCAAGCTTTGAGCAATGTGCACGAGCTATTCAAGCAGGATTTAAATCTGTAATGATAGATGGTTCACATTTACCATTAGAAGAAAATATCGCTTTAACGAAAAAAGTCGTAGAATTGGCACACATTCATGGTGCCTCTGTAGAAGCTGAATTGGGCCGTATTGGTGGTCAAGAAGACGATTTAGTTGTCGACGATGCAGAAGCAATGTATGCCATACCTTCAGAATGTGAGAAGTTAGTTGCTGAAACAAATGTAGATTGTTTTGCACCGGCACTAGGATCTGTTCATGGCCCATACAAAGGTGAACCAAACCTTGGCTTTAAACAAATGGAAGAGGTTATGAATTTAACAGATATTCCACTTGTACTACATGGTGGGACAGGCATTCCTTCTCAAGATATTCAACGAGCGATTTCACTAGGTACTGCGAAAATTAATGTGAACACTGAAAACCAAATTGTTCAAGCTGCGAAAGTTAGGGAAATCTTAGCAGAACAACCAGAACAATATGACCCAAGAAAATACTTAGGTCCAGGTCGTGAAGCTATCAAAGAAACTGTTATAAGTAAGATGCGCGAATTCGGCTCATCTGGGCAAGCTTAAAAAAGTGTGTTAGAATATAAAAAAACTATTTTATGTGAATTGTGAAATAGTTCAATCTTAAAGATGGAGGTATGTATCTTGAAGTTTTTTATTGATACAGCAAATATTGACGATATTCGTGAAGCCAATGCTCTGGGTGTCTTGTCAGGTGTAACAACTAACCCAAGCCTTGTAGCAAAGGAAGGTGTATCATTTCATGACCGTCTGAAGGAGATTACGGCTGAAGTAACTGAAGGATCTGTAAGTGCTGAAGTTATCTCAGAAGATGCTGAAGGGATGATCGAAGAGGGTAAAGAATTAGCAGCCATTGCACCGAACATTACAATTAAAGTACCTATGACACTTGAAGGTTTGAAGGCGGTAAAAGCTTTTAGTGATTTAAATATTACGACAAACGTTACTTTAATATTTAACGCAAACCAAGCATTATTGGCTGCGCGTGCTGGTGCTACATATGTGTCACCTTTTCTTGGGAGACTAGATGATATTGGACAAGATGGTATGACATTGGTCGCAACGATTGCAGAGATTTTCGAAGTACATGATATTAAAACAGAAATCATTGCTGCATCTATCAGAAATCCCATTCATGTTATTGACGCAGCAGTAAGTGGTGCACACATTGCAACCATTCCATTTAATGTGTTATCTGGTCTTGTTAAGCATCCATTAACTGACAAAGGTATCGAGCAATTCTTAGCAGATTGGAATAATCAAAAATAATTGTATGATTTTGGAAAATACGCACAGACTAAGTATGCGTACATAATGAAAACATTGATGTGCACGTTGATGGCATATGAAAGTTAAGTTTCATCGTCAACGTGCTTCCATCTTTAGTTGTTCATCAATGCGTATAGATAAAATTCTCAAATCAGCGTCATCAAGAGCTGTACGTTATCCTAAAGTGGGGTTTTTGATATGCAAAAAATGTTAATCGAAGGTGGCCACCTGCTGAGTGGTGAAGTCCATATAAGTGGTGCTAAAAATAGTGCTGTTGCTTTATTACCTGCTGCTATATTAGCTGATTCAAATGTGACGATTGAAGGTTTACCTGATATTTCAGATGTGTATACATTAGGTGAATTAATCGAAGAAATTGGTGGGAAAGTTTCTTGGGATGACCGTCAGACAGTCAACATTGATCCCTCTGAAATGGTATCAATGCCTTTACCAAACGGAAAAGTGAAAAAGCTACGGGCATCGTATTATTTTATGGGCGCTATGCTCGGTAAGTTTAAAAAAGCGGTAATTGGTCTCCCAGGTGGATGTCATTTAGGGCCACGGCCAATTGACCAACATATTAAAGGTTTTGAGGCACTTGGAGCTGAAGTGACTAATGAACATGGTGCGATTTATTTGCGGGCAAAAGAACTCACAGGTGCGCGCATTTATTTGGACGTTGTAAGTGTCGGTGCGACTATTAATATTATGCTTGCGGCTGTTAAGGCTAAAGGACAAACCATTATCGAAAACGCAGCAAAGGAACCCGAAATAATCGATGTGGCAACACTTTTAACAAACATGGGGGCCAATATAAAAGGTGTTGGTACAGACATTATTCGTATTGAAGGCGTCGCGTCATTAAATGGTTGCCGACATACCATTATTCCAGATCGTATTGAGGCTGGGACATATGCTATTCTAGCTGCAGCTCAAGGCAAAGAAATTATAATTGATAACGTTATCTCGCAACACTTGGAATCATTACTCGCAAAATTACGAGAAATGGGCGTAACGATAGAAGAAAATGATGAACAATTACTTGTTGCTCCACGACAACCATTACAAAGTGTCGATATTAAAACGCTGGTATACCCTGGTTTCCCAACGGATTTACAGCAGCCGTTCACAACGCTACTCACAAAAGCAGAGAATACGGGTGTTGTTACGGACACCATTTATTCTGCACGTTTGAAACATATTGATGAGCTAAGAAGAATGAATGCTACTATAAAAGTCGAAGGCGGATCAGCCATTGTATCTGGGCCTGTCCAATTAGAAGGTGCACGGGTTAAAGTGTCCGATCTTAGAGCAGGCGCATCTTTAGTTATTGCTGGTTTAATGGCCAATGGTATTACGGAAATAACGGGGCTAGATCATATTGAACGTGGCTATGAAAAGATAACAGAAAAGCTCATTAACCTCGGTGCCAATGTTTGGCGTGAAGATATGACACAAAGCGAGATTGAACAATTCCAAAGTTCTTAATACGTTACTTCCTAAAATATGAATGATCATACTTTCTTTATTTAACGATGTTTATGTATGTTATAAATAGGGCAGGATAATGGGATGAAATCGTTTGAATCTGTACATTTTAAAATCAAAATACCTGCCAATATAATTGAACATGATTTAAATTAAGGGAGAAGGAGAAGAAACACAAATTAATGAACGTCATACATTGTAAGAATAACAGAAGGGACTGCACTGTTTTTGCGTGCTGAATGGACAAAGGCTCAGTGTTGCAGATGAAGTGGCTATTAAAGTCATCTATCCTTCATTTTATGAACGTGTTTTGGGAATGATTGCTATCGTCAGAATACGTTATCGTTTCAGGTCTTATATCGTAAGTACATTTTAAACAAACATACTCCTTTCACGACTTCATCAAACCTCATTATTTATAGGAAAAAGCAAATCCGATATGAAGTGGAAATCTCACAGTGGTTATGATAATCTTAAGTAGATTCAGTTAGCAACAATTTAATAGTCTTTTAATCTAGTCATGATTATTTACTATATATAAAAATAAAATATATAAAATTAAAATTTATGTAATGGATAGGCATGGTGATTCTATGGCTTCTTTAACAATCTCTCATTTAGAAACGCTCACATTAAAAGAAATTTATGAATTGGCACGAGAATTCAAGGTTTCCTATTATTCAAAGCTGACTAAACGAGAATTAATTTTTTCAATTTTAAAAGCCCAAGCAGAAAAAGATGGTTATTTTTTTATGGATGGGATATTAGAAATTATTCCTGCAGAAGGTTTTGGTTTTCTCAGACCTATTAATTATTCTCCAAGCGCGGAAGATATTTATATTTCAGCATCACAAATTCGGAGATTTGATTTACGTAATGGTGATAAGGTATCGGGGAAAGTTCGGCCACCAAAGGAAAATGAACGGTATTACGGCTTATTACATGTTGATGCTGTCAATGATGAAGATCCTGAAACATCAAAAGAACGCGTCCACTTCCCGGCATTAACCGCTCTTTACCCAGACCGCTTTATGCGTCTAGAACAACACAAACATAAATTGTCAACACGCATTATGGATATGATGACACCTGTTGGTTTTGGCCAGCGTGGTCTTCTTGTTTCTGCACCAAAGGCAGGGAAGACAATGCTGCTGAAGGAAATAGCTAACAGCATTTCGGTGAATCATCCAGAGGCAAAATTAATTATTTTACTAGTTGATGAACGCCCAGAAGAGGTTACAGACATAGAACGATCTGTTCATCCAGATGTTGATGTTGTAAGCTCCACATTCGATGAAGTGCCCGAAAGCCATATCAAGGTTTCAGAACTTGTCTTAGAACGCGCGATGCGACTTGTTGAACACAAACGGGATGTTATTGTGTTAATGGATAGTATTACACGCCTTACTCGAGCATATAACCTCGCGATCCCACCGAGTGGTCGAACACTTTCTGGGGGTATTGACCCAGCAGCTTTCCATCGACCAAAACGCTTTTTTGGAGCCGCCCGAAACATTGAAGAAGGTGGCAGCTTCACCATTTTGGCAACAGCATTGGTAGATACTGGTTCCCGGATGGACGATGTCATTTATGAAGAGTTTAAGGGAACAGGTAATATGGAATTACATTTAGATCGTCAATTAGCCCAACGTCGTATTTTTCCAGCAATCGATATCTTGCGTTCTGGTACACGGAAAGAAGAATTACTTCTCCCGCAAGACCATCTTGATAAAATGTGGGCGATTCGAAATACGATGCAAGATTCACAGGACTTTATTGAACGTTTCTTGCGAAGACTTAGAGCATCAGATAATAATGATGAATTTTACCAAATGATGGAAAGCGAAATGAATCGTCGTGGAACAAAGGCAAATGGGAATCAAACGGTAAAAAGATAAAACAAATTGTTCGAACTTATTGCAATCAAATACACACACTGTTATAATCTTTTTATGTGAGTTTTGATAAGGTCAGAATAAATAAACCTATGACGGCTCTTACAATAACTTTGTTTCTCATAAGGAACAAGGCAAAAAGGAGTGGAAAGATATGAAACAAGATATTCATCCAGAATACCATGATGTTGTATTTTTAGATACAAGTTCTGGTTATAAATTCTTAACGGGTTCAACTCGAACTTCCGATGAAACAATTGAATGGGAAGATGGCAAAGAATACCCAGTTATTCGGGTTGAAATAAGTTCAGACACACACCCATTTTATACGGGTAAACAGAGAGAAGATAGAGTGGGCGGACGTATTGACCGTTTCAAGAAGAAATACAATATGAAATAAGTTATGTAGTTGAGATCCCACGCACTGGAATCCCAGTTAACATGGTTTGGACTACAAACTTTTGTAAACAGACAAACTATATCAGTTTGTCTGTTTTTTCGTGACGTTTTTTAATTTTATGTTGGTGAAAATGCCATTTTCAATTAAAACAAGGAAATTTTTATTGTCATCGAGAATACATATACAGACAATATAAAGAAAGATGTGATGACAAGCTTATGGCAAAAGAAAGAGGAAAGTGGAATAATATTTTTCAATTGGTATCACTGTCCAGACGTTTGCCCAAGAATCATTCCAGTTACGAGCGTGTACACCTTGATTTAAGAAGAATGCGGCGTGGCATGCGAGGCGAGAAAGAAGTATTATTTCCTTTGCGATTTATAAAGAAAGACAGTCACCAACTACTTCACAACCTCCGAATCCCTGACCAGAACGGTGCTTTTGAGATAGACACACTTCTATTGACGCCACATTATATCCTCATTTTAGAAATAAAAAATTGGTATGGCACGATTATATTTGGAGAAAATGGACAGGTCATCCGTGTTGGTGATGACGGCATGGAAGAAGGATTTCCCAATCCATTACATCAAGTAAAGCTGCAACGGCATCGATTGAAGCAGTGGCTGCAGTCAAGAAGCATGCCAGAAATACCGATTGTTTATTTCGTAGTAATCAGTTACCCAAGCACCATTATTAAGTCTATTTCCCCAAATCATCCCATTCCTGAACAGGTCATTCATAACAACGAGCTATTCTTCAAAATTCAAACATTGGATCGCCAGTTTTCGAAATTAAAGATGGATAAGGTACAACTTGAGCATTGTACACACGTATTGAATCAAGCCCAAACATCTTTCAAAAGAGATATATGGGCAAAATATAATATTAACAAAAACGCCTTAGTGACAGGGGTTTTTTGCCCGTTTTGTTCAAACGGTGGGATGGTCCGCCATTTGCAAAAATGGTATTGCAATGCTTGCGGTACTTTTTCTTATAACGCCCATATTGCAGCACTCAATGATTATAAAGTATTGATTAGTGATTTTATTTCCAATCGAGAGGCCAGACGTTTCTTGCATATTCAATCGCCTTATGTTGCGAAGCATATTTTACAAACAGGTGGTTATGAAAAACAGGGCAAAACAAGTCATACGAGGTACCGGTTGGAAATAAAAGATGAAATAAGCTAGAAATTGGCTATATCCCGAACAAACACCTATATATCCCGGACACCACTGATTATTTCCCGATATTGTGAAAGATATCCCGAACACATGAAGGATATCCCGAACACGCACACTCAAATCCCGAACACACGGAATCATAACACACACTACCACAATCGCACCACATGTCTCTCTGGCGTGTTATTTATTTTTGACCTCAAACCACATGTATACTATAATTGTACTGTTCATTCAAATGAGGTGGTCGTGATGTTAGATCGATTACAATTGCTAGAGGATCGTTATGAAAAATTAAATGAACTACTCAGTGATCCTGATGTAATTAGTGATGTTAATAAATTACGTGATTATTCAAAGGAACAATCTGATTTAGAAGAGGTTGTTTCTATGTACCGAAAATATAAAGAAACAACAGATGAATTATCTGATGCCGAAGCAATGCTTGCCGATGATTTAGACAGTGATATGTCTGAGATGGTCAAGCTTGAAATTTCTGAGTTGTCAGAGACGAAGGATGACTTGGAAGAAAAGATGAAGATTGAACTTTTACCAAAAGATCCGAATGATGATAAAAACGTTATTGTTGAAATTCGCGCAGCGGCTGGCGGCGATGAAGCTGCTCTTTTTGCAGGTGATCTTTATCGTATGTATGCCCGCTATGCAGAGAGCAATCGCTGGAAGACGGAAGTTATGGATACCCATACGACTGGTGTCGGTGGATATAAAGAAATCATTTTTATGATTAATGGGTCTGGTGCGTACTCACATTTGAAGTTTGAGAATGGTGCCCACCGTGTTCAACGTGTCCCGGAAACAGAGTCGGGTGGTCGCATTCATACGTCAACAGCAACTGTAGCTGTTTTGCCGGAAGCAGAAGATGTGGAAGTCGACATCAATGAAAATGATATTCGTGTCGATACATTTGCATCCAGTGGACCTGGGGGGCAAAGTGTTAACACGACAATGTCTGCTGTCCGTTTAATACACGAGCCAACGGGTATTATCGTATCTTGCCAAGATGAAAAATCACAAATAAAAAATAAAGAAAAAGCGATGAAAGTATTACGTGCACGTATTTATGATAAATATCAACAAGAGGCACAAGCCGAGTATGATGCAACACGTAAAACAGCTGTTGGTACAGGTGACCGCTCTGAACGGATTCGGACATATAATTTCCCACAAAATCGGGTCACAGATCACAGAGTTGGCTTAACCATTCAAAAACTCGATCAAATTTTAGAAGGTAAGCTAACAGAAATTGTTGATACATTGCTTGCTGCTGAACAAGCGGAAAAACTTGAGCAAATCGGTGAATAATATGATAAAACCAATGAAACAACATGAAGTCCTACGTCGGGCTTCTCTTTTTTTAAAATCTCATAATTGTGAAGCGCAAATTGCAGAAATTTTATTACAGCATCACTTAAAAGTGTCACGTGCCCACTTTTTCATGAATATGCACACAGTGGTTCCAGAGCATGTTATCATGCAATTTCAAGCGGATATTGCGCACCACGTTGAAACGGGCATACCCGTCCAGCATATAACAGGTCAGGCTGACTTTTATGGACGAACCTTTTCGGTCAATGAACATACGCTTATTCCGAGACCCGAAACAGAAGAACTGGTGGAGTATGTACGTGATGACTTGAATCAGCGATTACCTACGTCTTCGCCTGTGATTATTGATGTTGGTACAGGTACAGGCATCATTGCCATTACATTAAAATTGGAATACCCGGATGCGCAGATCTATGCAACGGATATTTCTGATCAGGCTCTCCAAATGGCGCGCAAGAATGCAGCTGATTTAGGTGCTGATATCACATTTTTGCATGGTGATTTTTTAAAACCTATCATTGCGAGAAAGTTGCAACCAGACATCATCATTTCAAATCCGCCCTACATTGCTGCGGAGGAGAAAGCATATTTGTCACGTACCGTGAAGGAATTTGATCCACAATTGGCTTTATTCGCTGCTGATGGTGGACTGGCTGCTTACAAACAAATACTTAGGCAAATGAGAGATCTGACTGTGGCTAACAGCCAACTCATTTTTGAAATTGGTCATGAACAAGGGCCAGCTGTTAAGCAATTAATTCGGGAAATGTATCGTAGTAGTCAAGTGGAAATCATACAAGATATTAACAGAAAAGATCGCATTGTCGTTGCGCATACACTGCATGATTAAATAGGATATTCAGATTTATCAAGTGGAAATCTAAATGTTTAAAAGAGCGTCAGCAAACAGATACGCGAGCCGCCTGCGAAAAGTGCGTATATCTATTTACGGTACAATATAGAAAATTACTTTTCCGCACTATTTTCCGAATACCCATTAAATACGGTGTTACCTTTTTAAAAACAAATGATAGATTACGAGTTTAAAATAATGACGTCGTGCCCATACTAGCAAATACGTTAAAGGGGGCTATACTCATTATGAAAAAACTCGTATTTTTAATTTTTATTGTGACAGTACTATATCTAGGATTTATAAATAATAATAGCCAAGCCGGATCTGAAGACGATATTCAAGTCATACCAGATGACGCGATTCGGTTGCGTATTTTAGCTCATAGTGATGATGAAAAAGATCAAGAGATAAAACATCTCGTTCGTGATAAAGTAAGTGAACAAATAAGTGAATGGGTCGCACATATGACAGATATTGATGATGCTCGGGCGCTTATTCAAGAGAGATTGCCAGAGATAGAACAAATCGTGGCTACTGTCTTACAAGAAGAAAATGTGGATAATCAGAATTTCGATGTTGATTATGGTGATAATGTAACATTTCCAACAAAAATATATGATACGTATTTATATCCAGCTGGTGAATATGAAGCGGTTTTGATTACAATTGGTGAAGGAAAAGGATCAAATTGGTGGTGTGTCTTATTTCCACCGTTATGCTTTGTAGACTTTGCCGATGGTGCATCTGTTTCGGAAGCATCAAATGAAACAGCCCATTCCGACACAGAAACGGAGGAACAACCTGTTAAAAAGAAGTTTTTCCTTTTTGAATGGTTTGGTTGGACATAGAATGTGATGGATGTGCATAGGTTGGTAATGATAGAGTTACATCTATCAAATTTAAAATCGGAGTGAGAAAGATGAATCTAATCCCTGCCAAAAATGCATCAGAGGAAAATATGGCACAATTTTTGAAGCAAAACCGTGACATTGACGAAGTGGCTTTACGAGCAGATGGTTATGTAACAGAGGTGGATGCCCGATTGGTTGGTTGCTTTATTTTAGAGCCGATAACAGAGCGCACATATATGCTTAAGCAGTTGTATATGACCAACACTGAATTATTGAAGTTACCTGCCTTAATAGAAGCTATATTAGTTTTGCTGAAAGATATGCACGCCAGTAAGTTATTTATCAACAGTCATCAGACAATGCTAGACATTATTTTATCAGCATTACGTTTTTATCCACAATCGGAATGTGAATTGTTAGAAAATTACCCAAGTAATAATGGCAAATGGTGGTCATACCAGCTTGTGTAGTATTTTTACCTATCCACAACACCCTGTGCATAACATGTTGAAATTGTGTTTATAATTATAAAAAAGCATCATAAAAGTTTGATAGAATAAGGAAAAATCTGTGGACAATTATGTCGCAGATTTTTTATTTTGCGAAAATAGCCCATTTCAATTAAGATAACAGTTAGAAAAGAAGGTGCAACAATGAAAACAAAACGCTGGGATGTCTCTCATCCACAAATTAATACACAACATGCTATAGATGAAGCCATTACACTCCTGCAATCAGGTTTAACAGTGGCTTTCCCTACAGAAACAGTTTACGGACTCGGTGCAGATGCGACACAAGCAGAGGCTGTTTCAAAGATTTTCGCGGCGAAAGGCAGGCCGCAGGATAATCCTCTTATTGTCCACGTCGCAACAAAAGAACAATTGCATGCGCTTGTCCACAACGTACCACCATATGCTGAAAAATTAATCAACACGTTCACACCAGGTGCAATCACTTTTGTTCTCCCAAGCAACGGTGTTTGTGCTGACAATGTCACGGCAGGTTTAGATACGATTGCAGTGCGAATTCCTAATCATCCGCTTGCTTTACAATTGCTTCGGACAAGTAACATACCGATTGCAGCACCAAGCGCGAATGTATCAGGTAAACCAAGCCCAACGA